>Ga0058704_10000496_pt1 | contig 20351 bp, 17 predicted proteins | sample AgamicMgSfe_FD_71363 | JGI IMG/M metagenome (GOLD analysis project Ga0058704, IMG submission 71363) | Agave microbial communities from Guanajuato, Mexico - Mg.Sf.e | ecosystem: Host-associated > Plants > Phyllosphere > Phylloplane/Leaf | place: Guanajuato, Mexico | collected 2012-05-30
GGGTCAGGCTTGGGGTTGGAGAGGAGGAGGTCCGGGGTGCGTTGAGGGAGGACGAGGAGTGTTTTGGGTTGGGGTTTGGATGAATGAAAGTGAAGAACAAATGAGCGAGTTGAAATGATGGGGAGCGCTTACTCTGGCCCTCCTGGAGATGAGAAGTCATTGAGACTGAGCCGTGTATGGCGTTCGAGTATCTACCGACCTGCTATCTGACTGTCTCCGGCGACCAAGCGACTCGTGTGTTTCTGCATTCGACGATGGCTACTACACGTTTCCCACCGCCCATCGGAAAATGCTCCCCTGCGAAGACGCGGCGAAACCGAACCCATTCGGCGTCGTACTGAAAGTAGTCGGCGATCCCAAACTCGATCCAAACCCTCCACGACCATTCAACATCGCCGCGGGCGCAGAAGGCGGCGCCGGAACACCTGCCAGGGACATCCCGATCCCAAGCCCGCTTCCCCCGAACATTGCCCTCCCAGCAGATGCCCTCATCGCAGCCCTCCGGTCCTCGTCGTCGCGCTACAGCGACAAGCCGTACTTCTGCTTAAGCGTCATCTGCATACTTTCCACCGCGACGACGGAGGGCAATTTCGTGCCTTGAGCATTTGCGGGGCCGATTTTGGGGAACTCGACGACGGCATGGCGGATGGCGGCCACGCCCGCCTGCCCGAAGATCTTGCCGATGCGGTCGACGTGGTCTTCAACGAGGGTTTTGACGAGGACGTAGTGCGTCGGCTGGACCTGGTCGGCGGGGAGGTTGACGATGCGGGCGAGCGAGGCCCACCAGATGGTGTTGGGCGCCGGGTTGGGGTTGGGCGAGCGGCTGAAGTCGCGGAGGGTGATGGCGGCGAAGCCGGCGCCGAGGCCGGTCTGGCTCGTGTACCATTCTTGGTCGGAGGGGAAGTCGCTGGGCCGCAGGGCTTTGATGGCTTCCGGGGTGTCGGTGGGGACGCCGCGGGGTCGCCAGCCCAGGCGGACGCGGCCGGATTTGCTGCTTTCTTTGCCCATGATGCCGAAGAGGGCGGGGCATTCCTTGTGGTATTTGGCCCACAAGACGTCGATGAGGGATTGCCCGTTAAAGCGGTAGTTGGGTCGGGCGAACATGATGGTGGCGAGCACGCCGAGCGGGTCCGCCGACGGCGTGTCGACGCTGCATTCGTGCTTGAATTGGGCGACGATTTTCTTGGCCAGCATGTTCAGCAGGTACAAGAGCGTCGCCGAGCCTTGCGTTGCCGTGCCGGTTGGGGGTGTGTTTGAGTATGCGCCGATGATGAACTGCGAGATATCGACGCTGGGCTCGGCGATTTGCGTAGCTTGGTCGAGGATCTGCTGTATGGCGGACATCTGTTACACACCTGTTAGTGCGCCGAAAGGGCGACTGGGTTCTGAAGATAGACTGACCGTCGATCTGTTGGCCGCTTTATCCACCTTGTTCAGCTGTCCAACCTTGACGTTGATCTCACGCCTCCAATCGCCGACTTGTTGTTTCGCTCCTTTCGCTTCGCATTCCTTGAGATACGACCGGCGAAAATCCTTGAGTCGCTTGTGAAGATCCAGATATCGGACATGCACCTTCTCGCGTTCTTCCGGATTCGAGGTAAGGCCGCTCGTTGCAGACCGTTGCGGTGGGGTAGGTTGAGGCGTGCCACCAGCTGGTGGTTGCTGCGGTATTGCCGTTGACACGCCATTCGGTTGCTGAGTCGCTACCTGAGTCTTTTGCGTCTGCTGCTGTCGTTGCTTCTCAGCAGCAGCCTCTCTCGCTTCACGATCTGCCTCTTCCTGGTCCTGCGCAGCCTTTCTCCGGACTTTCTCCCCTTCCTCCTGTTGCTTTCGCGCAACCGTCCGACGCTCTGTTTCTTCCTTCTCGCGTTCTGACAATGCCTTCTCACGCTCTGCCTTCTCCCGCTTTTTCGCTTCCTCCAGCTGTCGTCTCTGCTCCGCAGCTTCCTGTTCCAACAAATCTCGTCTAGCTTTGTCAACCACGCGCCTCTCTTCGTCCTCGCGACGTTTCCGCTCCCGTAGGATCTCAAGTTCCACCCGTTCGCGCGCCCTCTCTGCCGACTGCCGAACAGCTTCATGCTCTGCGTGTGCGCGATCCAGTGCTTCACGGTGCTTCCTCTGCTGCTCTGCCTCCGCCTCGTCCAGCGTCTTGATCCACTGCTTATCCTGCGCGAGCCGCATCCGACCGAATTCTTCGAGGAGCTGACGTGACGGACTGTCCTCGGGGCTTGCTCTCGAAGGTCTGTGGGAGCCATTTGCGCGTTCTTTTCGGGAGCCGCTGGCGTGCAGCCTCGACGGACTAGATCGGGGACTGGACGTGGAGCGGTCGGAGGAGCGAAATGGTGAAGTCATGATTGCGGCAAGGTGTGCCAAAGGTGGGCTGACAGGGTGGTCAAGGAGGCGTGCGGCGATGTTCCAACTGTGCTTTGTCTGGATTAAGGAATGTGGTTCAGAATTGTCCGTCACGGTGGTCCCACGCGAAAGCCGGGGCTAACGGTTGTGGAGATTGCTTGGAGCAGCAAGGACCAACATGGTACAGGTCGCGGACGCGTTCTACGAAAGGTGCGCGTATGCTCGGTCGAGGGAGGTTTGCGAGGACAATGACATCCGTCAGTTGTTGTGCATGGATCGACGGAAGGTCGATCCGGTTCGGCACACGGCTCGCGGCCTCTTCCGCCCGACCTACGCCAAGGCGGATAGGGCTGAGACGCACGTGACCATCGCGTTTACAGAATGTCTTGCTCACATGCGTACTACTACATACCTAGGTACATGTACACTCGACATGACCTTCGGTCACTCAATTTTGACCCAAGCGGCACGATGCAATACTGTCCGGCCATACATACTAGTGACCACCGCTTGCCCTGGCCAATCGGAAAGGTCACGCCTGGTCATCACGAGCTGTGACAGCCGCCATAGTGTACGTGAACGGAGACAAGCTGCATAGAGACGAACATCATCTTGCAAAGACCAGCTCGCGCGCGTTTTTGCTCGTGTGACAACGTTATCCCATACTACGTGTACGCGCCGCATGGAGTGGTCGAAATGCAGTTGTTATGCCTAGGTGGCTCGTTTCGATGCTGGGTATGCTCGATCTCCCCGAGCTCGATGTCGCGACGTGTCCACCAACGTCATCCAACTGTTCAGCCCTGTACAGATATAATAGTTCGTAGTCGAGTAGCACCGTGGGATCTGTGCTGATGAAGTCGCTTCACCCTTCTGGGGAAAATGGGAAGAAGCTCGAGCCGGCAGCTGCGCCAGACGTCCCCACCTTTCCGCCTTTGTGGCAGTGGGCCCTCCCGCTCCCTCCATCATCATCATCATCTTCTCCTCCTCCTCCCTCACTCACCTCACCCCATGCCCATCTCCATCCACCTTCCTTCACCCACCTCACTCCCTCCCCCATCGCAGCCGCTCGTCACCACATCGACGCTGCTTCTTTCACATCACTCACTGCCTCGTCTTGGTTCGCCACCCTTACCGTTGAGGTAGCCTCGCCTCGTCCATTGCGGGAAAGTCCGTTCGCTCCTTCGGGCTGTCGCTGGCCTCCGCCCGCCAGTACTCGATCATTCACTCGACAAAGACGTGTCTCAACCCGTCACCACCCCGTCACCACCACAAAGAACCACCACAACCACACACCCCAAGACCTGCATACATTTACCGCGTTTCGCACTACGCCGCCCAGCACTGTCCATCCGCTTAAGAGCACCGTCTTGCCTGGCCGTTTGCACGCACTCCCCGTATTGGAGCCTCGAATTAGAGTATACGTCACACGAGACTCCGAAGTCCGTCGACCCCTGCCAAACTCCGCTCGCACATCAGCGATCAGCATATCTACACTGCTACACGTGGTCTTTCGACACCTCGCATTATAACCCCTGTACAACAGATTCCGCCCAATAGCATGGATCAGCAGAGTCAGAATGCCCAGGCGCCCAGTGGGCGGCGACTCCATATCGCCCACAGGCGCAGCCCGTCCGAGATGACACCTCTCATGAGTAAGTCACCCCCTCGCTTTCATCACACCGACTGTCCCTGCCATTGGCGGCGCAATCTCGATGTATGACATGTTGGCTAACATCCTCGCAGTGGAGCAGCTTGCTCTAGCACAGCAAATCGAGATGCTGCAGGCTCAACAGCAACAAATCGCGGCTACCCACCAGCAATATGTCAATATGGGCATGATCCCTCAGCAGCAGCAACTGCCCAATCAGTTCCAGCAGCTGCAAAGCCAGATGCAAAACCTGACCGTCTCCCCCAACCCCAACGCCTTCCAATTCCAGCAACAACAGCCCATGGGCCAGCAACACCTCGCCATCCCAATGACGGGCGGCATGGCGCCACCTTCTGCGCACCGTCGCAACCAGTCGGCTATGCCCAACATGGGTATGGGCCCACCACCTGCACCCTCGAGCGGAGCGTCTGGGTCGACATTTGGTGATTTCAGCTTTGGTGGTCAGCCGAACAGGAACGAGAACAATGCACCACGTGGAGGTCGTGGAGGTGGTGCTGCAGTAGGCGGGGGCGGCAGCGGCGGTGGTGGCGGACACGCACGAAGACATTCCCTCGCTCTTCCCGAGGCCAAGAAGGCAGCCGAGCTTGCGGAGGCGAAACGGAAGACTAGTGGTTTCCAGTTCCCAATCCCTGGCGCCGGCGGCGCTTCACCTTCAACCTCGAACCGCTCGGTGAGCCCAGGCCGTGCAGAGCCAGCCCAGACTCCCACCAGTGCGACGCGCGGCGGTGTGATGAGCCGAGGCCATGGTCGGAGCCAGAGCATGGCCGTTGGCAATGGTCGAGGTATGGCGGCTAGCACTCGCGGCGGCCCTACTGGTTTTCAGTTTCCACCATCGCAGGCAACAACCGACGCTGGGGCGAACCAGCCCGATGTTAACCGTCGCAGCAGTCAAGGACATGGCCGCACCGGCTCTCGTAACTTCGAGGGTAATTGGCGCCAGCAGCAGACTCCCACCGTCAACGAACCGCAGAACATGAACATGGGCAACTTTCAGATGAATCAGCATGCCACTGCTCAGCCGTTCCAGCCTGGCCACCGTCAGCGCGGGTCAGTGAACGCGCAGTCCATGAGCTCTTTGCAAGGCTTCCAATACCAGCCACAGCCGCAGCTTGTTCAGCTGCCGCAAGGCCAGGTCTTGGTCCAGCAGCCGACTCTCTACGGCGGTCAGCCGCTGAATCCACTCCAGCTAGCTCAACTCCAGGCCTACCAGCAAGCTGGTCTGCCGACTCCAACGCTTGCGCAGCTCACTGGCCAGCATAACGGTCCGAACTTCGGTCCACAGCAGCAGCAACAGCGCAAAACGCTGTTTACTCCATACTTGCCCCAAGCGACACTTCCGGCTCTCCTTGCCGACGGCCAGCTCGTCGCCGGCATTCTGCGCGTCAACAAGAAGAATCGCAGCGATGCGTATGTTACTACCACCGACCTCGATGCGGATATCTTTATTTGCGGCAGCAAGGATCGCAACCGTGCCCTCGAGGGCGACTTGGTGGCCGTCGAGCTTCTTGACGTTGATGAGGTTTGGGGACAGAAGCGCGAGAAAGAGGAGAAGAAGAAGCGCAAGGATGTCACTGACCAGCGTAGTGGCAGCATCACGGCGGTCAATGATGCGACGACGCAGCCGGAGAGCGCTTCGGCGGCCCATGAAGGTGGTCTGCGAAGGCGCGGAAGCTTGAAACAGCGTCCGACTCAGAAGAAGAACGACGACGTCGAGGTTGAGGGTCAGAGCCTGTTGCTGATGGAGGAAGATGAAATCAACGACGAACAGAAGCCACTGTACGCTGGCCACATCGTCGCTGTCGTCGAGCGTGTTGCGGGTCAGATGTTCTCTGGCTCTCTCGGTCTGCTGCGTCCGAGCAGCCAGGCCACCAAGGAGAAGCAGGAAGCTGAGCGCCGTGAGCGCGAGGGCGGAAACTCCCACCGGCAGCAAGACCGCCAACCGGAGCGCCCGAAGATCGTTTGGTTCAAGCCGACCGACAAACGCGTTCCGCTGATTGCTATCCCTACCGAGCAGGCACCAAAGGACTTCGTCGAGCGTCACCAAGACTACGCCAGCAAGATCTTCGTTGCTTGCATCAAGCGTTGGCCGATCACGTCGCTGCATCCATTCGGCACTCTGGTTGAGCAGTTGGGCGAGGCCGGTGACCTTAAGGTGGAAACCGATGCTTTGCTGCGCGACAACAATTTCGGCCCTGATGACTTTTCCGATGCTGTCCTCAAGAACGTCGGTCATGATGATTGGTCGGTCGCCAAAGACGGCGACGCTGCTCTCGAGGGGCGCCGTGATCTGCGAGGGGAGGAGACTTTTACGATCGACCCGAACGGCAGCAAGGAACTTGACGATGCTATCCACTTCAGGGATCTCGGCGATAGTCAAGTCGAGATCGGCATCCACGTTACGGACGTTGCGCACTTCGTCAAGGCCAACTCGCTCGTTGACCGTGAGGCCAAGAAGCGAGGCACGGGAGTCTACTTGATGAATAGAACCGTCAACATGCTGCCGCCGAAGCTTTCTCAGGAGATCTGCTGCCTCAACCCCGGCGAGGACCGCTACACTGTCTCTGTTATTTTCAAGGTCAACTCGGCCACTGGCCGCGTCGTGGACGAAGAGACTTGGGTCGGCAAGGCCGTCATCAAAAGCTCCGGCAAGCTGTCGTACGATGAAGTCGACGCCGTTATCAACGGCCAGGACACCTCCTCGATTGATGAGGACCGGAAGAAGCAAATTCTCATGCTGCACGACGTTACGCAGAAGTTGCGCCAGGCACGCTTCGGTGGCGATGAGGCGGTCATCCCACCGCTCAGGCTCCTCTACCAGCTGGACGATGAGAACGTTCCAGTCGAGCAGAACATCTTCGACTCGAGCCCGGCACACGAGATGATCGAAGAGCTGAGCCACAAGACCAACGCCGTCGTTGCCCAGAAGATCTACCAGGCAATGCCAGACCGCGCTCTCCTGCGTCGACAGGCAAATCCAAACCCCCGACGTCTTCAGACTTTGGCCGAGCGCATGGCCAACATCGGCATCGAGATTGACACCTCGAGCTCCGCTGCCTTGCAGAACAGCCTGTTCCGCATCGAGGACAACGACATCCGCTGGGGCCTGGAAACGCTGGTCATCAAAGCTATGCAGCGTGCTAAGTACTTCGTGCCAAGCAAGATTCCTGACGATTACTTGTCGCACTACGCTCTCAATCTACCTCTGTACACGCACTTCACCAACCCTTCGCGTCGCTATGCCGATATTGTTGTCCACCGTCAGCTGGAGGCCGTTTTGTCCAATGGCGCTGTCGAGTTCAGCGAGGACCTCGAAGCTCTCGCCAAGACAGCCGAGACTTGCAACACGAAGAAAGACTCTGCCCACGCGGCCCAGGAGCAGAGCGTGCACATCGAGTCGTGTCGTACGATGGATCGCCGTAGCGAGGAGCAGGGCGGCGACCTCATCTCGGTCGGAATCGTCGTGTGTGTGTACGAGTCGGCGTTCGATGTGCTCATCCCGGAGTACGGGTTCGAGAAGCGGGTGCACTGTGATCAGCTGCCGCTCAAGAAAGCCGAATTCGACAAGAGCAAGCGCCTGCTCGAGCTGTACTGGGAGAAGGGTGTGCCTTCTTCGGCGTTTGTACCTGACGACGAACGCCCGCAGGCAAAGGGCCATCGTCCGATCGGCTCCGTGGTTGCACGTGACACTTCGGCGAAGCACGATGCCGACCGCAAGGCTATGAACACAGGCAGCATCGACACCAACGACGTTGACGCCCTGTTCGACGACGAGGAGGACAACGCCTCCGTGACGACCGACAGCCACGCCGGCGTCGCCTTGAACGGCGACCGCGTGTCTCAGTCCGGTCCACCGTCGCCGACGCGCAACGGCCTCGCGCCCCAGCGCTCGAAGTCCGATCCGCGCATCCTGAACAACTCTGCCGGCCCGGAAACGAAGCTGTCGAACAAGGACAAGTACCTCGGCTTCTTCACGCTGCGGGAGGAAGGCGGCAATTACATCCAGGACGTGAAGGAGATGACGAGGGTGCCTGTTTTGCTGAAAACCGATCTGACCAAGAGCCCGCCGTGAGTTTTCAATTGTATTACGCTACCGAGTGACGCTGCTGACATACCCTTCTCTCACAGGTGCCTGACCATTCGATCGCTGAACCCATACGCCTTGTGAGCCTCACGCCGGTACGGACGTGAAGCTTCTCGCCAGATGACATTTCAAAAGCGCGTGCATGCTTTTTTCCCTTCATAACCAAAACATTGCCAGCCTGCACACACCTCAGGCTTACCACACCGCAGGAAAAGTACGTGGAGCGAAAGCTGCACGTTTTTTTCTCAGAAACGTGAGCTGCACGCTCGTGTAGCTCGCCCACTGACCGCACTACGATCATTTCCACCAGCACATCAACACACGCGCGCGCGAGGGAGAACAGGAAAAGAGGATGAGCATATTCTTTCTGAGCTCGTATGTTCTAAACGCACGTCACCCGCCAGCGAGAAAGGAAGGCAGCAAGGAAGGAAGGCAAGCTGTAGGAACTTGGCATTGTGATATATGCGTTTTCATGGATAGCTTTGAACGGAAGGAACATCGAAAGAAAGAGAAAGAGAGAAAGAGAGAAATGGATAAGAACAGCAGAATCGATTTATTGATAGCCCGGTCGACAGACTTTTGTACTTGTACAACACGGCGAAAGGGAAGGGAAGGGGGAGGGGGAGGGAAACTTGAGAGTTGTTTTTTTTTGGGTGGGAGGGAGGTCAGCATGCATGATGAGAGGGGACGATAGGAGGGAGGGGCAGAAAGGGAGAGGAAGAGGGAACAAGATGGATCTCTATTGTTATGGACAGGAACATCTTTTACCCTTTGTTGCGCGCGACCGTAGAGAAATTCTAATCATGGCGATGTTCGACAGGTGATGATGAGGCTTTTCTTTTCGTGTGGTTGGGCTCCGTTTTAGGAACCTCTGTTCCAATACCTACCTTGTGAAGAGCTTGAATGATCTTGTTGTGCAATTGATGTCGTGTAATTCCGGACGTATCTCGTTCTCCTGCGCTCGACGCTCATGGTAAAGTTATGTGTCACGTCTTACTCTTCTCGCCTATTGCGGTTTATCTCGTCCTCTCGGTCATGCGTCGATGAGGCAGTTCATCTCTCAATCACCTCTTCTTTTTATACGGGAAGGGTCTGACATTTACGGAGAAGGGACTGACGGGAACCGGGTTGTTATGGAGGAAAATGTTTCTGGCTACATAAAGAGAACCATCAGGCCGTGATCAGTGAGTTTTGATCTCCACCTCTGGGCGCCATGAGCCGGGCTGTGAAAGCAGCTAGCTCCTTCTCGCCGTCGCCCGCTCGAGCTCGGCACACGAAAGTCGCAAGGATTGAGATGGCGAGGATGAGTGTGGATTCGATTGGGGTTGTACGGGCTCGGGTACGGGCGGGCTGAGGCTGAGGTTTGCGGTGGAACGAGTTGAGGTTCGGGTGTGATCTGATGAGGCAGCTATATCGAAGATGATAGAGCTACCGCAAGCAAGGCTACTCGTGCAGAAGTGTTGAGGGAAGGCAAGCTGCAAGTCGCCCATACACTTCCGCGCTACACTGATCGTACAGATCGAAGCTCCAAGTATACCCACACATCTTTCCCCTGTCTTTTGCCCCCATTCCGAAATCCTCAGTGGCTCCTGTCTTACAGCAAGCAGTATTTGCTACAATCAATCTGCCAATCGCACGTCAGGTGGTGTAGTAATATTGCGTCGGAGCCACAGCACCATCGGTAGGAGGAAGCTGTTGCAGGGGTCTAGCGGGATGCTCGCTGGGCACTCGATAGTGAGACCCGTTATTGGCACCGCTCGGAGGGTAACGGGCATCCACCGGTGCCTGCTGGACTGGTGCCGGCGCGCCGTGGACGGGCAGCGAGGTGTGGCGGGCGTAGATGGTGTATAGTTGGGACGGCTCCGGATAGCGGGATGGTGGTGGTCGAGCAATAGGCGGTGCGTCGTAATACTGAGGTATTGGTGGAGTGTACGTTTGAGGCGGAATTGATGATTGGACATATACGCGGCGGGGCTCGCCTGGTGGTAGAAGGACATGACCGGGGCGGAAGTCGGTTCGTTCTGCTGGCTGCAGTGATGCTGGCGCCGGATCGTACGGGATCGGGATTGGGCGGTACGCACGCGTTCCTGGCTCGACCGATCGCTCTGCGTAGTGCGTGGGATGTCGAGCTTGGAGTTCGTTGACAGAGGTGCCGAACTGCACCGGCATGGGATATCCCTCGTTGCGGAATCCAGGTCTTGCTTGTCCGCCATATATCAGGCGGCTCTGAGGACGACGAGGCGGCTGTACAGGCGATGTCAAGTCCACAACCTCTGGTCGACGACTGTTAGCTGAAGCGGGCCTTCGCTCGTCCTGAAGATGCGGTTGAGCAGGATAGAATGAGGCAGGGCTTGCAAGGCGTCGGCGTTTCATGCTGCGCTCGCTCTCCGATGTAATTGAACGGATGTAGACGGTGTCTCCATGGCTCGGAGCATGACTGACGTGCTCAATGGAAGGGACTGGTCGATCACGAAGCCCAGCACCACTGAGGCCTCCTTCAGGCGGTATGTTCGTCGCCGGCGCGGCAGCGGCTGGATGGGCGGAGTACTGCTGTCCATACGCGGCAGTCTGCGGCGCCTGCAGATACCGAGGGTAATCTGGTGGTGCTTGGTATGCTTGTGATGGAGCCTAGTATAAAATCAGCACGAGTTGATGGTCGTTGGCGAGGCACATTTGCAAGGTGTACTCACTAATATGTACCGCTCTCCGTTAATGTTAACTTCCCGGCGATACTGTCCGGTTTGGTCAGGTGGGACATGAATGCGCGTGACCTGATTGTTGGAAGCGATGGGTACAGCTTGGTGCGCGAAAGTAACGTTCGGGACAGAAGGCGGCGCGTGGTTGCGCATACGCTCTCTTGCAGCGCCGATCTTCTGCTTAGCGATGATTGTTTGTTGCTCGACGTTGTAGCGTCGTGGCTGGAAACGCTGTACAAAGTTTCTTGAACGCTCATCCGGGATTTCAGCACCAAAATCACCGTCTGCGGCAACGCGATGAGAGACTTCAATGCTGTTTTCACTGATATCACCTGGCTCCACTTCCGTCACAGAGCTTTCATCATCGGCTTCGCTCACATTGCTCAACTCTGGCTCTTCGTCATCGTCAATCACAATAGTCTCGCGAACGATCTCCTCAAGCTCGTCGTCCTCCTCGAGGTCATTCTCGCCTCGCCACTCGATCAGCTTTCTGAGACACTCGGGCTCAACCTCTGCTCGAGCGTCTTTCCATTCGAATGCTTTCAAAAGGCGGTCATAGTCAGTGTAGTTGTGACGAATGCGTGCGATCGTCGCAAGCTGCACACGCCGTGGTAGATCCAGCGTGGGATTGTTGCCTACACGATGTGTGCCTTCCTCCCAGGCATGCTTTACGATAGACTCCAGGTCATCGTCCGGTATCTTTGGAAAAAGTTCCTTGATGGCCGCGCGGACTTGCTGGGGCGTCTCCCGCGGCGTCGACGCACTGAGTGCATCGGGACGAATGTGATATTTGGCGAGGGTCTGAGCCAGCCGACTCTGCTCGCCTTGCTTGATGAGGTCTTCCTCCTTGAGATATCGGCCACGATAGTAAGTATACTTGAGCGCTGCGCAAGCTTGATCGACGACTTCGGCTCTAAAGTGATATCCAATGCGGTGAATATGGTGCGATACTTTCTCCGGATCTACCGCGTGTTTGCTCACCGGTTGGGCCTGCCAAGGAACAAGTTAGCAGTCACGAGAACCGGCCATGACCATCTGTTGGTTATTTGAGCGACAGAAAGACGCACATTGACCACAGTAACAGGAAATCCCTTCTGCCGTGAGAGCTCTTTACAAAGCTCCGCGAGATCTGGAGTTCCAACGGGTAGAGAAATGTATCCTGGCGGTGCATGGGCGTAGGAAGTCTGCAAACACAGGATGCCATCAGCACAGGCCACGAAGTCAAGATGGAATGAACAGACATGCAGATCAAGCTTTCTCTTTCGCGCCCTGACGACACTCTTCTCGGTTTTGTAGGGTTTATCTCGTCGTTTGGCGATCTCACGGACCAGGCTACCTGCACGGCTTGCGTGAGCGCTCGCCGCTCTGGACCGGCCACTCGCCAAAGCAGTCATGGTCTGACACGCGTGAAGAAAGAAAGAGACTATTAGTATGACAAGGAGAGCCAGCCGGAACAGTCAGTTTGCCACACACGCCTCAAACACCACGCTCCAAGCGCAAAAGCGGAAGAACCTGCGACAGTGCAATGCTATGGGCGTGCTGACACGCGCGATACAGCGGTAATACAGAGGTCTGTGGTCCCGTGTAAACAACGATGTCCGGTCGTAAGCCCAGACAAGGGAGTGTGATTCTTCCGATCTTTCTGCTTCTGCTGATGCTGGCGCCAGGAGAGGCGGCAACATACTCCGGACAATGTCTTGCTGATGCAGTCACGCTGCGAGGCGGGTCGCGCTCGCAGTATTTCTATACCTGCCCACAGTCGGGCTTACGACGACAACTTGTAACAGTCAGCTCATCATGTCTGGAAAGACAGAGGAGATGCGGAAGTTACGAAGTCGACAATGCAACGGGTTGATGGTGAGAGGAAAGGAGGTTGAAGACGCATGTCGAGGTTCGAGAATTTGAAGTTGACGGGAGCGTGGAAAGTGCACGGACCGCAATCTGGCCACCACTCCCCTCTTGTGCCAACCTCACTCATCACTACCGCTGCCCCGAACCTCCACCTTCCACCATCCCATTCACTGACATCTCCGCTCTACTGCTGCCGGGAGCAGCGTCACCCAAACGAAGATGTCGCTTTTACGCTCGACGCGCCTGATCACAGCCCCTCGAATCCGACTCCAGATCGTACCCAACGCTACCGCTGCGCGCCCGCAACCAAGACTTCTCTCCACCACATCGATCCGCAGCTCCAGCGCGAGCGACGTCAGCTCCGGCAACGAAGCCGCCGGCCACGATCACTACGACCCACCAACAGGCTGGCTGTTTGGCGTGAAGCCCGGCGAGAAGCCCGAGACCGAGGGTTGGGAGAATGTGTGGTTTTACGGTTTCTTTGGTAGCCTGGCGTTTGGCATCGTTGGCTACTGCTACAAGCCGGACACGAGGTATGGGTCTTGCAGATGCACCATCGGTGTGCTTGTCACTGACGGAAAGTGTGCAGCATACAAACATGGGCGCTAGAAGAGGCACGGAGAAGATTGGAGGTGGAGGGCATTCTGGAAGATCCGGACAAGCAGGCCAAGTGATGTGTGCCTTGAGCTCGGGACTATGACCACATATCCTAGAACCCTCACGGCTGGCATCGCCGGCGCTGTACATACCCAACCAGTCGAGGACCGATAGAGATAGCTGATGGCAAACGACGTAATGGAGTGCCATTCGAACCCGCAAGCTTACCGCCCACCAGAATGCCCCCGCAACGTACACGTTCCACATTATTTCTTCTGGCACCGCTTTCTACGCTCGCACACGATAGCCTTTGGCGTTCGATGAGCGGACTAACATAGACTTTCCACTTCCCCGCTAAGAAGCTGACACTATTCACTCAGCAAGTGGTTAGTCAAGATGACACGGTCATACGACTGCAATCCGGTCAACAGCGATTCATGAACGCACGGAGACGCCTTCTTGCTCGTATGTCGACCCGGCAAGCTGCATTTGCTCAAACACTTCGCCCATGTGGTCCTTATAAGGGCTACACCAGGGATAACATGTCCGCCAATTTGAGATTGCGCATGGATGACATTGAATCAGGTACCGTCCGCCGACGAAACATTTCATTGGGTGTGTCGATGTGAGCGACAGTGGCTGATGAGCTCGGCCGGCATCCCGGGATGGCAAAATGTGGAGTGTGAATTTGCGCTTCGCTGTGACAACAGTGAAGGTGAAATTGCAAAACCTCACGCAGCCACACGCCAGCTCACCTCTGCCCCAAAACGCTGCACTACTTTGACCGCCAGCTCGATATGCCAAATAACACCACGGCGACGCCAAGGCCGTTGCCCAATCGGACAAGTCGCATACCGCGTTGTAGGACGTCAGTTATCGCAAGGCATCCGTGACGTTTGAAGCTTCAAGCCTGGTGGCGTGGAAAAGGGAGGCAAGATAGACACCCAGGTTCGAGATCGACCTCATATACACGAAGTTGGCCTTCACGAGCTCACGATGGAAGTAGGGTCTCGAGAGAGGTACAAGATGTGTTCCTTCATGGTAGCGCATCATCTGTGCGGCCACCTCCACCATTGGTTCGCTCGATGCCACGTCGCTCGGATCCTAGACCTGGACAGCTGCGGCCTGGACTACTTCGCGGCCTGGCAGTTTCAGGAGTACTTCTACTGCCCGCCCTGCCGCAACGGTCGTCGGCGCGAAGCGATGGCATTGGTCCGTAACCCGGAAGGTTATGCCAGGAGAAACAACAAGGCCAGTGAATGTGAAGGGCCATCCAGGGGAAATGGTGGAGATGTTCAGATGGCGTGAAGTCGACGTGACCAGTTTTGAAGGGATGATCTTGATGCCTGAGAGAAGCCAGGCACGAACAGGGGTCTGTGCATCAAATGCTTTCCATTGTGGATGGTGACGTAGTGCATGAATCGATCCAGAACAGCACGCGACCACCTGCATTTACCTTCTTGAATGCTCGATCGCTGACCTCCAGTTATCAACGAGCTCTTGACTGCATTCTAATTCTTAACACAGTCGCATATAACCATTTCAGCACTCAGCACCCACAACCATCGCTGCATCACCCTCACAATCTCACATCATGGCCTCAGACGATTCGCACCGCGGCGGTGACCTTTCCGACATGGCTGCGAGTGGGACGAGCGTACCCAACGACGCCGGCAAGCAGAATCTCATCCCATCCGTCCCGAGACCCGATCAAACGGCCGAGAACGCAGCCTTCCACCAAGGCTTCATCAACTCCGGTGACCCTCAGGGCGCGGTGGGCAACACCACAGACATGCCCCGGCAGTTCAAAGACATTGGCGCGACGGGAGAAGTCATATCAGGCACGGGCGATCAGTTGTCCGCGCAGATCGAGAGCAAGAACCTCCATTTCGGCGCGAATGACCCTCTTGCCAAGGGACATGATCGGTACGACAAGCATGCCAGGCAGAAGGAGAGTGACTTCGAGAGGTACGCGGGCGCTGGCGCTGGAGCAGATGTACCGCCTGGAGAGGAGGAGCTCAACCAGGACCAGGTACGGGATGCGAAGGGGCTTTAAGCGCACGGCAATGTTGGAGGAGTGGAGGTCTGTTTAAGAGAAGGATTCTATGAAGCGCGGTAAACATCTGGCACATGTATCTGTTGAAAATCAGTTGGGTTATATAGAGCGTCCTCGCATGTAGATGTAGCTTGTCACGCAGTAATGTATATGTTATGTACAAGCTGTGTACAGCTCACTCGTTCTTCAAGCTGCCAATATCTCGACACTCTCAGCGAACGGCTATGAAGAGCACTAATGCTGGGTGTGTGTGTGAGCGCCGCACCCTAACCACAGTAGCTAGAGGTATGCGGACCAGATGTCAGTACAGTACCTACATATACCTATCTAGTAGGTACATATATGTTGACTCATGTGGACAATGGAGGGCGGGCCTTCCTCAGCTTATGTAAGCCGAAGCGTGCTGCCCCGCCTTGGCGCTACTCCAGATGCTTTCATTTTCCGCGCCTTCAGTCCGCCTACGACGGATCCCATTCCGCCCTTCTCAACCTCAGCCACTGTCAGCATGGACGCATTCCAGATGGCCAGTCTGGCCAACGATCATATCGTACAACACCAGTTGCAACATCCAGACCAGGAGCAGGGACACGACGATGCTTCCGGCAACGGCAAGAGGAAGGCCGAAGATGGATCACAGGGGCCTCAAGGACGCGCAAAGCGCAACCGCTACATCTCGATCGCGTGTAATGAATGCAAGCGCAGGAAGGTGAGCATGTAGCCGTGATGCCCGGTGATGCGCCCGCGTTGACGAGCTTGATACGTGATAGATCAAATGTAACGGCCAGACGCCGTGTCAACGATGCGGCAACCTGAACCTGGAGTGCGTCTACGCGCCAAACTGCTGCAATGCCTTCAGGGACAGCCAAGAGTACAGGGACATGTCAGGACATATTGCATCGTTGCAAGAACAGATCAACGCTCTATACAACGACCTCAACCACTTGCGCGCACAGCTCGGCCACGCGCCGCCTGCCGTGCAACTGCCGCCTCCATCGCAGCCTCCGCCGCAAGTACAACCACCACAGCAGCAAACGCCCATCGACCCATCGCTACAAGCTGGCCCGTATAGTGCTTCAAGACAGTCATTCCAGTCATCGCCAGCGCCGATAGCACCCATGTCGCCTACAGCGACGCGACCGAAGACCGAGTCGCAGAGCCAGCAACCTACATTCCGCGGACCTACGAGCAATGAGTTCCAGTTCGGTGTGGCCAAAAGCAGCTTGCAGACGATGGGCATCGCGAGTGGCGCTGATGACGGAAGCGGTAACGCGGATACCGGTACGGCCAATCCATCTCCAGCTCCGTCGCCGCCAACTCGGAACCGTACTCAATTGCTACAGGAGTACCACATTGACAAGGATCCGATCTGGTCGATAACGCAAGAAGAAGCGCTCAGGCTTTGTCACGTATACGAAAACGAGATGGGCTTGATGTATCCAATCTTGAACATTGACAAAGTGATAGCCTACGCGGAGAAGTTGTATCGATTTAGGGGGGCTGCGCACAGGACGGGTCTCATGCAAACGGGACTTCCGGGTGCTGACTCGATCGAAGACGAGGACACCAATTTGTTGAAGATGGTGCTTGCGACAGCTCTGACGGCTGAAGCGAACGGTCGAAGCGATCTTGGCATTCGGCTTTTCGAATGCGTACAGCCTGCTGTTGACAGGTCGTTGTTAGGCAGCGTTGGTGTGAAGGGCATTCGTCTTTTAGCCATCATGGTTCGTGCTCAGCTGCGATCGAATTGGACATAAGTACTGACGAGCACAGGCAATGTACGAGTTCAACCGTGATAACGAAGGAGCATCGTGGCGTATCATTGGCTTGACGGCGCGCCTGTGCATTGAGCTTGGCCTGCACCGACGCGAGACATACAATGTCATGCAAGATGAGTCGGAGCGATCCGAGACGATTATGCTCTTCTGGGCCATCTACGTACTCGATCGCCGCTGGAGCTTCGGCACAGGCATGCCGTTCGCGCTTCAAGACGCTGACATCGACCCGCTCCTACCGAAACCCGAAGACCGCTCGCCTTACTTGGGTGCCATGATTCAGTATTCGGCCATTGGTAGCAAGGTCTGGCGCACAGTAGCTGCCAATCCCGCGCCTACTGATACGGCGGCGATCAATCTCGAGGAGATGAGTTATCTCGATTACCAGGTCATTCAGTGGCACAGAGGCATCCCTGCACAGCTGCGCTTCGAGCATCCATCCCAGGCCGACCGGTTGAGCACGCCTACTGGCCCCCAACCTTCTCGTGCGGGCCACCGTCTACGCATTCTTTTGTATCTGAGAGCGAATCAGATGCGGATACTCATTTACCGGCCTGTGCTTCACTCAGCGACTTCGATCATGCAGTGCCGCGAGCAAGCCCACACGGTGATGGATGTCGCAAAAGACACCATCCGTGTCCTGACACACATCAACCAGACGTCCGACCTGTATCGCACCGCACAGGTCATGTTCAACGCATTCCTGACTTCAGCGCTCGCCGTGCTGTTCCTGGCCGTCAGCCACACCCCAGCCGTCTTCGCCGAGAGTGTTCGTGAGGAGTTCTACATGGCCCTCGACCTCGTGCGCGGTTTCAGCAAAGGCTCGTGGGCCGGGAAGCGTCTGTGGAAAACCATCCGCGTGCTGAAGGAGGTCGGACCGAAGCTTGGCCTGACGCTGAAAGACAGCAACCCCGCACCGCAGCATGAGCAGTCTGCCAAAGACGACGCCGATCAGAGCCGGACCGCTGCTCTTGCGATGGCCGGCCTCGCGGGTCACAACGTCGACGAGGCGGCGTTGTTCAGCGGCATCCCACAACAGTGGTCGGTGGCTTCCGGCCCAAGCACGAGTCCGGACGGCATGGCGAACGATCTGACCAGCTTGTTCGAAGCTGCTGGCGGGTTGCAAGCGATAGGGAATACCGAGATCAATGGTGTCACCGACGGTGCGGACGAGATGTATGCTGGGCCTGGCAGTGGACCTGAAGGCCCGAATCCGTTTGTCGGTGACGAGGGGCTGTCTAATATCCTGAAAGACCTGTTTTAGGTTCGACATTGCAAATGCATCTTTACCTTCTGTATTGGTTTACGAATGACGTATTCCTATACCGTATGTGTTTTGGTATAGATGTGGTCGGATATTCCTCCACGTGATTCACCTATAACGCTCGCCCCAGGGTCCCAGACCAGAAGTTAGCGTTGAGATTGCTGGCCCCGGTTTCGACAAGGATGCGGGACTGGGCAAACAGCCCACTTCTCTCGCTTCTCGTGCGAGAAACACCACTTCCATCCTCCACCGTTCCCCAGTGAAGTCTGGTTGATTTTGTCGGCCTTCCGACATTGGGATACTTTACCCCTTCCGAGACGTACCCCGACACCCTTGAGAGCCACAAGAGCGCTGCGGGCCGACGCCGACCGACGTGTGCATTGAACAACACCTCAGCCTTCCTTGTTACCGACCTTGGCAAGGCGTCCCAATACGGCGCGAACCACACGTCTCTAACTTGATCCTCGCCGACATACGCTTAGAGACGCATGTGCCTAATCTACTGAGAGTGTATACGGTCGAGGGGAGCGCATTGCAGAATACCACACACACCATAAGGCTGCGCGAGTCGAAGAGTGGGGCTTCTGCCCAAAAGAGAAACATCGACAACGCTTTCCCCAAACACCCAGCAGCTTTGAGCACGACTTTCCGGCGCGAGGTACGAGCACAAAGCTGGCTCCTCACGCCGTCGACCCTCCTCACAACACCGCACTCGCGACCGACGAGCGTACCCCGCGGCCCCCACCTCCCTGCGCGCCCGATCACCACCCACCGCGCCCTGCCCAGCCGCCGCGTGGCCTGAGCGCAGCGTTCGAGAAGGCGTGCAGCATCCACGAAGGCGCCCTGTCCGACCTCGAGGCCGCCAGCAGCATGTCCTCGTCGTCGCAGTCGCCCGAGAGCTGGATCAGCGCCTTTTGCAGTCTGGTCGGGCACGAGTACTTCGCCGAAGTCTCCGAGGATTTCATCGAGGATGACTTCAACCTGACGGGCTTGCAGAGCCAGGTGCCGATGTATAAGGAGGCGTTGGAGATGATACTGGATGTGGAGCCGGAGGACGCGAGTGAGGAGGAGGAGGAAGAAGAGGAGGATGAGGATGAGGACGAAGATGATATGCAGGGGGATGGGGTTGGGAGAGGTTACAGACGCGCCGGTGACGCTGCGGCCGCGGCAGCCGAGAGACGGCATTTACGGATGGCGAGCGACCTGAGTGTGATTGAGAGCTCGGCGGAGATGCTTTACGGCTTGATACATCAACGCTTCATCACCAGCCGGCCTGGCATACAGCAGATGGCGGAAAAGTACGAGCTGGGCCACTTTGGACACTGTCCCAGGGTATACTGCCATGGCGCGAAAGTGCTGCCGGTGGGCTGCTCGGATATCCCTGGCCAGGAGACCGTCAAGCTGTTCTGTCCGAGCTGCTTGGATGTATACAGTCCGCCCAACAGTCGCTTCCAGACGGTCGACGGCGCCTTCTTCGGTACCACCTTCGGCTGTCTGTTCTTCATGACGTTCCCGGAGTTAGACGTTGGCGGCACAAAACCGCCGGATGTGCCGACACCGTCCATGGCATCTCCACCAGGCAACAGCGGCAGCAACAAAGACCCGCGTTCATCACTATCGTCTTCCTTAACATCACAACAAGCCCAAGCGCAAGCATCATCACACGGCACCACGTCATCAGCACCACCACCTCCGCAACCCGAAAGCATGAACGGCGTGGCGCCCAAAAACCTCGCGCCGGGCCTGGGTCACGGCAACATCTACGAGCCGCGGATATACGGTTTCCGCCTGTCCGAAGTCGCTAAGACCGGTCCCAGGATGAAGTGGCTCCGGAGCCGGCCGACGGACGTCAACGAGCTGGACGAAACGAGGATATGGATGGAAACGCACGCCATTTTGCAGCGAGCGCGGGCCAAGCGAGAAGGGAAAGCGGATGCCGAGCCGGCGGATGCGGAAATGGCGGAGGAGGAGGGCGGCGAGGTGGAGGATGAGGATATGGATGCTGAGGGTGGG
>Ga0058704_10000497_pt1 | contig 20340 bp, 29 predicted proteins | sample AgamicMgSfe_FD_71363 | JGI IMG/M metagenome (GOLD analysis project Ga0058704, IMG submission 71363) | Agave microbial communities from Guanajuato, Mexico - Mg.Sf.e | ecosystem: Host-associated > Plants > Phyllosphere > Phylloplane/Leaf | place: Guanajuato, Mexico | collected 2012-05-30
CCGACTACACTATACGCTACATAATGCTGGAGCTTATCATAGACACCAAGCTGTCCAGTCTTTGGACCCGATCATCGCTCACCGCCGGAGACACATCATCAGCTCATCGCTCTGGTCCTCATTCTTTCATCAGCCTTGATGAACACATCGGTCATGAGTGCGGCCCCAGCCTGGAATTCCCATTCGGACCGAGGATCCTCCTGCCATCGGCACTCCTGGGATGGCATCGAGGGCACACCCAGGTACAGCGCTTCAATTGCGGCCCACCGCAAGGCCTTGGCACACGGCTCAGCTCCCACAGTTCCCTGACTTTGACGCCGCACAAGCCCAGGAGGATTCCGCCTGTCGAATGACCGCAGGCCCAGATGTCTTTGTCGCTCCAGATGCACATGGTGCACGGTACGCGGGAGCTCCGATGGCCTTCAGTATCGATGCGGTGGCAGCGTTGGCACGGCTGGCGAGAAGCGTCGGCAATGTGTTTCGAGGGCAATGCTGTTGGAAGCAGATGGTCTGCGCCCGGAGTCTGGTATGGTCGTCGAAGCGGAACATCGACTTCTTGATGAAGATGGATCTCGCTTGCCGTCGATCGAAGTGTTGGCAAGGCGCAGGTCTGACATCGATGCATTCTGGGAAGGCTATAAAAGAGCCTCTTGGACTGCACAGATTCTTCACCATAGACCATGAAGTCAGGAGAAGGCGGCACGTTCGTAATGGCATGGCTTCGGGCACAGTGACTGCAGCAGACGCCGAAGGCGATCGACTTCTCGAATTGCTCAAGCGAGATCATGGCCGGACCTGGCCTACGTTACGGGCAATGAACACTGCTACACAGCAATACAACAGCTAGTGTACAGGAATATGATACATCAACAGACCGGATGACCATCTCCGCCTGCAGTACCGGTGATACATCGCTGCCTTCAGATCCTCCGTTCATCGCATCGTCGGTATCGTATCTGTCCCAGTAGTAAACCCTTGAGAAATCTCGCCACAAATCCAGCCGACAACCGTTGGCCTTTGCAAACATCGCATTCGAAAGCCTCTGTCAAAGGCTTTGAAAAGTCCCACCAACGCTCAAAAGCGACGCAACACTGGATCCTTCTGATTGCACGCCGGACAGACTTGCGTCATGTCGATCGTCGGTGCAGGCGCCGGGCACTGCTCGAGCGGCTTGCTCTCGTACACTGCTGCGGCCATGCGGAATCGGCAGTGGCCCAGGAAGATGGCGGCGCTCTTGACGTGTCCGCAGCGGTATTTCTCGTTGCCCGTGAAGATGCACATTGTCGGATCGATCTAGCTGGTGGGTGGAATGTGTCACAGCTGCTTGCGAGTTGATGGGATCGTTGCTCACCGAAAGTCGGGAAGGTGGCGGTGGTTGCGTATAAGTGTGGAGTGTATTCGATTATATTTTTGGCGAAGGACGTGTGCAGGATCGTGCGTAACCCACGATGCTGATGGTTGTGGAGTTCGGTTCGGATGGGAAGAAGGACAGTAGCAGCGTGGTGTCGAGAATGGTAGCATAGTGTAAAATACGTATACAACGGGCAAGAATGAAGTAGGAAGCAGTGACGGAAGTCGCTCGAATTGTTCTGACTGAGGGAAATGGAGGAAGAGAAGGCCAATCAACAGTGAAGGCATCATGAGACATCGTGTTGGTCAACTCGCCGGTCCGAGATCCATGGGGAAGACCAACAACATTCCTCGCTGCCTTCATTAGTAACGGGGCTCCGGCGGCGGTGCGTCCTAGTCACTGTCCACCGATCCTTGCGCCGAGCGATCGGAGCGGCGTTGTACATTCTCCATAGCCGTGCTGGACCTCCGCCGACTGGGCATCAGTGACGTTGACTCCAGGATAACGGCTTGCGTAGGCGAAGAAGGCTGCTTGGGCCCCTCGACGTCGAATCTTTTGGCAAGTGACGTATCGTCAAGCCCATCGCACCATGACTCCACGCTGGCGACGAAAGATCGCTCGCTCGCATTCGCATCGTCGCAGTTGGTGCACTTGGAATTGTGTTGCAATGGTTCAGGCTTGGGGCAGTTGTCTTGGTTTTCGGTCGCCATAGTGCAGCGTGAAACGATGGCTTGAGTGCGCTCATGACCGCAAGCGTGAGTGCTACCCGCCATCCATTGACACATCTCGGACGTCAGTGCTCTAAAAATGTGGTGAACAGAGGTCGTTGAAGCAGAGATCTGAGGGAAGATAATATGCTGGTCAGGTTTGAAGTGTGATCTTCTTGATTGCGCAGTGAACAGTAGTCGAATGAGGATGCCACCGGGATGCCGTGGCTTTTATCTGACAACGGGCGGGATGGGATCTATCATGTGCTTTGTTGTTCCAGATCGGCGAGTTTGGACCGTGGACAAGAGGGATCACTGGCAATCAGATGCAGACCATGCGCACGAATCAGCAAGCGAGGAGACGATCGGTTTGACCTGATCGATGCGGTCGTGGCCTTGAGCAGGTGTTTGTAGATTTTGTATCGGTGGGGACGACTCGCTGACGTAGTGGTGAGCGCTACATACATATGGGTAGGTCGCTGGCGGAAACACGGGCGGTTGTAGGTTATACGTGCATGTAGTCGGGCACGGCAGCATGGCCGATCGAGCTCCTCTCGACCGCTGCGCTAGGCCCTGTCAGCTGGGTAGATACATGTGAGGTACATGCAAGTGCGCCGCTTCTGAGCGATGTTCTTGATCACAAGATCACCTGATCACGAACAGGTAGATGCATTCCACGAAGACCGCACAAGATCTGGTGGCCGTGGTATGGCCGCCGCCTTGTTTCTGGTGCATGTCAAAACGAGCAGTCTGTTTGCATTCGTAGATTCGATACGGTGATGGAGATACTGAGACGCTTGCTGCTCCCAACATCAACCACCTTTCCACTTCCCACCGGTCGTGTATCCGGCGTAAACATTCCTCAGTATGGCTCGCTCGCTGTTGTTCATTGCAGTAGCCAGTACTCTCGTGCCATCAGCGTCGTTGACTTCGATCGCTTCCATAATGGCCCAAAGTCCCGGCATCAGCGCCTCCCGCACTTCTTCGCTCAGCGTGCCGTGAAGCACCTGCGTGCAGTAATGATGAAGTACATACTGCACATACTGTCCTATCTGCGCCTGCGCTTTGCGAGCTTCGTCGACCAGATCAGATGCCTTTGGGTGTTTTCGGAGCCTTCGAGGATTGCAGACAAGCTGGTTGACCCGGGCGAGGAGATATGCATGACCGGCGTTAAGCGTGTTGTTCACTCCATTCGTGTGCTCTGCAGGTCTTGCGACCTGGAAATGGCATGTGATCAAAGCTTGCAATAACGGGACGAGGAGATGTAACCGTACCCGTGCTCGATAGCCGTTGAGAAGAGCAGTGATGATGTTGCAGACGTCAGCGAGCAAGAAGGAAGTCTGCTTGACAGCTTTTTGCATGATCATGAGCGTTGTATCAATGATAAACTGCGTTGCCATGAATGGTTTCGTCCTCAGAACGACAATGAGACAGAAGACGGCCTGCCGTTGTACTCTGACATTTCGCACCTGCAAAATGGTCTGCAGAAGACGCCATGGCACCTGTTGTGGTGTTGCCAGTTGGCAATCTCGCGATGACGGTGATTCAAAGTCTTCTTTGAGCAGCGCCGGAATGGCCTGCTGCAGAAGCAGCAGCGCTGATGTCGACATCCCGGAATCCCGGCGCGACAACTCGTCGACAGTGAACAGCCGGGCGGGGTTGGTCAGCTTGTGTAAGCCGTGTTCGAAACTTTCGAGCACAATCCTGCGCTGAAGGGGCTGCAAATCGAGCGACAGTAGCTGTTCGGCGATCGCTGCGAAGGAGCCCCCAGTGTTATACCAGGTAACGGGGAAGTAGCTTTCTTCAGAAGCCGTCTGAACGCAACGCAATATTGTCGCAATACCAGCATCTGGAAAGTCATTGCTTGTGATGAGAAACTCCTGAGCGTAACCGAGCGTGAGTTCTACTGCCGCGGTGATGCTATGTGGGTATTGGTCCAAGCCCAAGTCGGCCAGCATTCGTCGAGGAATGGAAAGCACTGTGTCAATACACTGGAAGGATAGGTATTCCCGGTTTGTCGACTCGAAGTCCAGGTCATTCTCCCCCAAGCAATTAAGCAGTCCATCAATGCATGTAGACAAGGTCTCCTTTGTGCGGTACGCAAGTTGCGCCTTTAAGGCGGCTCCAGCCGCCTGCTCCATCTCTGAAAGGACGACTTTGACAAAGATCAGCCTCCCCAAGTCAGCTGACAACAACCGACCGAGCGAGACGTGCGACTCAATGTATTGTTTAGCTTCTGCAGATAATGTGAGAAGAGCTTCACGTTTGCGCTCATGGTCTCGTGACGCCGACAAGCTCCTTACGATCTCGCGCAGCAAGCGCTCAAGTGGCTCGAAGATGGTGGTGTCGTTCTCTTCAGGATATGGCGCGATTGCTTTCATACTGTCTCGGCCCACACTGAGCAATTGCCGGACTACTTTCGGCTGGGCGAAAATCTCGACGACCGCCTCCGTCATCTCAAAGTGTTGGACCAGGACGCGCAAGCGCTCCACGATTACAGTGAGATTGCCATCTTCCAGTAAATGTGCGTCAGTCAGAAGAATCTTTATAATGCGCTCGCGCTGTGATACTTCGAGAGTGTCGGACTGCAAGTTCGACAGTAATCGCAGAGCGATGCGCCGTTGTTCCAGCGAGAATTTCTCGTCGTTGTTATGATTTCCGCAGTAGGATAATGAGACTCGAATGATCTGTTCAATGACGACGCTGTGCGACTGATCTTCAGCCGCGGCAACGATAGCATCGAGGTATTCCACCGCTTCCGAAATTGGTTTGCCGGCTTTGAGTGATGATGTGGCGGTCTCGATCCAGTGGTATAACGGGTTGGCAGTGCTCTTGTTTATGATGAGAGGCAGAAGGTCCGCATAGAGGACAACAGCAGTAGACTGCTGTTCTCCTACCATAGTCGCGGCGGTCGACGCTGCCAATTCATGACATTCGTCGTATCTGCAGAAGTAGTTGCACAGGCTCGCGACAAAGATGTCAGCGAATTGGGTTGCCTGTTGCAATCCGTTCGCGGGCGACGAGGCCTGGCGTACGAACTTGGAAAAGCGCAGAGCGTTTTGAAGAGTGTCGCATTGCAGCAACTCTGCACCTTTTGCTACTACATCACTCCTTGCAACGACTTTGATCCAACGGGGAAACCATTGCTCAAACACTGTACGTAGGAGTGCCCAGATATGCCGGTACATCTTGACATGCTCCGTAGGCAAACCTAGCAAGTCTTCAAATAAGCTCCCAAGCTGATCGTGCATCATGTCGACCCGATCTTGGTCGTGCAAGCCGCTCATCATCGCCTGTAGCACTACGACAGTGGCTTGGACATCGTTTGTGGCTGCTGGGTCTTTCACATGAGCCGTGGTAGCGCGCATTCCCTTAGCAGATTGGTGGAATCTCTGCAAAAGCTCCACAACGTGCGTATCCGCCATCGCGTCAAGAAGTAGGCCAAAGTTGTTGTCCAAATCGAACCACACGCACCATGGGACGTCGCGCCAGGGTCGCTTCAGCTGCGTGTGCCAGTGATCCACAAAGTCCGGAAGCCGGCGGTGTGAAGCGTAGGTCTTCATGATGGGCACAATGATGTCGTCTTTCCAGACCTGGCGCATCTGAGCTGTTTGGTGATCTGTGGTGGCCGTATTCGTCACCAAATCAAGGTTTGCTGCTGACAACCCGTCGAAGATTGCCTTCGCTCTGTCGATATGGAGGTAGATCTCTGCACCCTTTTCAACGACAGCAGCAACCTGCTGCCAGTCATACGTATTGCCAGGAAGCAATGCGAACGAGTCTGCGTATTGGGAAATTGACGGTGATGACAAGGAAACTCGTTCGTTTTGTAGCATGGATGTGAGGACTGCACGGCCTTCGGGATGATCTATAGCCGAGACGCACTCGAGCAAGGCCGAGAACACTGCCTCAATCCAAGGTCTTTCTCTCAACTGTTGTTTCGGAGTGTCTGCTTGCCCACAGCGAAGGGCAACATCGAGCAAAGTGGGTACGACATGGCGAATGTTGCTCAGGTCGTCTCCGGCTGATCTGAGGGGGAGTAATCTCTCAGCTAGGAGGGCGTCTGCTTGGCCGCTGTGTTGTGATTTGGCAGACCGTATTTGTGGATTCAAGATCGCCGTCCGCGCCGGTAGAAACACATGCTTAGCTAGCACGGACTCAAGGAACCGTACACAGTCGATGATAGCACTTCCGCTTACAACAATTCGCTTGCGCTTCTGCGGAGTATGGATCTCCCTAGATCTCAGAAATCCGAGCAGCCGACTCGCAGGCACCAGGCAATGAGTCGCAAAAGTGCTGTGCTCTGTGGCGTGCGGCTTGCGGAGCGCCCAAATCCGAATTGCTGGACCTAACAATGCCTGGCTCTCGAGCAGCTGAGCAGGATCTGGTGCCCGGTGAACGCTACGATAGACCTTTTCAAGCCACGTGCCAACGAAGCTCCCCGCCTTGACTTCGTCTGTGGACAGGATCGCTTTGATCGAAGCGCCACGAGGCCCTTCCGACATTTCCACCAGCAGGCTAAGCGTGGCATTGACAGAGAGTACTAGTTCGTTCGAGGTCGCCGTCTCCGATAGACAGGTATGGATGATATCGAGGAAATCGTTTGCGCTGAGCAACCGAGTAACGGCTCCAGGCGACAATAATCGTAAAGTCAAGCGAAGCAGGTCCCACGCTGGAAGAGACCCTCGAGCCGAAGCATCCTTCTTGAGCCTATCCAGTAGCCATTTCAGGATCATATCCGCTTGGGCACTGTGGGTGCATAACTGCGTTGCTTCTTGCAACTGTGATTCCAGATCCGGGAGCTCGGCGAGGGCCTTTAATCGGTCCAGAGATGGCCGAGTTGCCGGTGATGAGGTGACCATGATGGCTGTGCCTTGCGATTATGGATACATTTCGTCGTATGCTTGCTTCATGTTGAACTTTTCTGTAGATGCTGTATGGTTTAACTTCGGAAGTTGGGCGGGAGTAGCCGCAAACACATGCAACTTCGAAGCTCTCCTGGGCCAATGCGCCTAACGTTCTACTTCTCGACATAAACACATCGTTCCGCGATCCTCTCCAAACTCGTACACCACAGGGGATTGTCAGCCTCTTGAGCAGCAGCGATGGCCGACCAAACATCTCCGAACCCGCCGGTGGTGCCTTCGCCGACGCGCCCAGGCCGACCGATGAGCGAGGCCTTGTTGAACGAGAAGGTAGGCGTGCCGTGGCAGAGGAGGTGCAACACATCGCGACCGCCAGCACAAACCAGCGGAGACCTTGTATGTGAGGGTCAAGAGTTTCAGGCTGACGAAGTATCGCAGTGGGACCACTGCATGAGCACTCTTCTCATAAGAAGCACCCTCGGCGCGGGATTCGGCGTCATCTTCTCCGTCCTGCTATTCAAGAGAAGGTCATGGCCAGTGTTCACGGGGTTGGGTTTCGGAGCAGGCAGGGCATGGGAGGAATGTGACAGTGTACGTGCATCCTCCATCGTCCCGTTCTGGTGCAAGGACACGGATGAAGACAGGCTTGCAGAGGGGTCATTGCGCGACGGGAGACCTGCTGACAGTATATACAGAGCTTCAAGCGCGCGACAGCTCCGTCTAGAAATGGCCTACGCGTGGTGCGGCCTTGAGGGAGTGGCGATGGAGAGAGAAAGAGAGAGTGTGACCATACTCGATTCCACGTCTGCACGGTGGTGCTCGACGGCTACAGTAGCTCGAAGTGGATCATTGTCATGGTAGTAGACTACCACGCCGTTCCATCGGTACCACTTTCGTGTATATATACTTCACTAGAATCGAGGTGCGACAGCCAACGCCGATGTGTGGATGATTGCGAATACATTGGCGCATAAATCGTGCCCGAACGTCGACCAAGCACTGCACACTTCTTGATGCGCGATGTAGTCTCCAAAATCAGCTTGCAGTCCAAGCATTAGGCGACAATGCAGATCGTGAGGTCGCAGATTGAGCTTTGCACTGACTGATCATAGATCGACTACATACTTTAGCAGGCCACGAACAGCCGTTGCGTTTGCTGGTCCTTTCCAGATGGGGCAATTTCACCGTGTCACATGAGCACTATGAAGCAGCATTTACTGGTCCAATCTCCATTGAAGACCATCTTTTCGTAATATCGTAAGTTAAACAGTGCTATTTACTGTTCTAAGACCTTCTCTCCACTCACTGCCGTTTCAATAATATCTCCCAGACGAAAAAGCGATCTATGTGGAGATTCCATGTTCTCTTAACTTCCATTACAACGTCAACGTCATCTTCACGGGCTGAAGAGTGCGTTTGTGCAGGCGCCGCCGCTACAGTTCTTGTACACACTCAGTGCGTTAGGCCCACCGCAAAGCTCTGTCGTGTTGCCGGCGCAAGGCTGGACGCAAGCGCCGACGATGCGTGGGTTGGGTTTGCGTGACCCATCCGTCGCCTGAAAATAGTCGTTGTCGCAGTAACATTGCGAGGCGTACTCTAGCCCTGCAAGGCTGTAGCCCTTGTCTTTGCAGAAGTTGATGCAGCCCTCAATAGTCATGTCGTTGGAGAACCAAGTTGCTCCTCGGAAGGTGCGTGCGCTCACGCTGTCATTCGCGCAACCAGCATACGCCCAACCCGAGCTGGTCACGTCGGTGAAGTATGTCGCTGGTGTCCCGATTGGAGTGGCAGGGCAGCTGGGCGGTGGAGCGTACGCCGGACCGTTAGTGATCGGGTTGCATCCCGGCAACTTGGTCAAGTTGGTGGTCACCGGCTCATTGACGGAGGGAGGGAGCTTGCATGCCTGGCATTCGTCCGCAGTGTACATATCCGCGAATACCGGACAGTCGGACAACTGTCCACTATCGGCTGTGCACTGGGTGATGGCTTGTTGGAGCGCCTTGACATCCCAGCCGTTGACAAAGTCGCCATGGAAGCCAAAACCTGTCCGATCTGAAAAAGGCACTGTGTTAGCGATTGACCAAACTACGAGGGCGCCTCTTCTGCAGAATTAGACGTACCTCCTTGGGCGAAAACGAAGGGATGGTGCTTCGTACTGTGCCAACGATCGGCGTACAGATTGGTCTGGTAAATGACTTCGTAGAAGATGGAGATCAGTCGCTTGGGATGTGAAGCCGGGCATGGGCCGTTGTCGTATTGGCCCTGCACATCCTTGTCAGCTTCTGGCACCGGGCTAAAGCAAGCAAGGTCACATTCGCAATGCATGGCAAAGTTGATGTGTCTGCTTGACCAAGCTTGCTTTCAAAGTCGGGAGGGTGCACTTACAACTGGATAGGAGACATGAGATTTATGATCCGGAGAGTCGAGATTCTTTCCGTCCCAACAGGAAGGGAAAAAGACTTGAGCGCGTAGACCGTCCGGACAGTTCTTATTGGGCATGTATGGCGTTTGGCTTGACACGCCGTCATAGTCCAGACAGACGAAACTCACGGCCTGGCCTGGCGCAGCCATCTTGTTCGTCTGGTTGCGCTGGAAAGGGTCGCCCGCTACCATACGGAAGCCCTCTGGGAACGGCAGCACGGCTGAGGGGTTCGGGCCCCGTTGCAGGTAATAGACAGTCATGCCTCCAGTGACTCCGTTCCCCTCGCCGGCCTGCGGCACATGTTCGAACGTGTTACCGTCACCCATGTAATACAAGGCGGGTGTCCAATACTGCCATCGTCAGGTAAAACTTGATATAAGACTTCGGGCAAATGCTTACGGCTGACAGATCTTGCTTGACCGGGCAGGATGAGCAAGCACTATTCCGCTGCTGCTGAAAGCTGGTCGTGAAGTTCAGGCCGCTTCCTCCAGACACAGTATGCACGTGGCCCGAGACCTGACCCGGGCTGATGACCGGATCGATACGCTCCAAGGTAAGACGGCCAGGGCAAGGCATGCGCCAGAAAGCAGCCACCGGTGATATACCGACCGCAAGCCCAAGGGCGACGGTCCAGGGAGTAGTCGTATGCATCGTAAGGTTGTGCAGATCTTGACAAACGAGTAAAAAGAATCAGATCACAGATCTGAGCGTCCGGCGCAATGGGAGAAGAGATGAAAGCAATGGCAGTCTCCGAAGGAAAAGAATGAGACCATATTCACCTTATGTATGTGCTCAATCGCGCCAGCTGAGGCAACAAGGGACAAGACTGGTTCATCGCACTTTGCGATGATGTTCGCATTCGAAGCCATCACCGTTGCACTAGCAGCGCCAACTCCGATAAGACAAAGACGTCGCGGGCCAGCCAGGTCGTGGCTTGACGCGCATGGACTATCTGGATGTGAGAGTAGGAGGAAATCGGCATTGCTGGCTTGGTTAGTCAACGGTCTTATAGCATAGTCAAGACCGTCTTGTTAGTCGTCGGTCTCAGCCGCGACAGTATGATAGCGCACTGGTGACTCGACTGAGCACAACGTCCTGTACCGGAACGATGTCGCAAGCGTCGGAGTGAAAAGTGTTCGGATCAAGCGCGAAGTGAAGCCGTGGAACGGTGAGCGACGTTCGCGCGATGGTTTGTCCGAAGTTGAGTGTACCATTAAGAGAAAAACAGCATCATATTCAACAGAAGTACCAATGAGCCTGGAGCCAGTGAGTCCAAGCATGGCACGCACATGAGGACATTGAAGGAGGAGGAGGTGGAGGAAGAAAAGAGTATCATCTGGCTCGTGCTCCGGCTGTGTCGCCACCGCCTCTGACGCCTCGCAACCGTTCGCAGGTGTCTTAGAACGATAACATGTATGATATTGGGGTGTGGAGACTCTTTCGTAGGAGATTGCCCCGATCTCACATGAAGCCGAACCTGTATATCAAGTTGAATAACGGATTGCACGTGAAAGACGACATATAGAGCGTGCCGGGACCAGAAGGTAGCGACGACCTCAACCCTACTGGATGGAGTGCGGTATGGCTTCTCATCGTGGTAGTAATAGAACTATCTCAAACCCTAATAAGATCTTCACTATCAATATTATACGCTACTACTCGCGGACCAAGGAGGATGCTGGACCGTCAATCCGTAGTGTTGTTGATCGACTACGTACAGATCCTTCAGTACCTAGGAATTCCCCTTGTCAAGAACCACATTGACGACCAAACAATCGAAGCAAACAGCGTCTCTGTTTCCGCGTGGCTGGAATCCACCTAGGTTCGGCGACGTGTCTTTGAACGTCACAGCATGGCATTCGGCCTTCGTTGGAAGTCATGAAGGGTGCTACGCATGGAAGAGTATACTTCATCGCACGCAATTCAGGAGCAGCGAGGAGTGTTTGTCTGCCTCTTTTCCACTCACCTTACAGCACGGCAGTATGTTGGTAGTCTTCAATCGTTCGATGTTTATTCTGCCGGTCACGTCTCGACCAGATGGAGGCAAAAGATCAACGCCCCGACAGACCAAGAAGCGAACCCAGGCATGGGATATGTTTTGTTCGGACACAGATCGATCTTACAACATCGCCTTCGGCATGAACTTCATCGCTTGCCTCACCCCCAAATCGTTCAAGACTTCTTCCGCCCCTCCCAAGATCGCGTCAAACTTGTACGTCCGGTGAAACATCTCCACCACCCTGCCCATCCCCGATTGTGTTAGTCCCCGGCCGCCGAAGATATTCGTAGCGTCATCCGCGATGTCGTGCGCGGCTCTGGTCGCGGAAGCTTTCAATAATCCGATAGGCCCTGAAAGCAACGAGGATCTCTGTTGGTATGTCATGTTGTTCATCTGATGGGTCGTCTGCTCCAGCCAGGCCTGATTCGTCTCGACGAGCGATATCATGCGGGCGAGCTTTTGCCGAATGACCGGTTGGGAGATCAGAGGTTTGCCGAATACTATACGCTGGTGGGACCACTTGAGACACTCTTCCAGCACGGTCCGACACCATCGGATGGTCATGCAGGCCATCATCCATCGCTCTTCGTTGAAGTTCGAGAGAACGACCTTCAAACCCTCGTTCTCCTTCCCGAGAAGATGGTTTCGGGGGACCTTGACGTTGTCGAATTGGATGTAGGTTGTGGCCGCCGCGGTGGAATAAGACGTCTTGATGAGTTTCGTCTCGACATCATCCGTACGGGGGACTAGAATGACGGAAAGCCCTTTCTTCGTCTTACACGCCGTGACAAAGTAGTCGGAGAACATGCCGTTGGTGATCCACTTTTTCGTCCCATTGATGATCCAATGCTGACCGTCCTCACTCAAGTCAGCCGTCGTCTGAATACCCGCCACGTCGGACCCAGCGAATGCTTCCGTGACGGCGAGCGACATCTTCTTCTTGCCGGACAAGATCTCTTCCGTCACCCGATCTTTCAGCGCTTCGTCATTACACCACTCCCTCACAGCCGTGAGCGAGATCGTCATTCCCGCCATATTGCCATCCTGGAAACCTCTCGCGTTGACCCGATTGAGTTCTTGGCTGACGATCAAACCATGAAAGTAGTCATACTCCTTCCCGTCGATAACACCACCCAGCAGTTTCCGCCCATGCAAATGCTCTCCCGGACCCAGACGCATAGCGAGGACGTTTGACTCTGCCATCTTGTCGATAAGCTCCTGGCTTACAAATGTCCCGTCCTTCTCCTTCTGGTGTGCTTCGGGGACAACCTCCGTCTCCACGAATGTACGCATTGCCTTTTGGAACCGCCGATGGCCGTCATTGTAGTACGGTGTCTTGAACTGCGGCGTGAGCCACAGTGGTTCGGCATAAGGGACCTTGCTCAGATCGCCGGGTTGAGGGTCGATGACTTCCGACTTCTCGCCTTCGACGACGCCGAGACAGAGATCGGAGTATTGCTGCAGTACCTCATGCCGGTGCAGATTGTAAAATGCTTGCGTGGCGTCCTGGCCGGCGAACTGGAGGAGGACGACTGAACCGCCTGGGTGAGCGTAGACGAAGTCGGAAAGGTCATAGATCTTGTGGTCGACAATGACCCACAGATCTTCTTCAGAGGTATGCTTGGCAACTTCTTGCCGCGTCAATGGGGTCCTCATGGTGGTTGGCGTGGTATGGCGACGATGAAAGGGTTCTCGCGATGCTGTGATTGTGCCATCGCAAGTGGTTGTTGGACTGCGAAGACGATCGTGCAGTGGTTCAAACCGAGGCCGAGGCAATCGGAAAGCCCACGTGATGAGCAATGGGCCTCGGCAACCTCTTCTTCTCGCCCATCATTGCTGGCTCGAGGGGATGAAGAAGCACAACACAGCGTCTTTACCCAACTTTCATACCGTTATGTTTGCAAAAGCTCAAACCCCCACTCAAACCTGTTCAGCCCGGCCAACGTCAGAACCAGTATTTCGTCTCATGAAGCACAATTACGAGGATAGCACAACAGGCGACGGCGGCAACAGCAGCGACTACAGAGCACTGCCGACCATGCCAGCATACCGGATGGCCCAACTCATGATCATGCGCGAGAGAGTCGTGGACGCGATCAAGGCAAGCCCTCTCACTTAATCGTGAGCGAGCTAGGCACCGGTCCTCACAGCACCATAAGGAGGTAGGAGGATGCTGATCAACTAGGTACTTGGGAGGCTCCGTGATCACGAACGACAGGGTATACAGGCCACCAGCTCGTCCTTGTGGCGTATGCGGTGTGCGTACGACTGACTGCGCCCCGCGCGTGAAGCGGACGCGACGCGACGTGGGTGTGGTTGCGGTTGCGGTTGCTAGCTGGCGACAGCAATACTGGCACAAAGGTGAGATGTTCGGCAAGTAGTCCAAGTGGCGTCTTCTGATCCATCATACACGGAGGAACTGCGAAGCGTGAGGTGTGCGGCTAGCAGCTTGTACAGCTGCGGTGGATGGTACAGTACATGTGTACCGTATGTGTCATGTGACATGTCGTATGCGCTGTCTTTCGTGCGACAACAACAAACGCCAAGCAATCTCCTCCAATCTTCACTTCGCCCGCTGTTCCTTCATCACCGACTGGGCCGTGAGGTTTGCCTAGGTATCAAGTATTTCATGATTGACGTCTCGTTCTTACAGAACTCCAGACTGACGACCTCAGAGGCTCAGCCTACCTGGAGGCTGGAGGCTACTGTAGAGGCTGCGCTCCCTCTGCTCTCGCACCATCGCCAATACTTGCGGCAACTCTACCCTAGCGGCTTAGCACTCAGCTGGCATTTCGGCCGTGCCGCGATCTGATACGTTGGCCCACCAGGCATTACCCCCGGTGTAGGTCCAAGGAGGTAGCTCCGTACCTCACAACGTCGCCGCTCCGAGCCTCCGCCCGCCGTCGCCACCCAACCAACAAGTTCCTGCCTCATCGCTCCGTCATCAAACCGGTCCGGTGTTTCCCTTGCCCGTAACGTGGGCCGTGCTTTACTGGGCTTCGGCTGTATCCGCCAGTGTAAAAGATGGCCGAAGCATTCGTCGAACTCGGAGCCACAGGCGTCAACCATCTCGTCGAAAATCACTGGGAGAAGGGCTACGATCGCTTAACCAAGGGCGACAGAAAGAAGGACCGCCCCGGAAAGTCACGAAACCAGCTTCCGTCGCCGGAGCGCGAGAGAGATCCACCGACTCGCACCGCCGCTGCTGGAGATACCGCTGGTGATCGAAGGGGCAGTCTTAGGAGCGAAAGTCTCGAGCGCGAAAGTGAGACCAGCAGGCGCGTCACCAGAGAGTACGAGAACGAACGAGACGATCCGACACGTTCAGTCAAGTCCGTCTTGCCGGATCGCAGGCGAGGACGGGACAGCGCCAAGATGTCCTACGCCAACGGCTACGCACCGTCGCATGGACGCTCGCAGCGCGGCAGATACGACGACGATGAAGATAGCGATTACGACGATCGCGAAGGCCGTCGCTACAGAACCAGCGGTCGCGGCTACGACGATCGGGGTGACCGGGGTTATCCGTACGACCGCGAGATCATCGAAACGGAGAGGTATAAGGGTGTAAGTAGACACTCAACGACCTTCTCGTCACGACATGCTGACCGTCCCTCTGTAGCCTGCAAGATCCCACGATGCGCGAAGGATGGAGAACTCCGCGCCTCGCGGCTACGATGCGTCGTACGGTGCCGGCGCAGTGGCGCCTTATCGTCGCTCGCAGAACGACGCATCGGAAGTCTCGCGGCGCTCATACTCGCGCGGCCGTCAGGACAAGTACGAGCGTGACGAGCGTGATCGATCGTATTCTGGCTCTCGCTCCCGCTCGCGTAGCCGTGGTGGTGGCGGTGGCGGTGGATGGCGTGAGAAGGTCGACGAAACCTTCGATACCACCATCGAGGGTCTCGGTATTGGACTCGCCGGCGCCGTCGTAGGAGGTCTGGCAGGCAGACAGTTTGGCAAGCAGAACAAGAACCGCGACATCCTGCTCGGCGCGCTCGTCGGTGGGCTCGGCGCCAACGCAGCAGAGAACAAATACAAGGACTGGAAGGGAGAGCGCAAGGACAAGCTCGAGAAGCGCGAGGAGCGGTGGGAGCAGAAATGGGATGGGCGTAGCAGGAGCGCCATGCGGTAGTCTGAAGGACTGCAGAAGATGAGTACGGGAACACGGAACAACACGAGCGCTGGATAGGAGTGGACGCGAATGTGCATGAATGTTAATGAAACGATAACGAGATATGGTTCTATGGGAGCAAATCAGTCACGGAGCGTTTGTTTCGTAGACGACTATACGAGTACGACCCTCAATTGAGCTCTTAGCAATTACAGTCAAGGCATACGACTCGGGATGCATATTAGACTGCATGTAAATGTACAGTGAGGATGTTGAGTGTTTGAGTTGGGAAAAGGCAGCCGGATTGCGAGGCAGGCACTTGTCACACCAACAAAGCCAGCCGGGTCCCGTGATACATTGTTTCGACCTCACCAACACCCACATTGCACTCTCCAAGCGCCTAAGACCCGATCTTCCTAGTTTACCATACATTCACAAACACCCTCCGCCCTGGGATTACTATCATCACCTATAGCGTAGCCTCTCAACCTGACCATCACCGCGATGGCTAGAGGCCAAGAACCTCTCCTCGCCCAGCGACCCGGCTCGCAATCCTCGAACGAAGACGGCGGCATCGAAGAGGAGGACGCGTTGCTCACCGGTCAGCGCACGGGCAAGACGCCGTCCAACACCACCACGGCGTTTGTCAAGAACAGATGGCGGGAAATCGGCCTCTTTGCCTGGGCGTTGATCGCGACGGCGGCCGTGGTGGTGCTGGCGGTGGTGTACCAGCACGCTCAAGCTGAGCAGGCGGGTACGGATACTGGGAGCGGTGCACCCGGTGGGAAACGGAACCTCATCTTCATGGTCAGCGATGGCATGGGCCCGACGTCTCTGGCGTTGACGAGGGGTTGGAGACAGTACACGGAGCAGCTACCGTACGACGACACGCTCATCCTCGACCAACATCTCATCGGGCAATCTCGGACGCGCAGCACCTCCTCCCTCGTCACGGACTCGGCCGCGGGCGCCACGGCCTTCTCCTGTGGTTTGAAGAGCTACAACGGCGCCATCAGCGTGCTCCCGGATCACAGTCCGTGCGGCAGCGTCATGGAAGCGGCGAAGCGGATGGGATACACGACTGGTCTGGTCGTCACGACTAGGATTACGGACGCAACGCCAGCCGTCTTCGCGAGCCACGTACGGCGGAGGGAGATGGAAGATGAGATTGCTCTACAAATGATTGGAGAGACGCACCCGCTCGGTCGGATGGTGGACCTGATGTTCGGCGGTGGTCGATGTCACTTCTTGCCCAACACGACGGAGGGCAGCTGCAGACAGGATGCTGTGGACGTGACGAAAGTGGCGAGGGGGTCGGGGTGGAACTACATCGACAGTCGGTCAGACTTTGACAATCTGGGGAGCAGCGTGAATCTGCCGCTGCTCGGGCTGTTCGCGCACGACGACATCCCGTACGAGATTGACCGTCAATATCAGAATGATGTGTTCCCATCGCTGCAGGAAATGGCGAAGACGGCCCTCGAAGCCCTGAGCGCCGCGACCGCCAACACCGACCAAGGCTTCTTCATCATGATCGAAGGCTCCCGAATCGACCACGCCGGCCACGCCAACGACCCGGCCGCGCAGGTCCACGAAGTCCTCGCTTACGACAGGACGGTGGCGACGGTGTTGGACTTCATCCAAGACTCTCAGACTCCCACCTTGATGGTCAGCACATCCGACCACGAGACCGGCGGGCTCGCGACCGCCCGCCAACTCCACGCGGCGTATCCCGATTACCTCTGGTACCCCGGCGTGCTGGCCAACGCCTCCCACTCCGCATCCTTCACCTCCCACGAGTACCACGCGCACCTGAACGCCATGCCCAAGCACGCCGCCGATTCGATCTCGGACTCGAGCGATGACGTCAAAGCGTTCCTCACCGGCCTCGTCTCCAAGAGCTTGGGCATCGACGATCCGAGTCAAGACGAGCTCGACCAATTAATCCAGCACCGCGACGTCTCCTCCTACATCTTCGCCGACATGATCTCGCGGCGCGCGCAGACGGGCTGGAGTACCCACGGTCATTCCGGGGCGGACGTCAACATTTACTCTTCGGATGAGAAGCTGGCGCGGAAGCTGATCGGGAACCACGAGAACAGCGAAGTGGGCGAGTTCCTGCGATACTACCTCGGTCTGGAGGACGAAGTCGAGAAAGTGACCCAAGAACTCCGCGACCACGCGCACGTCGAAGGGGACATCTGGCTCGGCAGTGTTCCCAATGAGGGCGAGAGGCTCGACGGGCAAGACCACGTGGACCACTACCACGGCGATCACCGGCGGCAGCGGCAGACGAGCTCGGGTGCCTCGTGCGATGCCTGTGGGCGGTAGTATAATTTCACGAGGGTCGCAGTGACGACCGTGCTGGAGTGGTTCGCGGAAGAAGGCGGCGTCCACGATGCTTGAGCGATTGGGATGGAGGCAGGCGTGCGCGCGTATGATACCCTTTCTGAATTATTGACTTCTTTTCGGCCATAGACATTCATAATCCAACTTTTGACGGACTGCGGAACATTTGCATTGCCAATGAGGTGAAGTCGGGACGCCGACTGCCAGGTCGCTCATCTTGGTGAATGGGGTCTGCTCGGTAAATTTCACAAAGGTAAATCGCTATGCAGGTAAAGTCAGGAAGTTGCCATCCAACTCCATGATATCGACATCAACGTTGAGGCTTGCGCGCGTATACGAGGCGACTGCGACAGAGATCAGTACCTGGTAAGCAACCCGATCCGGGAGAAAGACGATCAAAACTTACACCTCGTGATAGACGTGGTGCTTCCGATCGCGTAACGCCGCCCGCACTTCCCTCAGCCATTCCTGAACTTGCTGGTACGACTACTGCGCGATGATCCGTCAGCGAGACAATCCGGCAAGAGATGGTAAGAACTCACGCCCAACACCCGCGTATACGCCGCCATGACCCACCCCTCCATCCCTTCCTCCCAATTCAACAGATTCCACCGCCCGACCTCCTTGAGGTGGGGATCGCTACTCCAGGGTCCGATCGGCCACTTGAACCGCCTCTCCACCACCTCCTCGAACCCGGCCTCGCGCAACAAGCCGGCCATGTTCTCCGCAATCTCAAACGTCTTGCCCGTCAACGTGCCCGCGCGCACGGCGTTCTGGCCCCAGCGCGCGAGCACGGCGTGCGGGCTCAGGGTGCCGTCGGGGGAACTCCGGTTGTGCACGCTCCACTCGACCTGTTCGACGTACCCGCCCGGCCGCAGGTGCGTGAAGGTCTCGCGGTACAGCTGAGGCCAGTCGGCGATGCTGCCGAAGAGGCCGCGGATGTGGACGAAGTCGAAGTGGGCGTCCGGGTAGAGCCACTGGGAGCAGCAGTCGTCGATTTCGAAGGAGACGTTGGCGGGTTGCATGCCCGAAGGGGCGACGGGGGACAGGTCGGTGCCGATGACGTGGGCGTCCGGGAACTTGTCGGCCATGTCCGTGGCCCAGATGCCGGTGCCCGTGCCGATGTCGAGGATGCGGCGGGGGTTGGAGCTGATGGGGGCGAGGTACAGTCGGTCCTGGAGGGTCATGATGCAGAGGTGGTGGCTGGAGGTGGTGGTGTTGTCAGCTGCAATGATCGCGCGCGACAGCGATCGGGGGCATGTGACGAACACGATGGCTTCGTGGTTGTTCTGCTGCTCGTCGTTGGGCTGCCAGTACTCGCCGTCGCGGTAGGCGTGGTACGTCCGGCCGTTCTCATGTCGATACATGGTGGTCGTGGTGGCGACCGTTCGCCCCCTGGGAATCGGGTCAACGTGCTTGGACATTGTGGGATGGTGGAAATGGGGATGAGGATCGACTGACGAGGAGTATGTCCGGGAGTCATCGTCGTCCTCATATGTATATCGATCGTCCTTTGTCTCCGCTTAGCGTAGTCGCTGTTTCAAAAGGGGGGCGGTTTTCGAAGGGACGGGCCTACGATCGGAATCTGTGCAGGATCAGACGCCATGGCATGCAGCCTCGGAGGCGTTTGATGGAAATGCCAATGTTAGGCCTCGGGAAGGTGGCGGTGGTGGCTGCAGGATGATGTTGTGACGAGTGGGCCCGAACGTGTGCGGTGTTGTTGTTGTTGTTGTCTGGTGAAAGGGGTCCGCGCGTGGCCGGGGGGGGGGTTTTTCAGCTCTGATGATACATATGAAAGCAGCAAAGGAAGACCCGAGTGCCAGGTGGGTGGGAATGGCGGGCGGGAAATATGGCCACAAAGTACCTACCCAAAGTACCACATGGCTGGTCATCACGCGTGCGGCGTGCATGCCCACCCTCACCTCCCTAATCATCCATCATATGCCGGCGTGGTTATAGAGGGACGTCGAGGTCTTTGGAGATGAGACGGACCGGGATGTGCATGGAGGAAAAGCGGGATCCCCCTTCCCTGGTGCACGTGAACGACCCAACGTGGGCATATGCATGTACGTACCTAGGTACATGTATGTATGCATGCCAACCTGCTTATACAGTACCTCCCTGTCGCTCTCCAAAGCCGTCGGGGACCGGGGTGATAAAGGATCGTGTAGGTACATTCTCATCATTCATCATTCACTGATGTGAGCTGTCATCCCACAGACGCACGACTCGCGAAAGGCGACCCAACACGCTGGGAGTTTTAAGGCTGACAGGACCCAAACCACCGGCTCGGAATCTCTCGCTTCTTGAGCTTGAGGGGACATCACCTCCTCTCGTTGATCAAGTCCACACATCATCACACCAACAATCAATCAACAACATCAACGTCAACACGAACAAGATAACGACACGGACTCGCTTTCTCGTACGTCAGCCCAGTCACACCCTTCGGCAGGACGAGCCATGGTCCACACCCACACATTCGTTTTCGCTTGCTCGGAGGTATAGCGGCGCAAGGAGAGGAGCCCCCTAACCC
>Ga0058704_10000498_pt1 | contig 20337 bp, 18 predicted proteins | sample AgamicMgSfe_FD_71363 | JGI IMG/M metagenome (GOLD analysis project Ga0058704, IMG submission 71363) | Agave microbial communities from Guanajuato, Mexico - Mg.Sf.e | ecosystem: Host-associated > Plants > Phyllosphere > Phylloplane/Leaf | place: Guanajuato, Mexico | collected 2012-05-30
CACCCAACTTTTCAACCCCAACTCACTCACATTCAAAATGACTGGCGGAAAGTCCGGCGGAAAGGCCTCTGGTGCCAAGAGCAGCGCTCAATCGTGAGTCGCATCAACTGGTTCATTCAGTCTTTGAAAGTCGGAAACTTTTGACGCGCTTTTCCGACTTTGAATGACGCGTTTTGGACTTGAAACAAACAACATCAGGACCTTCAAACTAACTCGACCTTAGTCGTTCATCCAAGGCTGGTTTGGCCTTCCCAGTCGGTCGTGTCCACCGTCTCTTGAGGAAGGGCAACTACGCTCAGCGTGTTGGTGCTGGTGCCCCAGTCTACCTCGCCGCCGTCCTCGAGTACCTGGCTGCTGAGATCCTCGAGTTGGCCGGTAACGCCGCTCGTGACAACAAGAAGACCCGTATCATCCCACGTCACCTTCAGCTCGCCATCCGCAACGACGAGGAGTTGAACAAGCTTCTTGGGCACGTCACAATCGCCCAGGGTGGTGTTCTTCCAAACATTCACCAGAGTACGTCGATCATTGTCGCATATCACATTGGACTGCAACTGACTTGTTTCTTCCAGACCTTCTCCCAAAGAAGACCGCTGTCGGCAAATCCGGCTCCGGCCCAAGCCAGGAGCTGTAAAAAGCTGGCTAGCTTTGTTTGGGTATTTCTGGCGCGGGTTGCGGTTTTCACAATGCGATGATAATGGGGTTCATGGCTGGGTCTCAATGGTTTCTATTTTCTTTTTAACGGTGTCCTTCATGCGATAGCATGGTCTTCTGAGCTACGGCTAGCAGAAGAGATGGAGGAAGATGTACATTACGCGCATCATGCGACGCGCGCAAGAGCGGAATGACAATTGATACCTTTTCCAACTTTCATATCGTGTTCCAATCTGCAAATTCGTGATTTGCTCACAAATTCTGCGCTTTTTGGTATCTGATCTGGATTGATATCATGGACTTCATTTTGTCAAGAACATTGTGAATTATCATTTCCAGACAAATCGAGCATCTGGCTGTATGTATGAAGTATCAAATTGCGCTCGATCGAATTTAGGTCTGCCATCAAGGTCGAGAGCACGATCGAGGCATCGCAAGTAATAGAACGGGATGTGTCGCACTATGAATCACCAGCTGAAGAAGCGAATCGTACGTTGCAGAACCTTGATTGATAGAGATATCTGATACTGCTCAAGCTATGTATTAATCACTGCCCAGCGCGATAACTCCAAAGTTGCATCTACAAAGTCATGTGTGGAGGAGCTGTGGAATGTGAGCGCTGCTTTTCGACGTGCTCCAGAATGGCACAAGATGCACTTACGATCCAAGATTGGCGCTGGCAAGTTGCGCTCGTACTTGCTTCCACCTGGTGCCGTGGGTGGTCTGTATGGGTCTGGGTGCTTCCACTTCTGGAGGAGGGCTTCGGTTTGCGACAGGAGTTCCTGTGGGAGATGTGTGTCAGCGATTGATGCTTCACAAGAAGTCAATGATGCGGTGTAGCGATATCACGCATTCCGTCTCTTGACCATCATGTCGATTTCCAATTGTTTGAGTCTTGAAGTCTTCGTTTTCTTGGGCTCTCATCTGAGTCCTCCTCTTCTTCGCATGAAATCTTCCAGACAAAGTCGCGCGTGATGTGATAGAATTGCACATACCCTTCGTTGTCTTGGCTCGGTAATGTGTCTGTTGGCTTCGAACAGGGAGCGGATGTACATAGCTTGGCCGCGCCACATGTGTCTCTGGATAGTCCAGTCAAGCGCGAGCTTCAAGCATCTGCGGTAGAGACGGCTGTAGTAATGTCAGCTACCAGGTCCAGGCAAGAATGTCTCGATGAAACGGATGGTTGTACATGGGGGTAACGGCGGAGTTGCTCGCCATGGTGGGCTGTCACAGCGCTGTTGGCCGTACTGAAACTGCGCAATGCTAAGTTGTCTTCTCGATAGTCGTTCAGCGGGCCAATGACTGTCGTAGCGAACCCCAGTGTCGTCGGTAATGGATTGGACGTTCTCTTGTACGAAGCGTCGTTGATGCTGATGTCGACCTCTTCCCGCAGCGGCTACTTCCGTTCCGGGCTTTTGCGGGCTGGGCTGGCAATTCGTCGCGGATCGTCTCCGAAGCTGTTTGCATACCGAGCTACTCTGCTATTGCTGTATCCTTTTTCCCTCAAATCCCTCAAATCGCTTCTACATCACACCTCTTTCATCCGGCAGACGGCCTTTCTAGGGAATTAACTGTCTGTTTGAAGATATCTCTAGGCCATGTCGAGCGGTCAATGCCTCAAGCGCGCGGCGCTGGGTTGCTCCCTTCGCCCTGCATCTTCTTCACTTCCTCGCTCTGTCGTCGCTGGTTCTAGATCTGCTGCTCGTTCTGCAAACACACTGAGATCACTTTCTACGTCGACTATCGCCAGATCATCAACACTGCTCTCTTCGCAAGCGAGGTACGGACATCCCGGGAGGAAAACAAGGATGAAACGCTCATACAAAAACAGGACACCACCTCATCTTCTTCGCTCCTCGCATATCACTCTTATTCAGTCGCGCAACTATGGTACGCAGTCATGGTGGTCAGAGCAGTCAGGAAACTAACTCTCACGAAGCCGACAAGATTGTCAAGGTGCCAGAGATGGCCGAATCCATCACAGAGGGAACTCTGAAACAATTCTCGAAACGTACGTTTGGCTGCTGCGAATATTCACATGAACACATTCTGACGTCACACAGAGGTCGGCGACTACGTTGAGCAGGACGAGGAGATCGCTACCATTGAGACCGACAAGGTTCGCATTCTAAACATTCAATTCTGGGAAACATCGTCTTACGGATAACAGATTGATGTCGCTGTCAACGCGCCTGAAGCCGGTACCATCAAGGAGTTTCTCGCCAACGAGGAGGACACTGTGACCGTTGGCCAGGATCTGGTCAAGCTCGAGACTGGAGGCTCACCAGGCAAGAAGGAGGAGAAGGGCTCTTCGGAACCAAAAGAGCCAGCATCTGACAAGCAGGACACTGCTTCGCAACCTGAGGGTGGAAAGGAGAAGGAGGCTCCAAGGAAGGAAGAGAGCAAGCCAGAGCCACCAAAGCAGGAGGAGAAGAAGCCGGAACCATCAAAGCAAAAGGAGGAGCCTAAGCCACAACCAAAGAAGGAGCAGCCAAAGCAGTCACAAGAGCAAGGACCATTTGGCAACCGTGATGAGCGCAGGGTATGTTGGACTGAGAATGAGTCGCGAGTACATATGCTAACGACCTCTTAGGTCAAGATGAACCGCATGCGTCTGAGGATCGCCGAGCGTCTGAAGCAGTCGCAAAACACCGCCGCGTCTCTGACCACATTCAACGAGGTCGACATGTCGGCACTCATGGAGTTCAGGAAGATGTACAAGGAGGAGGTATTGAAGAAGACCGGTGTCAAGCTTGGTTTCATGTCGGCCTTTTCCCGTGCTGCCGTCCTCGCCATGAAGGACCTTCCAGCCGTCAACGCAGCTATTGAGGGCCCAGGCTCTGGAGACACCATTGTCTACCGTGACTACGTTGATATCTCCGTCGCTGTCGCCACCGAGAAGGGTCTCGTTACTCCAGTTGTTCGCAACGCCGAGGCCATGGACATGGTCGGCATTGAGAAGGAGATTGCCGCTTTGGGCAAGAAGGTGAGCAATATTGGAAGTCAGAAATTTGACCGCGGAACACTGACACATGCAGGCACGTGACAACAAGCTCACCATCGAAGACATGGCTGGTGGCACATTCACCATCTCCAACGGTGGTGTCTTTGGCTCCATGTTCGGAACTCCCATCATCAACCTTCCTCAGGCCGCCGTTCTCGGCCTTCACGCCATCAAGGACAAGCCAGTCGCTGTCAACGGCAAGGTCGAGATCCGCCCAATGATGTACCTCGCCCTCACATACGACCACCGTCTGTTGGACGGTAGGGAAGCCGTCACTTTCCTCGTCAAGATCAAGGAGTACATCGAGGATCCAAGGAAGATGCTGTTGGGTTTGTAGTTCAGATTCTGACACGAGATTGAGCATCCCTAGTTTTGTACATTTTTTTGGAGACAAGCATCGGCGGTCATGGGCACTAATCTTGCTGGCTGGACAGAACCGTCAGCCGGTCAGACCGCTAAGCAGAGGTGGTGGTAGTAGTAGTGGTGTATGATACATTTGACATTAGCGGAATCCCAAGCCAGGCATTTCTACCTATATTTGCAGGTTCTTTGTGCTCGTGATGCTCTCTAATCGTACATTCTATAATTTTGATTCTTTTGACACTGCCGAGCCGGTTTGCGCCAGGCACCACTCGCCCATGTGTGCGGCCAGCGCCCGTATTTCTTTCTCTGTGTTCCCGGCATGCAAGCACACCCTCACCCTTTCGGCTCCGACAGGCACAGTGGGCGGCATGATCGGCCTCACAATGAACCCGCCCTCTTGACACCACTTGGCAAGTATTCTCGGGGCATTCGTCTCGACCGAGAAGATAGGTGACAGCGGACACTCCTCCAGGACCCTCAACACCTTCCTCTGCCTCGCCTCTGTCGTCAATCTCGCCTGCAAATCCAGTAACAAGCCATGGAAGAGTCTGATATGGCTCTCCAGCCTCCGCGACAGCACATCCGTCGTGCCATCCATCAGAAGCGAGTAGCTAGCCTTGATACTAGCCAGGTTCGGAAAGGTCATGAAAGTCGTGTAGATGAGCGGACGTGCGTAGTTGATCAGATAGCGCTTCACGGTGTCGGAGCATAAGATCACAGCGCCGGTGCTCGAGAGCGCTTTGCCGAATGTGTGTAGTCGGATCAGCACGCGCGACTCGAGGTGCAGTGAGGATACGAGGCCGCGGCCCTGTGGTCCTAAGAAGCCGGTCGAGTGGGCTTCGTCGAGGATCAAGTGACCAGTTCCATGAGGGAGGAGACGCGTTGTTACGGCTTCGATGGAGGCGAGGGGGCAGATGTCGCCGTCCATGCTGTAGATTGCTTCTAGTGCGATGAAGACATTGCGGGTGCCGTCACGGACAAGGGCGTCGGAGGTGATGATTGATTGGAGTACGGCGGTGAAGGAGTCGACATTGTTGTGGGCGAAGGGGAGGAGCTTCGAGGCTCGCGAGGAGCGCATGCCATCGTGTACTGAGGCGTGGATATATTCGTCGTAGATTACAATATCGCCTTTTTGTGGCAGGCAGGAGAATATGCCGACATTGGCGTCGAAGCCGGAGTTACAGAGAAGACCTGCTGGTGCATTATGGAAGGCGGCAATGGATGTTTCCAGGTCTTCGGCGTATGTGCTATTGCCATCCAGTAGACGTGATCCTCCTGAGCCAAGTGTGAAGTTTGGGTGGCGTGAAAGTTCTTTCATGAAGGCATTGCGTAGATCAGGGAGTGATGATAGTGACAGGAAGTCATTCGATGAGAAATTGACCGATGCTGAGGAGTTTGTTGTGTGTTGCCTCAAGGTCGAGTTTGTCCTCCTTCTATTTAATGCTGCATTCATCGCAGCTTCAAGCCGCAGTTGGTTGTGGTTGCTCATCGATCATACAGCATTCTGGAGTATACAAAAATGGTAGCTTCGATTAGCTTTCGCCGTCAAATTATTGAATTCTCGATAAAAAGGGGATTCAAGTCCGAGTGATGATGTGATGGTCGATTATGATGTGAGTCAGTTGATATTTTGGTGCTTCGGTGACAAATCTTGGCTGCCAAAGTGAGGAGCCGAAACCGAAGAGAATGGAAGAGAATCCCACCATTTCGGCCGCATTCGGTGCTTGATCGTGTGAGCACTTTACATCAACCTTCATTACTCATGGTCAACTCTATCTGATCAACCTTCTAAAAGTCACTGTGATGGTATAGAACGACCTTTCTTCCACTCACTCGAAATTCGAAGGGATGCGGCAGGTTGGTTCGGTGCTCTGGCCGAAGCTCAGGGCCCTGCAGATATATGGAGCCAACACTGGAGTGGGCAAGACAGTCGTGAGCACATTATTGACCAAAGCACTGAGGCGAAGGTTTCCAAAATATGCAATCAACTATCTGAAGCCGATCTCCACTGGACCTCTGAGCGAAGCCGACAATGGGTACGTATATTATCCTAGAGGTACCATTTGCTTGACCAATACTAAGTACTAACGTCTGACCAGTCACATCTCGAAATACACCACCAACATTGCATCAAGGACTCTGATACAATTCTCCGAACCCATCAGTCCACATTTGGCCGCGAGAGGATCAGGAGAGGTATGTTCGTGACTGATATCTCTCGGAATACATACTGACCGTTGCAGCCCATCGATGACCACAGCCTCCTCAGAAGAGTCCAAGATGAACTGATGCACTACGTGACTGGCGAGGACGCCTACGCCGTGGTGGAAACAGCAGGCGGAGTCCTGTCACCAGCACCATCAGGCAGCACCCAAGCAGATTTCTACCGTCCTCTACGGTTGCCTGCTATTCTGGTCGGCGACCATCGGCTAGGTGGCATAGGGAGTACGATTTCCGCATGGGAGTCACTTCACGTCAGAGGCTACGATGTTCCTTCGATCATGCTCTTCGAAGATTCGGTCTACGGCAACAGCGACTACCTGAAGGAATACTTCAGAAAGCGGAACATACCGACACTGTCATTGCCGCCTCCGCCAGCAGCTAACTCTGATCTCGAGCAAGACGAAGCCCAAATGAAAATGTACTACGATAAAGCACACCAGCACGAATCGCTTGATGCTTGCATCGACAGATTTGAAGAGTACCACTCGGAGCGTCTGGAAAAGCTGCAATCACTGTCGCGGAGAGCCAACGATACCATCTGGCATCCATTCATGCAACACACCGAGAGATCTGAAAAGACCATACTAGCAATTGACTCGGCATATGGCGACTATTTCCAAGCACACACTCCTGATGCACCGGCGACGGCCAATAGAGAGGATTCGCTCATCAAGCCGGCATTCGATGGCTCCGCATCATGGTGGACACAAGGTCTCGGTCATGGCAATCCTTCACTTGCACTGACTGCAGCACATACAGCCGGACGTTACGGACATGTCATGTTCGCCAACGCAGCACACGAGCCTGCCGTGTCTCTAGCAGAGACTCTACTCAAGAATCTCAACAACCCTCGCCTATCAAGGGTGTTTTACAGCGACAACGGTAGCACTGGTATGGAGGTCGCGGTCAAGATGGCTCTGAAAGCATCATCGAAGCGATACAGCTGGAAGACTGGTACTAATGCTGAAATCCTTGGTCTGACTGGAAGTTACCACGGGGACACAATGGGTACTATGGACTGCTCGGAGCCCAACGTCTACAACGAAAAGGTCGAATGGTATCAGGGTCGTGGTCACTGGTTCGACTTTCCTACTGTCAAGATGCGCGAAGGCAAATGGGTCGTTGAACGTCCGGAGTCTATCCAGGAAATTGGTGAAAGCACTACTTTCGAATCCTTGAACCAAGTACTTGATTTTGACAACAGACACGCCGAGGCGAAAAAGTACCGCAAATACCTCGAGAAGACCGTCAGAGGACTCCAGTCCGAGGGTCGTAAATTCGGCGCGCTTATCATGGAACCCATCATTCTCGGAGCTGGTGGAATGTTGTTTGCGTAAGTATCTCAAAACTACGATGATTAATTATTCTTACTGATAATCCACAGAGACCCTCTTTTCCAGAAGACACTGGTCGACGTGGTTCGGGCGCTCGACCCAGCAAAGACGACCTCTGACCTTGAATGGAGCGGTATGCCAGTCATTTTTGATGAAGTATTTACTGGACTTTACAGACTAGGCCAGATCACTCCTTCAGACTTTCTGCAGTCCAAACCAGATATCTCAGTCCACGCGAAGCTCTTGACCGGCGGTCTGCTGCCGCTTGCCACTACCGAAGCGAGCGAGAGCATTTTCAGGGCGTTTCTCAGCACAGAGAAGTCTGACGCTTTGTTGCACGGACACAGTTACACCGCACATGCCGTTGGTTGCGAAATCGCTAACGAGTCTTTGCGGACGATGATGAATATGGACAAGCGGGGCGCTTGGGAAGCCTTTCAGTCTGATTGGAAGTCGACCGTTTCGGTTCCAGCCCCACGAACCGTGGCTCCTTGGAGCATGTGGTCAAAGGACTTTGTTACGAAGCTGTCCTTCCGAGGGGACGTGGAGAGCGTGCTGGCTCTCGGCTCTGTCCTAGCCATCTCCTTGAAGGACCCCGCCGGTTCAGGTTACACCTCGACTGCTGCGGTAGGCTTGAGAGACAAGCTTCTCGCCGGACCTGAAGGTGCTGCTCAAGTCGTGCATTCGAGGGTGCTTGGCAACATCTTGTACCTCATGGCGAGCATCACTTCAACCAAACAGACGCTTGTCCAGGTGGAGGGCATGGTAGAAAAGGCGCTCGGATAGGTAGATGAAAGTCCAGACCAGCGTAATCGTTGTAGTGTAATCGTTATAGACGTCCTTTCCAGACAATGCTAGCTAGCACTGCACACCATGTTCCCTTGCAATGCGATGTATCTGCTCACAAATCAAGTCGACATCCACCTTCTTGATAGGTACTCTGTGAATCCCGTCCCACTCGACCAACGTCACCGAGTCCTTGTCACAATACTGCTCCATCAATCGCCTGTGCAAATGTAACCCGTCGTCTTTCAGTCCATGAACATGTATTGTGGGCAGCCTCAGCACGTGATCACTCTTGCCCGGAAAGTCGAACCCTTCCGAGAGCTCACATGGATTGACCAACGCTGGACTCCTACTCAACTCGCTCAGACTGACCAACGGCTGCCTACCAGCCAACAACACCGCAAACTTATAATCTGTCTCGGCCTGTCCTCTCTTCTCAGCCTGCACCTGCTGCTCATAAAGCAAACTAGCCGCCAATTTCGCTCCCTGACTAAACCCCAATAACCCAACCCAAGGCCCCGTCCCCTTGTCGCCGTCTTTCGTCGACTCGATCGCGTAGCTGATCTCGTAGATGGCGCTCTCGTTGTCGATCTCAGCGTGCTTCGGCAGCCAGCGCAGCCAGCGTCGGAATGGTCCTTTGTCCTCGTAGACGGGCACGATGCCCGGGCCTGCGTCGCAGAAGAAGGGTCCGTCGGCGAACACGAGGCGGAAGGAAGGAAGGGCTTTGATGAGATTGCGCGATTGTAGCTCGAAGACTTCCCCCGTCACGCCGCCGCCGTGAAGGCAGAGGATCCGTGGGCGCGAGTCTGGGAGTGAGGGCACTGTCATGTTCGTGGTAGGAGGTCGAGTTTGGCGGTTGGAAGCACGCGGAAGGATATCGGACACTGGATATCGAGGAGGATGGTGTACTTAGCTGTTCGAGTATTGTTGTCTTACCTTTTTTTCGGATCGGCGTCATTGTTACTACTGTACAGTTCGTGGTGAGATGCAAGAGTTCCGGTATCCGGCTCTCCATACCGCGTCGGACTTTTTTCTAGGCTGTCATTACCCGAAACGGAGATGTGCAGTGCACGATCAACGCGACTTGATCTCTTCGTGCACAAATTGACCATGTCTTCGGAGATTTAACAGTGTTCGATGGAAGTGAGGTGAGAAGCAATGGCGCACATCACGGACGGCTTGTAGCGAAAGGATGCGAGATCACCCTACCCAAAGCCGACGCGTTCAACACACTCACGTGACCGAGACTCGACGCGAGCGAACGCGAGGGCTGAAGACTGTAGATGCCTAATTCACGGAATCGCCGAACGAAACATCACATTCAGCGAACGAACAGGCGCTTCGTCGGACCACGTCTTCTATTCTCGCGTCTCGTATAGCGTAAGTTTCGTTGCAATCATTTCTCAGTGAATCCTCCGTCGCTTCTTTGCTCCAACCTTTGGACAGCTATGACTCTTCCACGTGAACGGTCGACAGCACAGGATCATCTAGCATTTCGCTACACGTTCCAATTGGTTGCTTCGAGCGGCCACGCCGTGGTTGAAACACGCGGTGCCTTTTGCCGCGAATGGTTCTTTGGAGGACTGACTCCCTGCGCAAGCCGCCAATATCCACCGAGATGCGGGGCAGTGCTTCGTTGGAGCTGATGATCTCGAGCGCCAGAACGGTCCATTGTGCCTGCTACCACGGTAAAAAGGTCAGAAGGTCTTGAACATCAACCAGAAAGTATTGTACGTTATTTGATATCCAGGTTTGAGGCGAGAAACGTTTGTTATATCACCATCTTCATCTTCATCTCATTTCACCGCTCTGTCTCCAGACTGGGAGGCTACATCATTAACCTTTTTCTCGCTCGAGCCGTGCCGCCATCCGTACCCAAAGTCACTCACTGGTAAGGTCAATCGCATCTACAGCCCAGCCCATTCTGACACCAGTGCAAGACGGCGCCAAGTACAGCTCATCGCAGCAGACGCACGCACACTCTTCGATCCTTGCAACATCAACTATCGTTTGAGGTATCAATTCACACGTGGACCTATATCCTCACCATCCTACCTATCAACCCGAACGATCCGGAAAGTCCCACATCTCTCGTCTGGGGAACAATTACTCGACAGTACAGCAGCGGCAGCAGGACCCACGCCGAGGGTGCGTGCGGTGCTAGACGCATCTTGCACTGATTAGTTATACAACAAATTACTTATCAGGCATTATGGAAGCTGGTTTCTTCTACTTCAGAGATGTCGCAGCTCAAGCCCGGTTCGAAAAGCAACGTTCAAAACCATACTCGGACAGCGTTCAAGCACAACACCTCGAGAACTCGGCGCGTAAGCTTTCGACAACGGCCACGAGCAGTGCTGCGACTTCGCCAACTCCAAGCCGCTCGGCGTCTGGTGGGATGTCACTGTTTCGCAGCGACACTGCAACTGACAGCGTTGTGTCGCGACCGTCGCCCAAATTATCGCATAGCACGCATGATTCTATTTCCGGATTGAGCATTTCGTCGTCGTCGTTTGACGATGCGCATGCAGACTTGCTGGCCAGACCATATGAATTGCGCTACGGACGACGATATCTGAGGGATCTACCATATGCGCTGCCCTGCGATTTGGCCGAAATGCATCGTCAGAGTTTGAGGACGCTACTCGGTGTGACAGTTCTCGGAAAACCAGCTTGTGCTCCTTCGATAGTTACGCGTCCGCCTCGGAAAGTTCTGGAGATCGGTTGTGGGTGTGCGTACTGGACTTCTAGTTGCCATGAACATTTTGTATCGCTCGGATATCCTAATGTTCAATTCACTGGTATCGATGTCGCTCCTGTGGCGCCTGATCTTCGGAGCCAAGGCGTGGACTGGCACTTTGTTCAGCACGATCTAAGGCGAACACCATGGCCCTTTGAGGACGAGGAGTTTGATTATATTATGATCAAAGATATGAGCCTTGCTGTTCCTTTAGGAAAATCATGGCAGGCCTTTCTGGACGAGAGCTTGCGAGTATTGGCCGAGGGTGGTACCATTGAGATTTGGGAGTCCGACCACATCCTTCGCTCCCTGTCTGCCAAACACCCAAGTTCACAAGGGATAAATACAGAAAGTGACGCCATAGCGGAAGAGACCAGAACGTTCCCAATCAGGCCAGGCATGTCATTTCCCATCGCCGTGGATATGCACATCCAGCAATCAAACTCCTGGGTCGAAGCCGCCTTGGCTAAGCGCAATCTTCCCGCCACACCATGTGCTAGAATGGCAGGAGTACTGCACCAAGAACCAGAATTGACCGATTTCGGCTCGCGAAGAGTCGCTATACCTTTCAAAGAACTCTGCTGGGAAAGGCCACGATCAAAGGGCCGAAACCATAGCCGATCCGGCACAGGCGAGAAATCCACATCCAAAAAAAAGTCCAAGTCCAGATCCTCGGAGACGACCTTGACCGTCGATCAAGCCGCCATCCGCTATACAGCACTCCTGACCATCGTCCAAAAAATCGAGAGCCTAGAACCGCTGCTCAAAGAAGCCAGCGGTAAAAACACCGAAGAATGGGCCTCGTGGTGGGTGAGCATGATGTCGAGTCTGGTGGAAGGCGACGGCGCCGGCAGCGGCGAGTGTCTAGAGATCGGATCCTGGTGGGCGACGAAACGAACGCGATGACGTTGACGAACGACTTTTCTTTCTTCTTTCTTTCCAATACACGATACCAAATTACGACTGCTGCTCGTACGTCTGTTTCAGCGAGCGATATTTCTTCACATAGTACCTGCGAGGAGACATCAGGGCTACTATTTTTTACCAATTTGAAAATGGGGCGTGGACGGAAGCGTACATTGCTTCGATTTCTTGTAGATGATTTTAGTATATCCACGAAATAGATACCCGAGGAGAGTTACCTTTTTTGACGTATTCGGCTTGTGCGATGCCTTTTTTGATTTCGGTCTCGTCGGTGAGATTGGCTTTGCTCATGAAGGCTTTGTGTAGTCGTGGGCGGAAGTAATCGTACCCTCTTGGGTATTCTCTACCCATAAAGAGCAATTCTCGGAGTAGTCAGTGGAGGGCTCGTTCTCTTGTGCCACTGGAAACTCATGACGTACCTTTGTAGACTTGGATGACTTGCCGGCGAAGCGGTGATGAGGGTGCCATGGTTTCTGCTGCAGAGATGCAATGGACGATAAAATCAATTGACAGGATCAAATGTAAGAGGACAGTATCTATCCCATCAACTATGACCGTGATATCTGATGTTTTCTACACATCATAGGTGACGATGGCTCCAAGTCCGATGGAGGCCTTCCCCAATTCTCCAACTTTGTTCGACTCTTGGCACCAAACCTCGGCCGGCGACAGACGCGAAGCCAATCCAGAAAGCGAGTCGACGATTTTGTGTGACCGCGAGCAGTAATTTCAACATGAGTTTAGGCAGGGCAATTCGTCCTTCTCGGTTCAGTCAATACCAGTCTTCAGTTACAGGTCAAAAATTACGATGTCTATCCACATCCCGGCCTCTCAATGACTCCCGAACATCCTCCCCCGTCGAACCAGCGACAGCGAATCTAAGCCCGAGATGGCTATCAGATACCAAGCAGCGGATCGGCAAATGCGTCATGTTCGGCATCAACATACAACAAACCAATGAAGCAGCATCGATATTACAGGAGATAACAAAGGACTGGCGCGAGTTACTAGCCGGCAGCGAAGGCTTCCTGACGTCCAAGGACAGAAGAGGGCTCTACAGACAAGAAGTGGTGTGGGGAGAGATGGACAGCATGGGACACGTCAACAACGTCACGTATAACCGCTACGCCGAGTCGGCCAGGATACTATGGGCGCAACGATACGCGCGCGAGATCGATCCCAAGCACGCGCAGCAGTGGACGCAACTGTGGACGCCCAAGGGCGATGGATTGATATTGAGGAGTATTAGGACGGACTTTAAGTTCCCTATGAAGTTCCCGGATAAGGTGACGGTGTATCACAAGCTTGGGAGTCGGCCGACGGATAACACCGACTCGTTCGTACTGGATGTGCTTATATTGTCAGAAGTGCACCAACGACCTGCGGCGCGGTGTGTTGAGGACATTGTTGTGTACGACTATCGCAAGGGAAAGAAGACGCCGTTGGCTCCGTTCATGGCAGATGCGTTCAAGGAGACTTGGAGACTGCAGGAGGAGTCTAAAAAGAGGAATAGCGAGAGAGTGAATCACCTACTTGATCGTGTGAGGTCACTCGAGAAAGACACTTGGGATAGAGCGGATGCAGTCGAAGACCTGGGAAGTGCTAAGACTTGACAAGCATGACCTACGAGTCTTTGTTCTGCCTTGATTTCAAACCGTTCATGATAGGACAGTCTGAGATCGCGTGACTGAGGGGACGGAACACCTTGTGCGACAGATGCAGTATTGCACAGTGACTTACTGTATCGATACATGCAGCTATTCCATGCAGATAATATGGAGTGCATGAGGTGTGGTAGCTAGTAGCCAGTATGAACATGACTGTAAGACTTGCCGCGGGGGATCAGCAAGCATAAAGCGCCGGTCAAACCGTACAAGCGACGGCAATAATGAATTGAATGAATTGAATGGATGAATGAATGAGGAAATTGTACCGCATGACGCTTTCAAGGTCCAAGACAATCAAACGTTTACGGCCCGAATGTGAGATTTTTGCAGAACAGTAGAGCCGTAAGTTATGCGAGTACAGAGTATCGCTTGCTTGGTCGGTCGGTTGACGGGTTACAGTTTCAAAATAGGGCTAATAATGCTAGTATCGCATTGCCTGGAGGAGAGAGATCTGATCGACAGCGAATGACCAATTGTGTCTGATCCTGTTCACCGATATTGTTCGGCAGTGTTTTCCTGTATCAACCGGCGGTCTTCTTGCTGGCAAATATGAAACAGAAGTGCATGACTTATCATCATGCTTATCCTATGGTAGGTTGGCGTGTCTGCAGAGGCAGTCGATAAGGAAGAAGAAGGGTCTGGTGTAGCATCCTTTGCGCATAATACAGATGATAGTAGTCGACTGCAGTGGTGCCTGAAAGTGGCCGGTATCGATGACTCAAAGTTTTGGTCAAGTGTGAAAAGGCGTGAAGCTTGATTTCTGGCTTTCTTTCGATTGCATGCAGAAGCCGACGGCTCCTTGGGTCCTTCACGATTCACCGCTGACGATTGATGCCTGTCGTGCCTGTTTCCACTTCCCGGTCAAGGTTCACAGCCAAGTTGTAAGATTCCTGGTCAAAGCGCACGTACAAAGCCACCTCGGTCACGTGCATGCGCATCGTCCGCCAAACGCCGTTGACATCCCTATTCAAAGTTATTCTTGCTCGACATTCCCTGTGAATCCTACGAGAAATCACTGCTTCATATCCTATCCAACTGGCTCTTCCTGCAGTAATTGCCGGGCCAGGGAGGGATACTTAAGGACTGGCGGCGCGCTGATGCCGCCAAAGGTAAAACACAAAAACGCAAATCAGCACGAAAAGCGTCACGATACTGGTCTGGCACCTCCCGGAAAACGCATCTCCAAGGACAAGCTCCCTTCCACAGTCAACGGCAATGCAAATGGCAAGCCTGCCAATCCCGTACAACCTCCACCGCTGCCTTCCAGTGGCTTAAACCAGGGCTTGACCTTTTCCCATTCCGCGCCGCAACCTGACACCACACCGCCTGGAGCTAGCGATGACAGGGTGGAAATTGAAAGAGCAGAACGTAAAGACTCTTTGCCAACAGACGGTGCGGTTGACGAGGTTGTCACGCTCGATATGGGTACACCAGGGCCGACGGAAAGGACAAGCAGCGAGAGCAGATGTGTGGGAGACGGTCAGACGCTTAGGAGCTTAGGATCTCAGGCAAGCAGTACCCTCGCGTTTGCGGTAACGATTTTGCGATCGTGTCCGCTCAGGGACGCTGTTGCTATTTTGATTCTGCTTCTGTCGCTCCCGCCAACCCTGATCATTACCGTTCACGCGCTTTTCAGTTCTTTGACCCTGGTCACTCCTTCCATTGCAAGCTTCAACTGGACCTCATGGACTTCCTTGCACGCGTTCGGAAGCTGGTTTACTGCCACACAAGGTGGTGGTCCTTCTCCGTTTACCATCTTGCTGGCCGATACTATGGCTTGGATCTTGTATATGGTCCTTCCTCGGAACGCCCAGAGTTTTATGCTGGATTTTGGACAAGTGGTCATTGCGATATCATTGAGCGGAGCAACAGCGGACAAGGGGACCTCCAGTAACAGCGTGGCGCTGTGTAGTGCGATTATTGCCATTCTTCATCTTTCACGTTACAAATCATTACATCTGACCGGCATGGATTACTTGCGGTCTTTTCTTCAAGGTCTTGGACTTACCGTTCCTGGAGATTCATCAGCGAGCAGTCGTTTCATCTCTTCGACAGGAACAGTCCATGGCTGGGCCAGGATGCTTCTAGGTTGTCACATTCTTGCACAGGGCATCTTGACTCTGTTACGTCGCTCTTTAGCAGGTGCCAGTCGACCGCAACCAACCAAAAAGCAGGACCCCGAAGCTGCATCCTATTCGGATGCTGGTAAAGCACCGCCCGGCTCTACCGATGCTAACCCCGAAACACCCCCGAATTCGTCCACGGACGGTCGGCCTCCGGGACCCTCGCCTGCCGTCCGTGACAAGAATGAGAGGGTTTCAAATAGTAAGAAGAAACGGAAGCAGGCAAACCAGGTTAGGAGCCAGCAACCGCTTTGGGCTGCTATTGCAAGTACAAAAGTCACGTTTTTAAAAGAAATGGAACAGAAACAAGCCTCTACTGATGCTCTCGAAGCAGCCAATGGAGACTCGTCATCATCTGGATTGGCGAATGCCATAATGCAACAAGATCGTGTATGGGTGTCGGAAGTCTATTCGACCGAACTCGCTTTCAAGGCTGACCTCTCTACCGCAACACTGAACGAGAAGCCCGCCGACGACGACAAATTGCCTCTGAGTGCTGGAATTGACAGGCTGAAACCGTTTTACGTTCGTCTTAACGGAGCAGATTGGGGTTCTACCCGCATTTTCCCAGCAAGTGACGATAAGACGACGCGCAACAGACTCTGGACCGTTGAGATCTATGGGCTCACACCGATGACCAAGTACAGTTGCGAGTTCGTCAGGCTCTCAGACCAGCAGGTAATCGACTCAGCTACCGTAATCACACTTCTCGCACCAAATGCAGAGCAAACCTCGGCTACAGCTGCGCCTTCTCAGCAATCTCTGCGGCCTCTATCACCCACCTCGACCCTCAAACAGTCTATTGCTGCAGCCGAGAACAAACGCGAAGAGGTTCGCAACCGGCTGAAGCGTTATCGCAAAGACTACAAGAATACCGCCTCAACCATTCGCAAAGAAATGGACCAGCTCAACGGCAAGGTGGCTTCTTCTGGAGGTCAAGACGAGCGATTGAGACAGCGAATTTTGCAGCTTAAGCAGAATGTAAAGCAAGCTGAAGACGCTACAATCGCACTGAAAGACGAAACAGAAGGTCTTGGAGATATTCCCGAGGACGAGGTGGTCGAAGCGAACTCGAGAAAGCAGGACTGGGACGCTGCGCGCGAGGCCAGAGCGGCCGCTGTAGCAGAGCTTGAACAGGCAAAGGCAGAAGCCAACAAAGAGATGTCTTCGCTTCACGCCGAACTCGCAAGCGCCGGCCAGAAACACGATCGTTTGACCACCCGTCTGACCAAGCTTAACGAACAGTATGAGAGGCTCGTCTCGGAGCAGCATGCCGATCTGAGTAATCGCCAACGCAGAGAACAAGAAAAGGCGCACACCAGAGAGGAGCGAATGCGGCTCGAGGAGCAAATCATTTACTGGACGTCGACAACTCGAGCACAAGCGGAAAATCTCAACATACGAGCCAACGAATACTTTCAAGAAGCCGATCTGCTCAACACTCAGCTCCAGCGCCAGCAAGCATCAATCTCTCGTCCACCCACACCTGAAGGCAACCTTCCAGGCACCAATGGACCTCAATCTCAGCATGGCCAGGGTATGAGGTTTTCAATGTTTGGCATGCCACCAGGTCAAGGCTCTTCGGCCACAGGATGGGGAGGTCGACAACGTAGCAGCTCTATGCTTTCTGGTTATAGTGGCTTCACGGACGACCTCGATGTCCCTTCGACGAATGGATACGAAGAGCGCAAGAAGAGTGATGACAGTTCCGGTAGTAACGGTAGCTATGAAGACGCGAGTGGTCGGCCTGGCGGTCAAACAAGGAGTCCTGGTCCGATTGGGCCTCCATCTTCGTTTGGCAATGACAAGGGAAAAGGCAAGGCACCGATGAACACGTGGTAGCATAGGTAGACGTACAATCTAGCTCTGATGATGTTCTCTATTCCTTACAACGCTTGTTCTCGGAAGTATGTGAACCAGGAGACGGTCAAAACAGGACGTCCAGTGATGTTGACATGTGCTGCATGAACGAGTGAATGAATGCAGGGAGCCGCCAAGCATTTGTCGTCATAAGGACGGCAGCAGCCGTTATTGCAGCGCGGTGGGCGGAGTCAGTCAGTCAATCGTGACCGTGGCAGCAAAAGTTCCAGCGATTGCAGACCGACAACACACCCCGCCAACAACGTTCAACCTACTCCATTGTAAATACCTGACCATTGTCACCACTTCTTCGTACCTAAACTTATCTACTTTTCGCCTTCACCTCCCCTCTCAATACTACACACCAGACAACCTTCATCATGTCGGCCGGAATAAAGCAAGACCCCAAGTACGACAATTACGACTTTCCTACCGTCTCTGCCAATAACCAGCCAGGACACCCGGGACACACCACTCCAGAGCAAGATGCCCACGTTCACCAATTGCGAACCATGTTGGAGCAGGCTGGATACACCGATAGACTTGACACTTTGACTCTGGTACGACAAGACACATATACACAGCGCCATAAACACGACACTAACATTGTCTTCTAGCTCAGATTCCTCAGAGCCCGCAAGTTTGACACCAACCTCGCCAAGCAAATGTACGTTTAATGGAATAGGGCAACATCCAAGTCCGTTTACGAGAACTGGCATAACTAACGAACTCGTCAGGTTCGTCGACTGCGAGAAATGGAGAAAGGAATTCGGTGGTGGAGTCGACAAGCTCGTTCCCACCTTTGACTACAAAGAGAAGCCACAGGTCTTCAAGTACTACCCACAGTACTACCACAAAACCGACAAGGTGGGTGAATGCATGGATTTGAAGAGGCGGTGAGGACAAATTGAATGCTCACAATCTCCAGGATGGACGTCCTCTTTACATCGAGCAGCTCGGCAAGATCGACCTCAACGCCATGTACAAGATCACCTCTGAACAGCGCATGCTAGAGAACCTCGTCGTCGAATACGAAAAAGTTTCAGACCCGCGTCTGCCTGCCTGCTCGCGCAAATCTGGCCACCTCCTCGAGACTTGCTGCACCATCATGGACCTTAAGGGTGTCGGTTTGACCAATGTCTCCTCCGTCTACGGTTACGTCGGAAAGGCTTCGGGTGTATCGCAGAACTACTACCCAGAGCGTCTTGGAAAGCTGTACCTCATCAACGCACCATGGGGATTCAGCGGTGTCTTCAGCGTCATCAAGAAATTCCTCGACCCAGTCACCGTGTCCAAGATCCACGTCCTCGGCGGCTCATACCAGAAGGAGCTCCTCGCTCAAATACCTGCTGAGAACCTGCCAAAGCACTTTGGTGGTTCATGCCAGTGCCAAGGTGGCTGTGAGTTCTCCGATGCTGGACCATGGAAGGACCCTCAGTTCACCAAGCCAGCTGCTTGGGAGAAGAACAACAACATCCAAAACAGCGCCGAGCAAACACATGTCGGAGAGGGTATTTCTGCTGGAGCTGGAGGCGCGCATGGAGGCGCCCAGGCGCCACTTGACTTTCAGGCTCCTGGAGCTACCCACTAGAGGTAGAAGTTGCTTGCTTTATTCCCTTCTTTCAGACTGCCTAGAAAATAATTATACAAGTTTATTGTTGTTCAATGGGCATCGCTTGCTTTCTTTCGTGCAACTATCAGCTACGATTTCAATGGCTACGGGCTGAACTACCCCGCTTCCATCTCTTATATTCAACGCTTGGAGGCAATTAGAGATTGTGAAGCAGTAGATGCAGAATCAGGTGAGCGCTTCGCGAGATATCCGATACCGAGTTCGTGGTGCTTACGCGGGATGTATGTGTAGCTATTAAGTCTACCAGATTTGAGACGTAGGTGCTGAAACGTCCTTGCTTATTATTTCAATGTCATATATAGCACAACCAGTCAGAAAAGCACGATCTTGTCATGGTGTGAGTGTATACCGGTAGTTTCGGCAAGGAAATATGAAATGTCGCACCCTAATTAACTCTTCGTGTTGTCCAGTACGGATCACGAGCCCTGCCGTCTTCATGACTTGTCCTCCGAGGACTCTCTCTTGGCTTCTGGCAATCCTCAGAGATTGTACTTGGCCCAATTCTTCTCGTCGGCATCAAGGTCAGCTTTCATAGCTTTGATCTTGATAGCATGGGCCTCCATGGCTTTCTCCTGGCGGCGTTTTCTGCCCACCACCTCAGCAAGACGCTTATTTCTGTCGATCTCAGGTTCTTCGATAGACCATGGTTTGAGTTTGTATTGGCGATCCTTGAGCTGATACACAACTTGTGGATATAAGTCCGACTGAGGCCAGCCAGGGCGTAGACACTCTGGCGTACTGTTCCTCCGACGTTTTGGGTTCTGTGCGTTAAGCGGTGGACTACTGTCAACTGAACGCTTGGTGCCTGTAGGTGCCGCTTCTTCCTCAGGTGCGGAGCTCGTTTCTTCCTCGGACTCAGAAGAACCATCTGATGCTTCGTAACTTTGCGATTCCTTGCGATCGGCACGAGTACGTTGACGTCTCATTTCCTCGTATGCGGCCGGGAAGAAGCTCTCGGCAGGCGCGGAATAGTCTGGGTCTGCTGTAAGACCGCCTGATCCGCCAGGCATCTTTGAGACAGAACGC
>Ga0058704_10000502_pt1 | contig 20110 bp, 30 predicted proteins | sample AgamicMgSfe_FD_71363 | JGI IMG/M metagenome (GOLD analysis project Ga0058704, IMG submission 71363) | Agave microbial communities from Guanajuato, Mexico - Mg.Sf.e | ecosystem: Host-associated > Plants > Phyllosphere > Phylloplane/Leaf | place: Guanajuato, Mexico | collected 2012-05-30
CTAGAGGCATAGCGCGTGGAGTGTCATCCGGGGGACCTAGTCTAGACTGACTGGACCAAACGAGGTGGAAACAATCGTAGATAAGGAGACGCAGATCTCCCCCCATCCTGCTTCTTGCCTTGCCATCCTCAACTTCGCTTTCATTCTCGTCCTCATTGTCATCCTACCCTCATCTTCTCCCTCATCCTCCCGCAATGGAAGACGTCGAAAAGAGCGAGCACGGCATGGGCTCCCAGCTGCACGAGCAAATCTCCGCCGGCAACGGTGCCCCCTTGAGCCGAGCCATGACCGTGACGCTGAGCGACGAGCAATACGAGAGACTCTTTTTCCAGCCCTCGGCGCCGCGTCGCGGTGATCTGGCGAAGAGGTTCGGTACGTTTTCCCACGAGTCTGCGTCCATCTCCATCTCTTGAGTGGACGGGCCCGACAAACCACCAGACCCGACCCGCTGACACGCCCATCATCCAGCCAACCCGTCTCTCCTCGGTCTGCTCGCTTTCCTCATCCCATACACCTCCACCATCCTCACCCTCTGCCAATTCCAAGGCGCCGTCCCGCCCTACACCCTCACCGGCCTCTCCGGCGACTACTACTTCCTCGGCGCCATCGCCATGAACCTCGCCGGTGTCGCCGAGTTCATCCTCGGAAACAGTACGTCCCACCGTCGTCCGCCTCGTTGCCTTAAAGCGAGCACGCTAACCCCGCCGGTCCAGCCTTCCCCTTCGCCGTCTTCGTCATCTACGGCTGCCACTGGGGCTCGCTCGCGTACACGCAGGATCCAATCCACCAAACTCTCTCCACCTTTGCCGAAGAAGGCGGTGCGACCGGAGCTGCCTACAACAGCAGCCAAGGCTTCCACAACATCACCATGTACGTCTCTATTCCCACGCATCTCAACCCAGTCCGAATATAACCCCACTGACCACCACCCAGGTGCCTCGTCTCCTTCGTCTTCTTCCTCGGCACCCTCCGCGTCAACGTCATGTTCTCCCTGACTTTCCTCGGCCTCATCTTTCTCTTCGCCTTCATCGCCGCCGCCGACCTCGCCATCCCCCATGCCACCACCGCCGCCGACGCCGCCCACGTCCTGTACCTGCTCAAAGTGGGCGGTGGGTTCGGCATGCTGGGTGTCATTTGTGGCTGGTATGTCGCGCAGCCTCCCTTTCCAACTCTCACGTGCTCTTTGCTGACGCCGTGATCTTCTGCAGGTACCTCGCCATCCTGGAAGTGTGCGAAGCAGTGGGATTGCCGTGCCCATTGCCAGTCTTCGATTTGAGCTCCAAGGTTTTCCCTCCCAAGAAGAAAGATCACTGATGGAGTGTGTTGGGGGGTTTCACTGATTTCGGGGCCTGAAACACCTCGCGGGTTAGACCCTTGGAAAAGACTCTAGACCCTACAGGCCGGAAAGATGATGTTCTTGGACGGGGCCCTGGGTGGATATATGTTGGCTTGTATGGCCCTTCTTGCCCAAGGTACCGCAACCTCCACAATCATCGTCCTCCTCTTTCTTTCTTGGCCAAGCCGTGAACTGTGACGTTATCGCTGAGTAAAAGCCGGAGTAGACGCGTCTATTCCAGTGCAGGGGCTAAACAGTGGTGCAAATAACAGCGGCCACAAATATGGATCTGCTTCGACCCTTTTGAAGCAGCGGTATGTCGACCAATAGAGCTTAATGAGAAATAGGACAGGAATTCGTTCTCTGTTGCGTTTGGGTGCGCAGCAGAGATGTGACTGGGTACGGGACGAAGGGAGATGCGTTCCAGTGTATGTTGTGATGTTCGTCACCAGATATACCGGTGCTATAAAAGTCGGAGCTACGAGGATATTTTCTCGGCTAAGAAACGAGTTGAAAGAGTTCTTGCGGCGTGAAGGGAAAGAACGGGGAGCTAAGAGGAGCTGGGAGATATATTGGACGTGGGTACCACCTTTCAACCTGATCTTGCGAGGAACGACGCTGACGAAGTGAAGATCTCCAGTCATGGCGCCGCATCGCACGTTTGGAGGTGTCGCGTAAGTTCGGTGGTGTGAAGATCGAAGAAAGGTCGATCAGGAAGGAGATACACTGCGACGCTTCAGGTTCGTTCTCGAAGCGGCGAAGATGTGGCACGGCCTTCTCATCATCGGATGGGCACTGGGTGTTGGGTGCCACGCGCAGAGCTCTTCCATGCTTGTGCCGTGACGTGGAACGGGATCTGCTTGACCGCGTATGTCGAGTCGGATAACTTCTTTTTGTAGTGGGTGTGGTGAGGAGTAAGGCTGTTTGATTGAGTCCAGTACAAGTAAGAGCAAAGGTGGTTGCACGTTTTTGAGGATGGCGACGTCGACGTCGTGGCATGCCGCTTCTGGTTTAGCCCGCGATATCCGATCAGGTTACCGCCCATCGAAACACCAGGCGTCCACCTGTACTCCAGACACGTCTCTCAGGAGACAGAGCAAGCTAGCTTCTTGCCCACATACCAGCATTGGTAGACATCAACCCAGAGACCCCTCACATCATGCCCATCCACGTGACCCAGATCGTCGAGGAGGACATTCCTTCAGCCGTGCAGTGCATCCAGCAGGCCTTCCACAACGACCCCTACAACCACTGGGTAGCAACAACACTCTCAATGTTACAGGTAGGTTTCCAGCTGATGCTAACCTAGATCTTCGACCGCGTAACCTTCAGCCCCCAACGCAACGCCGTCTCCCTGAGCCTCCGCTGCCGCTGGGGCATGTCCCACGCCCTCTTCCACGTCGCCAAGGACCCCGCCGACCCCACGGGCAAAGTCCTAGGCGTGGCGTGCTGGTTACCTCCCACCGTCTCGGAATCGTGGTCGGACTGGGCCGGCAAATGGTGGCTCTGGTCCGCCCAAGTGCGCATGAACCTCCGGTACGGCCGCGGCGGGCTCAACGTGAAACGGTACTACATCTGGAAGGCCGCGCAAGCCCAGGCTCAAAACGCCGTCTGGGACGACCCGGACGGGTATTACTTCTGCAACATCGTGACCGTGTTGCCGGAGTCGCAGGGTAAGGGGGTGGGAAAGCTGCTGTTCAGACATGTCACGGATCGCGCGGACGCGGAGGGCAGGAAGTGCTATCTCGAGTCCAGTCGGGCGGAGCCGAACCTGGCGATTTATGAAAGGTTGGGCTTTCGCCTCGCCAAGGAGTTGGTGTGTGATGATGGAGGGGAGGCCGTCACGTTGTACTGTATGGTCAGAGAGCCGACGAGCTCGACCGATGTTGCGCGGTGAGCTCACTGGTAGGAGGGACCGGGTGAGAGGTCGTGTCGTGGATGTCAACCAGTGCCTTGCGAGTCGCAAGCTCAAGACCTACCGTTTGTGAGCCGGCCGCTACGAGATCATATGTCCTTCGATCTCGGTCCGTCGACCTTGCCTTCGTAGCGTCACCTGCTCGACCATCAGGTGTCAAGGCTAAAATGTGCGCCTCTGCAGCCGGACTCGCCACCGATTTGCCCGAACCGAGCTTGGAGGAACAGGTCCGACACCACGACGTGCATGATTGTGGATCACAGCCCAGCGTCAACGCGAAGATAGAGGTCGATCTTGTTATCTAACGATATTAAGCAAGTAAAAACATAGGGTATCGTGAACAGACCAGATAAAAGAGCCCTTCGAGTCAGACATGACGAACGACCGTCACGGACTGCCTCTCCTACCAAAAGCGCGCGGAACCCCATCGCTCCCACAAATTAGTTTTCCAATAGCACAAGCGACTGACGGCCCGCGTCACCCTCCAAATAGACGGAGAACCAAGAACCAGCACATTATTTCCCCAGATCAGAGGATCGTCCGGACGCCTCCGTCATTTCGATCTGCGGCTCCGCCGGCGGCCGTTGTTCCTCTGTCGTCCTACTCGACATGAAAGAGCCGACCTTGGTACCGGGATGGTGGCGGAAAATGGAGCTCCCGCGGGTATGCTTCGCGCCGCCGGGGTGGCCCATGCTCGAGTGTCGAGGGAGAGAGGGCGTGGAACTCTGACTCCTCCCCGTGGATCTGCGGCCGGACACGGTGAATTGCGCTTCCTCGTCGATGACGCCCGGGGTGAACGAGGCGGCGCGCGCTTTGGAGATGCGGAAGCGAGGGAGACTGGATCGCGACGCGTGCCGGAACTGCGCGTACATGTGAGGGGTTCGGGGCGCGTCGGTGTTGGTCCAGGACCTAATACTCAAGGTTAGATCGAGAGCTGCGTTTTGGGATTGCTTCACGACGGATCCATACCAGGTGTCCGGCGCATGGCGCGCGGGCTTCATGGGAGCATTCGGGTCGGCGACCAGTGGCCACGTCTCCCCCATGGACGTTCGGGGACCGCGGGGGGCATCGTCGTCGTCGTCGTCGTTGCTCGTGCTGCTGTGCGAGCTCAGGCGGCGCTCACGGACTCGCGCCGCGTCCGGCTTCTTGAGCGGCGGCGGAGGAGGGTGCGACGAGAGGGCTCCTTTACCTGATTGACTCGGCACCACCGGCGATGATGTCTTCCAGGTATCCTTGACGGACGAATTTTGCTCGCGGAAGCGGGACGCCCCTGGTGGCGGTGGTGGCATGCCGCTTGACGCCCGGCCGGACGGCTTGGCAGGGTAGGCCATGGAGACGTGTTTGGAGGAGCGGATGGAGAAGCGCCAGTCGAAGAAGATGGGCAGGTCGTTGAACTTGTCCTTGCGCGGGGTGGTTGGGGGCATGACCACGGCGCACGAGTGGGGTCGGAAGCGCAGGATCTCCGACGTGGTCGCTCCTCTCCGCTTCCGGCGAAGGGCGTAGATGAGGAATGTGATTATGAGTACGGCACCTTTGTCGACGGTCAGTAGGCGCGTCAGAGCACATCGAGCCGCTCGATGGCGTTCCTTACCGATTACACTGGCGGCGATGATGGCCGGTTGCCCGCCTCTCGCGAAGCCCGAGTGTTCTGCCGCCGTGTCTGGTGTACTCGTGTCTTCGACATCTCCCGTTGGCAGCGGGTTGGCGGTAATGTCAGACACAACGCCCGTGATGGTGGCATTGGTGGTCGGCCCTGCTGTGCTCGAGATCGTGGCCAATGGCGTGCGTGTCACCGGAGACTTAGTATTGGAGGCGACTCGGATCGGTCTGTGTAGGGAGTGAGTCCGTGAATCCACCATGCAGCTGGACATCGTTCTTACGTCGTCGCGGACGAAGCACCATCCTGGGTCGCGTCCGAACCCGTTGCTGTACCAGCCTTGGCCACCAGGGCTTGAAGCGTCGCGATGCCCTGATCGACGACGGACTGAGACATGGATGGGTAAAAGCACTAGACTGGGGCCGATAGGGCTATGGTAAAGGTAGGCGACGATAGGGAGGTTATTAGTATACTAAAGGGAGTTGCGAGAGTTGCGATAGCCCGCAGCCGAAAAGCATTATACGAAAAGAAGGTCAGAAGCTGAAGGAAAAGGTACGCACTGCGTGAGACACATGTATGGAGGGAACGACGGGATAGCGCCCAGGGACAGGTAAGATGTTTATTACCACCAACGATCGTGTTGGTGAAGAAAGCGGAGGATAAGTCATGATGAACCGCGTGATGCGACGACCTGGTAACGACCAGGGTATCAAGATTCAAGACCTTCCGAGAGAACGGACAGAACACCAGGCGTCCAGGTCACATCATTCGAGTCGCCCCGTAACAGGCCGTGTGGCGAATGAGAAGTGGACTCATCTTTTTCAGCCCGAAACAATCTCCCGGGTTTGCCTTTGTTGCAGCAGCATGAATGAGACGTTGCGCGAAGAAGGGAGAAGGGTCACTAAACTAACCCACACTATTCTCGAGTCTCGACGATCCCTGAGCGGTGAGCCTGGCTTGCGCGGCTCTGTACGGACGTCTCACATGAAGTCGTCTTCCAGAGGGACCGGGCGTCTCTGAAACGCCTAGGCTCGTGGTGTCGACACCGGCCTAGAACGTAACGTCTCGCTCCCAGTCTCAAGCACCAACACCGAATGCTGTCGAGAGCGGTGAGGAAGTAAGTGTTCACTGTCACGCCAGCTCTTTCTTTCGACACACGGCCGACGTGACTGCATGTGGTGGAGTTGCGCCAAGCATCTCGAGGAGCTTCGTGTTGGACAGTACTGTAGTCGCAGGGCGGCGGCGGATGATCTGCGTAGCCGTTGTGATGGAGATCATCGCACGCCATCAAAATAGACCCTCTCAGTTCCCGTCCGTGTGAGAAGAGGAAGGAAAGGAGATCGAACAGGTCGGGTTTCGATAGATCGGTCACATTACTGACCGACGATGTGGAAAGCCGGTGGTGCTCGACAGACTACAGCACCTCCGCCGTCGTTCGAAACAAATTTTGTATGACAGGACGAAGTCCAATAGTAGAATCGAAGGCCGTGTCGCTCACGGGCCACACGGCGACGGGGAGGGTGCTGGTGCCTCATCTTCAGTCGGCGTTGTTGACCGGTTGCTTGTCAGTGATCACTGGGTCCATCGTCTCTGAACCACACTGATGAATACGATATACATCTACCTTTTAGGTAAGTAAGGACAGGTACAATGTAAAGTATCCGTAAACCCGGACATGGCGCAGCAAATCTGCCCCCAGTTGCATCGCCACATCACGTATCCTTTCACAGCCACACCCCAACAACGTCCACACGTGGTGACGTGGAGGGGTAGGTAAGCGGGTGTGAGCTATCTATATCATCACTCCTACACATATAGCCCAAAACGTCCATCTTCCTCCATCTAGCACCACTCTCACCTTCCACCATACTCACCAACTCAACTAGCAATACACAGTTCGAAGATGTCGGGACCTTACGATAACCAAGGCTACAACCAAGGCTACAACCAGGGCTACGGTCAGCAGCAACCGCAGTACGGCGGATACGACCAAGGCCAGCAAGGTTACGGCGGACAACAGCAAGCTTACGGCGGACAACCGCAAGGATACGGAGGACAACAGCAAGGATACGGAGGACAACCGGCGCAACATCAGGTGAACAATTACGCCCTGCGCTCTTGGTCCATCAGGTGCTGATGATACAAAGGGCTATGGCGCGCCACCAGCTCCGTCATATGCAGGCCAATACCAGCAAGAAAGCTCGTACGGAGCGCCCGCACAAGGCGGTTTCCAGCACGGCCAACAGCAGGGTTACCCTCAGCAAGGTGCCTACGAGCAGCAGGGCGGATACGGGCAGCAGACACAGCCGTACGACCACAACCAAGGAGGTCCATGGGGTCAAGGTATGTGCACCGCCCATGAGAGAGCGTGATCATTGACTCAATCTCGCAGGCCCACCGCCCTCCGGCGACGCAGGCAACCCGTACGGCTACGACCGCGACCCCGCGGACCCGAGCAACCCCCAAGAAGGCGAGCGCGGCTTCATGGGCGCCGTAGCGGGCGGCGCCGGCGGCGCGTTCCTAGGTCACAAGGCCGGCCACGGCATCATCGGGGCCTTGGCCGGCGCCTTCATGGGCAGCAAGGCCGAGGACAAGTACAAGGAACATCGCCACGAGCAGCAAGGTTACGGGCAATACGGCGGCTCGCAGTCGGGTCATCATCGTGCGTATATCTAAAAGGCGCAGGTCATGCCGACCTTTGACATGTTCGCTGACACTGCTTTTCTCAGATCACGGTAAGCGTGAGGGCGAGTGGTGAACGAGCAGTAGATCCATCGTTCGCGGGTACACGCCTCTTTACGAAAGATGAGATAGGCGAATTTGGGACTGCTTTCCGGCGTCTGGGCTTGGCATGATAGAGTGCTTACTCGAGCCAACGACAATGGTTCATTTATTCCATGAGAATGCCTGACCTCCTGATGTCTCCTCAATCAGTTCTGCATCCATGCAGTCGTATCAACGTTCAGTGATCGTCAAGGTATCGCGTATGAACGCTTCGCGGCTAGCAAACCGAAAGCATACACTAACATCAGCTCCTCCCCTCCACCTCCTCAACCACCTCTCACAAGAAAAGCCTACACCCCAGCATCCAAGTCGAACTCAGGTCTGCCATAGCGCCATGTATCAAACGGCACCGCGCCCGGCATCTCCGTCCCATCACTCAACTTCAGTCGCGGGAATTGTTCATTCGCCCAAACGTACCGGACGCCTGCCCGAGGCGACTGGCCGAAGTCACGGGCGTGCGTGCCGCGTTGGAAGCCGCTGGACTCGGCCGTGGCGCCGGGACGCGCGGGGTCGCCTCGTGTGGTCTGCGGGCGGTACCCGGCGGGTGGCGGTGCGTTGTAGGGTGCTATTCCTAGGAACCAGCGTCCGTAGTCGAGCGCGAGTAGGAGAAGGGAGGAGGCCCAGGTCTGCTGCTGAATTTGTGGCGATTGTGTTGAGGGTGATGGTGGGGCTGGTGCCGTGTCACTGCCGTTGTCGCTAGTGCCACCAGTGTTGTCCTCAACCGACTCGTCGGTACCTTCGTTCGGCCGATCTGGTATCTCGCACGCGTTCTTGACCTTCAAGGCCAAATCCTCATTCACCAACACCAGAGCACCGGAGTGCCAACCAGCAGCAGTCACGCTCAACGCGAAGTACGCACCCAGCCCGTCGTCATCACCGCCCCGCACGCCAAACTTCGACTCCCAGTCCCTGCCCTGTTGCTCGATCCACTCACTCACCTCGCCCTGACAACGGACCTCCGGACTGCCGAGCGCGGCCCTCATGCGCTCCGCGGCCTCGGCAGGGTCGACGCCACCGGCGGTGAGAAACTTAATCCATTGCCGCTTCTCCTCCTCGAACCACACCCTCCGGCCTTCGCTGTACGCGTGCGGGACCAGGCGCCCGTCGCCGCCGAAGGCTTGGTACCTGATCCCTCTGAGACGTCCTTCCGGGTCGCCGTGCCCGCCTAGTCCGAGAGCGCCGCAGGCCCCTGGCTCGGTGCCGTAGCTGGTGATGTAGCCGGAAGAGTGCAGGGCGTGGAAGTGGTAGTCGCCGAAGGCTACGCTGATGACGTCTTTATGCTGCAGTGCTGGGATGCGCCTGAACATTGGGCGAGCCGACTGTTCGTTTCGGAGGAGGGTCATGAGATGGTCCTGATCGCTGGTCAAGACTTCACCGGCTTGGGTGAAGATTGCAAAGGAGTGAAAGGAACCCTGCACGTCCGTGGCGAATGTGGCATCCTCAGTCGTCTGATCGTCCTCGGATTGCTGTTCCTGGAGGGCCAGTTCGAGCGGCTCGCCAACGCGCTGCTCGCTGTCGCTCCAGAAGATCTGCGCAACGAAGACCTTGCCGGAAGAGGTATTGAACAGCACAACCTCCTCGAGCACGACGAAGTTCAAAACCTCGCCTACGGCGTCCTCCAAGTCGGTACCTTGACCTGCGCCATCGCTTGTGGACTTGCCTCCACTGCATCTGAACCCAGTCTTGGGCACTACGGCGCTTTCTAGAATTAGCGCAGCGTCCTCAATCTCAGCTTCACCCAGTCCTCGCTGCAAAGGCTCCCAAAGTACTATTCCCGTCGCTTCGATTAATGCCGCACTTTTGTTCCAGCCTGCAACCACTTTCACAATCGTCCCTCTACCGTTGCCGTTGCCATTCTCCAGCGTATCGTGGCTCAAGAACTTCACATGTAGAGCAGCGTGCTCGAGATTCTGCCAGCTCCATATCCAACCACTGTCGGACAACGCTAGAATATGGGCGCGTCCCGAGGAGAACTGCTTCACAGCTGTGGCAGGATAATATCTGAGGTGTGGTTGTACAAAGCCTGGCGGGTAACGCAAGGGTGTAGGCGCCATCATTCCCGACTGTTCATGAGGCGGCCGCGGCTGGCCCATGTGTCGCCGTGGAGTGAGTTGCAGGCCATCCACAACGCCAACAGTATACAGTGCGCCTTTGGACGTCAGCATGGAAGTCGACCATCCGCCGCACTGGAGATCCGAAATCACTCCCATCTCCTCCGTCCCCAGCATCTCCGCCGGCCAGCTGATGTGACGCCTTCTCAACACATTGGCCCTGCTGAGCCCAGGCGGACCAGCGTTTTGGATCGCTTCCGGCGACAGGTACGAATGACCCAGACATGCTTTCTCATTGTTGCCCCACGTGTATATCTTACTCTGCGTGGCTAGTCGTTTGAAGAGCTTCTGCCAACGCTGTCCGTCGTTCTGGATGACCGGTTGGTTGGGCACGCGGAAGGTCTTTCGCACGAGCAGGGACCAGTATTGGTGATCGTGGATGAACTCGGGTCGGTGGAGGGCTTTACAGGTCGCTGTCAGGCTCAAGAAGCTGAGAGCATCGAGATATGGGAAGATGAGGAGCAGAATGTCGATGGGGAGGTCAAGGATGCTGGTCGTCGCCATGCTCAGGGTTTGCTGAATGGGTCTGCAAGATAAGAAGAGCTCAGAGCTCGCTGGATGCTAGTCACTTCGACCTGACTTTGCGTGTAACCGGCGACCAGAGATCGGCGGGAGTACTCTACGTAAACATGTGAAGTGGGCTGTTGTCACTGCACTGATGTTTAAGGCACGCATTCCCCTGAATCGCGACTTTGTCGCCAACGTCAACTTCGTGTCAATACCGTTCCACAGCGCAGTCTACCACGGGCAACGCCGCTCAGTCGGGGAATCGGAACTCGTATGTGGCATACCAAAGCGCTCCCGTCTCTGGAACGGGGGAAGACTGTATCTCCATGGGCCGATGGTAGAGACCGCATGTGACTCCGTTAAGTCCGTCGAAGCCCATCAGGAGACCATGATGCACATGAAAGCCCATGTGTACCTAGGTAGGTAGGTGCAAGATAGATAAAGGCTCTATGTAGCCTCGAAGACTGGTAACCCGTGCAGCCAACAACCAACCTTCTTCGACATAACAGCGTAGCTACATAGCCTTGACATTGAGAGCTCATATCACAGTCCACTCGAATCGTTCACTTCGAGCGATTACGCAAAATGTCTACTCCCCTCCCAGAAGTCTATGAGTCGTACCCTTTCATTAGTCCCGGGCGCTTTGCTGGCAGGCTCAAGGGCAAGGTGGTGAGTCTTCCATGCCCGTTTCCCTTGTGCCCAACAGAACGTTCGACGCTCATGCGTGATTGCAGGCTATTATCACCGGAGCATCCGTCGGCATCGGGCGAGCAGTCTGCAAAGCATACGCCGCTGCAGGCGCGAGCGTCGCCTGCGTTGCCCGCCGCGAGGCCGATCTCAACACCCTCGTCGAAGAAATCAAGGGCCAAGGAGGCCACGCCATCGCCGTCGTCGCGGACGTCGCCGCCCCGGGAGCTGCGCAGCACATCGTGGCCAAAGTCGAGTCCGAGCTCGGCCCAGTGGACATTCTGATCAACAATGCCGCCATCTCGCGGATCAGCCCCGTGGTCGCCGAGCCGGAGGACCTCGACATCTGGTGGCGAGTGTACGAGGTCAACGTTCGAGGGCCGGTGGCCCTCATCCGCGCCGTGCTGCCGTCGATGATCGATCGCCAGACCGGTATCGTGATGAGTGTCAGCTCCAACGTCGCCACGATGGCGCTTCCGGTCATGACCGCGTACGCGTCGTCCAAAGCCGCCATCTCCAAGTTTCACGAGAGCCTGTCCGTCGAGCTCGAGGGGACCGGCGTTTTGTCATTCGCCGTCAATCCGGGTTTCATCCGCACGGAGCTGGGGAAGCCACAGGACGCCATCAATCGCGCCGCAATGGATAATTGGGCGATGAAAGCATTCTTCGACAGTGTCTCGAGTGGATCTAAGAAGACCCAGTCTCTGGAAGTGCCCGCAGATACACTGGTGGCGCTGGCAGCTGAGGAGAGATGCAAGGTGCTGAACGGGAAGCACGTCACGGCCGAGAAAAATCTGGAGGAGATCCTGAGAGAAGCCGAGAAGGAAGGGGGTGGCAGGATTGGGAAAGAGAGACTTTATCTTGTGAACATTGGGATGCTGTGATTGATGAAGATGTCGAATGCAGAATGGGAGAGCGTAGGGTGGACAGTTTTGAGCAGCGAGGAAAGCTGCGTCTCTGGGGCATCAAATCGCCATAACTTGAGCGGATGTTGTGAGGAAATGTCGTTGCATCCGCCAATTTTTTCGAGATCGTACAACAGAATCAACGGCAATTGGTGTTCTCATCTCCTGCTACTCCAAACATCGGCCGCTGTATCGGTCTTTACCGCTCCGTACTAATGCTGTCACATTCGTGGCCACGCAGCTACCACCAGAGGTGAAGCGAGCAATCCTTTGCGTCGCAAGAGCTCGTTAGCCCGCTATCCAATCTCTCTTCAGGAGTGAGCGCACGCGCACATCCTCCACACGCTTCAGTGGCTTATTCAGTACGCGGCACTGCACTCGCCGTTATCCAAATCATCTCACTTTGCCCACGCCCATGGGTCGTGTGACCAGATGCTTCTTGGAGTACCTTCCGAGCCACTATGCATGCTTTTTCTGTTTACGTGCCGCTCACGCTTACTGCGCAGCTCGGCTCTTCGGCCTACCGCTTCCGACCCTCCTCGCTTCTGGCCTTTGGAGATGCTGCGCTGGGATCCAAGACTCATCGTAAGCTTTCGCACCGGTTGTGACAGCCGGACCGTCAGCACCGACGACGGAGACCTGGTCGGCGGGGTCGACCTTCTTGCTGCCGCCGGAAGACTTCTTGGCGCGTTCGCCGCCCTTGCCGCCGCGGCGCTTTTGTGGGAAGAGCGTGGTGATCCAGGTTGTGTAGATGAAGTAGCAGGTTCCGCCGAAAGCGGCGGCGAGGAAAAGGTAGAGAAAAATGCTGTGAATTTTGTTAGTTGAGATGGGCGGATCGAGGGAGAGGTGTCGGTGCGTACATCTGTGGATCGAAGATGCTCGTTGGCGCTTCGACAATGGAGACAGTGCCGTTGTGTACCATCTTGGTGAAAACACTCCCTTCGCTGTTCTGGAGCACGCAGGCAATATGGAGGGTCAAGTCTTGCGGGTGCAGCTCGGTAGCGAAGGAATAGGTGAGGGTTTCGCTCTCGCCAGCCGGGACGGACACGCCATACTTCTGCGCTGTGAGGTTGCGAACGATGACCGGTGGGTCGGGGGCGCCTGAGACATCGGCTGGCGTGACGAGGGAACCGCCAACGATGACAACGTTGACCGGTTCGGGCTCGTTGTTGGAGACATCCAACACCGCCCGAGTAGGGTGGCCGTTGACGAGCTTGATGCCGAAGATCTCGGACTGCGGGAACGAAGCGCTGATCTGAACGTTCAGGTTCGGCGTCTGGAGCTTCTCTTCGGTGGCAATGTCGTCTTGGATCTCCTCGATCTCCTCAACCTGGTGTTGCCCTTAGCTGCGGCCGCTACGGTCGTGTCATACAATCGAGTCCTCACCTGAAGACCTTCTGGTATTTGCGCAAACGTGCTGAGCGCCCGCAAAGCCACAACAGCAAGCGTAGAGAGCTTAATCGACACCATGACTGCTGATATGGTGGTTCAATGGCAAAGTGAAAGTGAGTACATAGTCGGACGCAGCCAGCTGGCATAATGAATCTCCAGGAAAGCGCGGGAGACTCGTTAGTGCGGAACGTTCCGCCCAAGCAACCTCACTCCAGGCTTTGGCCCGATCAGGTAACGACGGCACGTGCTATGCATCACTGTCACTATATACTCTTCGCCTTACCTAGAGTCAATGCTGATGACCCCACTGATCAGTCGGATGCGCAGACTGCAGTGCCGGCAGCACCCACAGGTTCCGGTATCTCTGCAAGCTCCTTCATACGGCATCAATGCAGACGAGACGTACCCACGAGTTTACACGGCAATGGCAGCATCGCAGCTTGTTTGTTCTGGAGTTCGCTCACCGCATAGTCTTTACGTTGCTCGTCGGATAATAGGCATTTCTTATTACCTATGGTATGTTTGGTATGCTGCCTGGACTTCACTTCTTCGCCGCCTTTTTACCACATCTGAAGCACACAGTGGGAATGGCGCCACCTAACTGCGCTCGACGCTCCCTCAAAGCGTCGAGGCGTCCCTCACCAATCTGTCCATCTCGCCCGGTGCTTTCGTGCCAGCACTTCTTTGGCATGCATTGGGACAACATGAGGCGAACCGCTGAGCTGATGCGCTTACCCGGGCTAGCGGCTGAACAGCTCGACTCTGCCGAGGAGTTCGACAGCGATCATGATTATGACCAATATCAAGATGTGGCTACCGCGATCTTGCCGCCTGCGACGCAGAGTGTGGATGGATATGATTGTCGCTGGACTACTGACTTGGACTCACTACGGCGATCCCCTCACACATGCACAATCGTGGAACGGCTGGAAGTCCAAACCGCCGTGGTCTGCGGTAGCAATATCCAGAGCTTCTACAGTAATCCTGTTGCGCCACCAATGTCCCACCGCACAAGAATCTAAGCTCTCTGTCGTAAAGCGGTGATTGACCAACTCGCGGTTCCATAACTTCCGTCAGCACAGGCGATCTCTCTCTGTCCTTGTCTTTCCAACCATGTCTTGTATCCAGCGTTGCAGAACATGCCTCTGTGCGCGATGTCTATCCGGATAAAGTGGGGATCGCCTCGCCACGCTCCGAGACCCCAGCACTCGGTCGTAGATGTTAATCAGAGCAGGTCGACGTTGTTTCCAACGCCGAAACTTTACGCTTTCTCCATCGATCCACCAGCGGACTCATCGATTTCCATTTGCTCCGCCAACCCACAAACATTGAAGATATTCTTGGGGCTCAGGTCTTTAGGTAGTCCCGTCACGCCTTCGTTCTTCAGCCGCTCGAGTGTCTCCTGGATAGACAGGAACGCGGGACCCAGACAAGCGAAGGAGAAGATCATGATCCGGAACCCAAGAGCTTGCGCTTCGCTGGTGGGGATGGTCGGCGTGGCTCCGTTCTCCACCATGTTGAGTAGCATTGGCAAGGGGTGTAGCTGTTTGACGGCTTTTCGAGCCATCTCTACGCTCGTGACGCCTTCTAGCTGTGCCACGTCTGCACCGGATTCTCGCGCTTCTTGTAGTCGTTGGATGGCTTCGTCGAACCCGTGCTTCTGCAATGCGTCGGTTCGCGCGATGACCACGATATCGCTGCCGCAGGACTCTCTGGCTTGGACTGCGGCTTGTATGCGCGTTTGGTACTCCTCTCGTGAGACGACTTCCTTGCCTGCCAAGTGTCCGCATCGTTTCTGGAGTATCTGGTCCTCAATGTGGAAGGCGGCGACGCCTGCTCGTGCATATTCCTTGACGGCCCGGTCGATCATCGTCGGCCCGCCGAATCCGGTGTCCATGTCGGCGATCAGGGGCACGGTGGGATCGAGGTTGGCGATCATCTCCGCGTTGGCTCTCATGTCGTATAGCTGAGCTATCCCTAGGTCTGGTTGACCCAGGCGCGATGCAGTCGTTCCTGCTCCGGTCTGAGATCGCCGTCAGCTCTCGTGATAGATCGTCGAGTGGGCAACATACGGACCATGTATAGAGCATCGAACCCTACGGTCAGGGCCAGCCTTGCCGACAGGCCATCGTACACTCCAGGACAGACGATCAGATCATCCGTCTCGGTGAGCATGCGTCGTAATCGGCTCGCGGCACCTAGTCCGTCCGTACCTTTCGAGGCCGGCATATCGATCGAGTCTCGGAAGTGTATTGCCCGTGGAGTGTTCACTCTTGTTTTATAGGCGAGAGATCGTCTCGTACTGGATTCCAGTCGCATTCAGACAATCAAACAAGGACTTCGGTGAGTCGTAGCTGTTGGTGATCTTCCCAGGAGTGCGTAGAGATTGCAAGGAGGTGCGATGAAAGGGCGACAAGATGGATTGTTGGAGTCAAACGCCTCGTTTATGCCGGCCAGAACGCGATAACAACACACAAGGGCCACACACGGCTCTTGCTGTCGTTGAGGAACCACCCTTCTCAACGAGAAGAGGGTCCTGCTTGTGTTCCTTTTGATTCGAGGATCAGTAGTGTTCAAGCTGGCGTCACTTTATGGGTCCTTGTGGAGGCGAAGAAGAAGTGATGTCGAACCGGCTGTTGATGGTATCCGCTTTTGCGCCCTTGGGTGTGCTTACTGGTATAGCGATAGCGTTCATGCTTGACGTAGGATACATACATAGTAGGCTTTTTACTCTCGTTTAATCGGTTCTCTGACTACAGCTAGTAGCCCAGCACAGTCGTTAGCGGTCGATCTCACCATGGTCCGGAGCGGGTCGATGCAGGCGGTGAGGTCTGTGATATCGATCATCATCCCCACCAAAAAGCCACAGATCTACAATGTCTATACGGGAACGGGACAGAATCTAGGACACCGAGAGACGCAGGCTCAAAGACGATACCACTGTCAAGTTCATGCCGTTAATATGGAGTGGAAGTTTGAAGTCTTTGGTTGTCGGTCTATCGGATCAAAAGTTACTCGCCAGAGCTATACTCGCTCTTCAACCTGAGTCGCTCGCCATATCGACCAAAAGCAAAGGGTATGGGGATGAGGAGGACTGATATAAACCCCAGCAAAGATGACGCCCAACCGGGTCCCAAGCCCTCGAACATCTGGACGGCGAACAACGGAAACACCGAGGCGAAGAGATATCGCAGAAAGGTGTTGGATGACCAAGCGGAGGCGCCATATAAAGCCCCGTAGCAGTCGGTGAGATATAAAGAGGCGCAGGTGAAGATGAGGAGATTGCCGCAGGCGAAGAAAGCTTCGGCGATGACCGGACTGATCCAGTGTACTCGAGATTCTGCAGTCCAGCCGAACCAGAAGAGCCTGCAATGGAATGCTTTGTGATCAGCTGACGATCCGACAGTCATCAACCAGGTGGCATGATTGAGCAAGCACTTACGAGACCGGTATCAGTGGCGCGCCCAGCTTTGCAATGATCAATCGCCGCTCTGGAGGAACCTTTTGACCTTCAACCTGGGCGCGCCGTGATTGCGCCGCCCATACATAGTTATACACATACAGCATGATGGCAAGGCCAACCATGCTTCCCACCGTCTGACCAAGATAGGTCAATCCCGTGATCCCCAGGCTGAAGCCGTACACAGTCTCAAAGACCCAGGAGAAGGCAGCGAAGAAAGCATTGAGCAAGCCGAAGTTGAAGGCGACATAGATGTCGAACAGAGTGACGATGGACTCCGTGCACAACATATGCAGCGGGCGCACCACGGTCTTGGTCGCGAAGAATTTGACCTTCTCTACCAGCGTCCCTTCCTGGCCGGGTGGCCCTGGTATACCCAGCCGCTTGGCGCGACGCTGGAGGATGACCTTTTTGTAGGTTTCGGACATGCCGAGGGTGATTGTGAAGACGATGGCCAGCCCCATTAAAAGCACCCATTGTGTCCAACGCCAGTCCTTGTTGACGGTGACGTAGCCGCCAATCAGAGGTCCTAACGATGGACCGACTTGCACGCTGGCGACGAAGATGGCCATGGGTGCTCCGCGCTTTTCCGGTGGCCAGATGTCGGATATGGTGCCGGTACCTATGCTGAGACCTGAGGCAGAGTTATCAGCGCATGGTCAATTGCCCTACTATGATGAGAGCCAGACCTGGACTAGAGAACAGGCCGGAGAAGAAACGACAGATGACCAGCGCAGTGATGCTCCGCGAGAAGCCAGCTCCAATCGTGAAAGCAGCGAAGATGGGCAACGCCGACGTATACACAATCTTACGGCCAAGGGTCTCGGAAACGGGGGCCGCCATGACAGGTCCAAAGGCCAGGCCGAGCAGATATACACAAAACGGCAGGAGGGCGATCTCGCGAGAGACGTGAAAGTCGATCATGACTTGTTGATGACCAGGCGTGTATACCGACGAGCCGAATGGGCAGAGGAAAGCAATGCTCGTCGGGATCAGGGTATGGTATAGTCGCTTCCATCTTGGCCAATTCTGGGGGTTCCCTGACCATTGTCAGTACAGCCATTCGCGCCCGTGTACTGGATGTAGTCTCATACCTGGGTCCTCGGGACTTGTCCAGTTTGTTGCTTCAGATGGCCCATCGTTCGCTTCGACGTCGTTCGTCGTCTTGCCCATTTTCACGTTATCGTGTGTTCGGGGGCCATGGCAAGCATTGAAATCCTTCGACGGTGTGCGATCGAAGATACGTCACAAGTATCTTGTGGGTAATGGAGGTGTGGAGATGCAGGTCCGTCTGAGGCTTGAGAAAGCCTATCCGTTTCGTATGCCGTCTTGGTCTAAGCCAGCGAAATGGTTGTGTGGAGCATCAACACCATTCGAAACTCTGATGACGACCCACGTTCGGCCGCTAAGGTATTACACGTATTGGAGTTTCGACTGGATTCAGAAATGCTGTGAATGACGTTGGTTCGTCTTCGACACAATTAAGTGACGCTGTTGACCGACACCATTGAGTGACCTTTTGCCAGCTTACAGTACAGAAGCACTACCTTCAAACTTAGGTTTCTTACCCAGCACTGTTGCAATCATGGCATCAACACTACGACCGTTATGGTCTCAGGTTCTGGACATACGGGAAAACGACGTGACGGACAATGCGAACTTCTTCGACATCGGAGGCGACTCAGTGGGAGCGATCCAGCTGGCTGGGTTGGCGAACGGTGCAGGTCTCAAGCTCCATGCTCAAACCATCTTCGAGAAGCCGATCTTCATCGAACAAGCCAAAGCGATGACAACCGACGAGAAACAGCATCCGAACGGGACCTCTCCCGCTTCCAGCAGTAGCACGATCAGTCGAATGGACTTGACTGGGTCTTGGGATGTCATCAAAGCCTGCATCAGTCAGTGCAATGTTCCCTTCCATGCGGTCGAGAGCATATCGCCATGCGTGCCATTCCAAGCAGAGCTCATGAGGTCGACCCACGAGCAAGGCCTCTATGTCTTCCAGGCGGTCTTCAAAGTCGGGCCGGACTCGATTGACCGAGCCAAGAAAGCAGTCGAGTTGATCCGTGAACGGACGCCGATCTTCCGGACCCGCATTGCGCAGCACGAGAGCGGTATGTACCAGTTGCTCATCCGGGACGAGATCGAGTGGGCAGACACGGACGAGCCGCTGGAGGTGTACAAGAAGCGAGACCTCAGTCGACGGCAGTGGTCTGTATTCTCACTCCACTCGTTCGTGAAGGCGGGCGCTGATGTCAGTATGTCAGTTATGGTGATCCCCTGTTTCGATATGCCATTGTTCGGAACGAGAATGGCACTCACATCGTGTGGTCGCAAGTAAGTGTGCTCTCTACGAGACCTCGCTTCATGGACGCTGACCAAGCCTAGGTCCATGCAATGTACGATCGCTGGTCGAAGATGAAGTTCATGGAAGACTTCAAGCGCGCCTTCACCGAGCCCAAGGCCTTCGCAGCCCTGCCAGAGCGACCACCATTTCGCAAGTTCGTGGACTTTGTTAGTGGTCTGGACCGCGAAGCAGCAGTGAAGCATTGGATGTCACAACTCGATGGCCTGAAGCGATTCGATTATCTGTTCCCAGATGTGAACAAAGACCAGGCATTCGCCACGTCAAGGACCACCTGGCTCAGAGAAAGGATCTTCTACTCGACTCCCAAGGCGCCCAAAATTTCATTCGATGCCATCGTCCAGCTAGCCTGGGCCTTGACCCTTGCGAACATCGCGAAGGAAGACGATGTCTTTTTCTGCACTTTTCGCAGCTGCCGCCAGATGTCCTTGGAGGGGATATCGGAGATCATTGGCCCGCTCTGGTCTCTGGTCCCCGTCAGGCATCGGCTACAGGCCGACCAAAGTCTGACGGATCTGCTACAAACCATCTACGACTTGACGCTCTCCGGTGTCGCGCACGAACCATTCGGTATTGATGCTCTGCAGCAGCACTTCGGGCATCGCCGATTTGGGCAGTCAATACTCCTGCCTCAACCGCCTCAGCCAGAGAGTTTCGGTGCGGAGGTGGTGGCGCACGACCATGCCGGAAAGGAGTACCGAACGCAGTCGATGGAGGGCCTATGGACTCAAGCCCGGGCGCACTGGGGCCTGTACATCGCGCTGACGCCTCAGGGCGGCGACCAGCTGGAGTTCTGGGCGCGCTTTGATGAGCGACGTGTCGATGCCACCAGAGCTAAAGCCATCGTCTCGCAATATGCGGACATGATCACCCAGATCACGACCTCACTCCACGACCACCGAGGTAGTACTGTCGGTGACTTGTGCCCTCACCTGTCGTCGCAGACCTCGGAAGAGGTGAATGGCAAGGCTTCGACGAACGGCACTCCCATCAACGGTCAAACCGCGCCCAAGACTCTGCGTCACCTCTTCCGCAATCAATCGAGGACCGC
>Ga0058704_10000503_pt1 | contig 20096 bp, 23 predicted proteins | sample AgamicMgSfe_FD_71363 | JGI IMG/M metagenome (GOLD analysis project Ga0058704, IMG submission 71363) | Agave microbial communities from Guanajuato, Mexico - Mg.Sf.e | ecosystem: Host-associated > Plants > Phyllosphere > Phylloplane/Leaf | place: Guanajuato, Mexico | collected 2012-05-30
AAAATTTTCCGACAACCAGAAGCAGGAGCTAGGAATCACGCGACGCCTTCCGACGACTCTGCAGCAAGCGCTCCAAGCGCTGAAGGATGATGCTGATTTGAGCAACGCGTTAGCACCGGGGCTTGTGCACCACTACCTGTCGATGAAGGAAGCGGAGCAGGAGATGCTAGATGCGATGCCGGAGGCAGAGCGGAGGGTATGGTTGATTGAACGCTATTGATTGGGGCACGTCGGTGCCTTTTTGCTCGAGCTCCTTCATTGGTCATGGAGACAAATGTTCAGTGATCTCATCAACGCGCTGGTGATGAAGGACGCGGAGCAAGAGATGCTGGATGAGATGCCAGAGGCGGAACGGAGGGTGTTGGTGCGGTTAACGGAGCGGTATTGATCGAGACATGCCAAAGTCTTTGTTTGCTTCAACTACTTCATCGACCATGGGAGACACGTGTCCAGGTCGCGCTATCGGCTTCGGCTGCACTACAATGGAGGTAGGTTTCGGATGCGCTGAGGCGGCAGGGGCCGCTGCTATTGCCGCTGAAGGGAAGATGCGGTGAGGTGAGGTGAGCTTTCCCTCCAACACTGCCATTGTACTTGCTGGACGTCAATGGGAAACGTGGTAAGTCCACTCTCACATCCTATCCTTCACGCTTTCTAACGCAAGGATTGTAAGTCCACTTCCACATCAGATTTCTTCACGTTTCCACACGTACTATTGTCGGTGTCAACGAATTCTTTCACGATAAATTTCCATTACAGCCTCATCAGACGCATCCTACATGGGGAGCCACATGGCTTTAGCAGCGCACTCTTACAGAACAAGAAAGAGAAGTGCGGTGCCTCCGTCAGACGTCCCTCCACCAACTTCCACACCATACGCCTGCCATGGACTCCCATACGAAGGGATCGGGAATGATCAGCGCATACGCAACTACCACCCGGGCCTGCAAAGGGACGCCGGGGACAGCGACAAAGATCCCGCACCAGCACGCCCACCTTCCACCGCAGACACGTCTAGTATCGAGGCCTCCCCGAAACAACACCGTGCCGAGACCACCAGAATGATGTTCGCGAGCCGAGGGTACGTGCAAACCCGCCCCCTACGCCCGGAAGAGCACCACAGATACGCGTGGTTGTCAGATACCTCGCTAGCGTACTTGGAAGAATGGCATGAGCTGACTGAGGATATGTTCAGTACACCTGAACCCATACCGCCAGAAATCCAACAGTTGGCGGATTACATCAACCGCTTACCCAAGAAGCGTGGCGGTGGGCAGAAGTTCCCTTCGCGTAACACGTTGAAGAGGGATCCGAGGCTACAGGGCGAAGTTTCTAGGAAGACCGGTTGCTTGAGGATTGAGGCTAGGGGCAGCAGGCTCAGGAAGTGGGTTGGGGATGAGAGGTTGTTTGAAGACAGGATGTGGCGGTTTTTGACTGATGAGGGGTTTGATGGGGTTGACGGGGAGGTGCTGCTGGCTAGTGGTGGAGAGAGGAGGGAGGCTGGGGACGCTGATGGTGGAAGTGGTAGGAAAGGGAAGGATAGCGTGGTTGAGGGCGGTTGTGGTGATGGTGAGGAGGGTGGGAGGAAGAGGAAGGAGTCTTACCGTAGTAGTGAAAGCAGCCACGATACGCCGGGGCGGAAGAGAAAGGCTTCAGGCGCTGATGGGGATGATGGGACGTCGAAGAAGCGGAAGACTGGCGCTGTTGGAAGCGATAGCGGTTGTGACGGTGAGGAGAGTGGGTTGAAGACGAGGGACTCGCAAGGTAGTAGAAGCAGTCACGGTGTGCCAGTGCGGAAGAGCAAGCCTTCATTTGCTGACGTTAATAGTGGGACATCGAAGAAGCAAAAGAAGACGCCGGGGTCCTAAATGATCGTCTGACTGCGCTTCTGTTGGCTTCGCTGGCGTACGATTTTATGCTACGCCTCTTCTTTCTCTCATCGATAGCGACTCCAGAGTATTCGACTGGATTGGCAATGACTTTGCCTGTCCATACAACATAATGTCGAGGAATCCAGCTCCAGTGTGCTCCACCTCCCCCCTCTTCAGACCGCTCGAACAATCTAGTCCTCCCAAAGCTCTCCAGGCGTCTCCTCCGCGAACCTTCCACCAGACCCTTCATCATGTACCCAACCCGACAGATACATGTACGCTTTCTCCATCATCTTGACACGTAGCCTCACCCGAAAGCCAACCTCACGCTTCGTAAGCTCCATGGTTTTCGCGGAACGTTCGATCGATGTCTGTCCGTTCCAGCTCCAGACCTCCACCCTGACTGCCATGCTCCGCCGCTCGCCGATGGCGAGGTTGCCCAAGATTCGTACGGTGCGGTTGTACTTGCTAGCTTCTTCGACTGCTGGGTCTGGACCTTCTTCGAGCGACTGTACGATCGTCTCGCCGGTCTTCGCGAGCCATGGCTGCAGTGATTTGCCGGCAACCTGCTGCTGCGGGATCCTGCAGATAGCATTAAAATCCGCAACCGGCTCAGCCATGCTAAGCTTGAAGTTGACAATATACTCATCGCCGTCTTCTTCCGCTATCTCCATCAACTTAGCTTGACACTCGCGATGCTTTTGGTGGATGCCTGGGAATATGCCGAGGCGGATGTCTCTCAGCGTTGCTTGTATAAAGATGGCATCAGGTACTGAAGCCAGACCGTTCCACATGACGGAGCCGGATTTAACTTTGAGTGGAAGGAGGAAGACGTCCGGCTCTTCTGATCCCTCGACTGGACCGTCTAGTATGCATTCGTGCAGCGGCAGGCTCGCAGGATTGGCGTACGGGGCTTCGGAAGCGAGAGGGAGAGGAGTTTCTGGGGCCGTTGCTGTCTCCGTGGGTGTCTCCGTGGGTGTCGTCTGCACATGCCCATCATCTCTCGCAAGCTCGTCCGGCTCGATCCACCGATTCAGCAGACCCTTGTCTATGTCATCCTGCGGCACATGGCATACAGCACGGTACTTGCGATCACGAAGCGTCATCTCCAGATGGCACTCGTATACTTGACCTTCAGCGGGCTGAATGCCAGTCAAGCACGCAACAGGCTCGACGTCGGGTTTGAGCGAAATCCTGACCTGCGCCTCATCCGCCTGGGAGCGTACAAGCTGGTCCCACTGCTCCTGCGCCGTGCGGCTGACGTCGGCGGGCGGGACATGCATCACACCGTGCCACGGCCTGTTGCTGCTGTCCACCGTTATGCTGAATAGGAAGTGCTCTTCGTTGCCGTCCTTGATCTTGCCGACGATGGCGTGGATAGTACAGGGTATCTTTTCTCCGCTCGCGGAATCTGTAGCATCAGCCTCCAGAGCGGGGCGTGGGCTCTGCAGCTGGTAGTTGAACATCCCGGGAGATACTGCCATCTGATTTATGCTTCTTCACCGGCAAGTCCTCGCTCACGAGATGGTCCTGCTTGCGTTTGATACCGCTACTGGGGTTCGTCGAAGCTTTGTGGGTCGACTGATGAGGTCGCGGCTTTGTTCCAGACTTTACCGGGACATTTGGGTCTGTCGTTGATAGTGGCTGTTGTTTCTTCGAAGTGGTGATGGTGCGATATCGCTCAGCGACTGCCACATTGTCTCGGAGCTTGTGCGTGATTCTGCTCGCACGAGCTGCGACTGCACTGAACAGTGCTGTCTTGCTGAGAGGTTTGCTCGAGAAATCTGTAATAGCGCGGCGTAAAGCGGCGTCGTCTGCAGCTGTCCAAGGATGATCTGAGATGGTCGCGGTCACTGAGGCGAAGGCTCGTCGAAGGGAGTCTACGGTGTTAATCGTCGGCAGCGGTATCGAAGGCGTTCGTGGTCGGACAGACGGGAATAGCACAGCCGCAGATGATAGAGGACAATGCTTGTTGGCGAGCAGCTGGCGAAGTTGGCGGGAAGAAGTTCTGACCATATTGAACAGTCAGCGTGCGTTTTATTTCGAAGGAAAACGTGCGGCAATAGGTCAAACGGACGTTGTGTCGTGCCGAAGATTCGCTCGGAAAAATCGTTGTTCATGATGACGCTATCTGCCGTTTTGGATTTGCATTCACTTCTGGTCCGACAAGGGCCTTGTCACCAGAGCGGTCGCACCATACTTTCGCGTTGACCGTCCGAGACGTAATGAGACGGAAGCATCAATAGATGTATGCGGTGCTAGTAAATTATGCTATCTATCTGCGTATGTGTGGACGAGCCTGTGCACTTTCATATGCCGCTTCGCCCAAAGACCTCGTGTGCAAACAAACGCCCTGACCACTGAACGGAAAGAATTGGCACTCTAGATCATCAGTCTCCAGACCGATGCAGTACTATCACCTCCAAACCCTTTCGTTACACCCTGTTAGTACTGTGATCAATTGAACACAGAAGACTTCGGCGAGACAGGCGGGCTATCCTGCGGACTTATCTTAGCAGCACGTGTGAAGACGCCGAAGTCGATAACGATGCCGCTCTTCTTCGCCTTCTGGGCTGCCGTCGAATTTGGCTCGCCGTACGCTTCCCCCTCAGATATTATGGGCTCTGCACCATCCTCTTCCTGGTCCGGAACCAGCTCATCAAGGTCAGCGTCCGCTGCCTCGAAGGCGAAGATCTCATTCACCTTGAAGTTCTTGGCTGGCTCTCAGGTAGCATCATCAACGCCGTACGGTGCCACCCACAGAGCAAGATACTCGACTCTGCCGCGGTGGTCTGTACGCTTCCCGATGACAGCATCGAGAGTGTGGGCTTTACGATCAGTCTTCTTCGCTTGATCCCGTTGTGCCTGAGCAGCGTAGCCCGCCGCTTGCTCGCTATTGACCACGAGCCTCGCACCACCTGGCCCTTGATAGGTGGGCATCGTGGACCTGATAGTAGTACTACCCGCAAGCGCAGGCCTGCCGCTGATGCGGGGGTTCAGGATCTCGCGAGGAGTAGTGCCACGCATTTAGATGTCTGTTTTGGTTATGTTGTGGTGTCTCCGAAGTTGATGTTCCGCTTGTAGTGCACGCGGTAGATGTTCTCGGCTGCAAATAGTGCAGCTGGATGCGAGAAGAAGTCTGAAGGTTGCTCTATTGAGGATGTTTATTCCAGCAGATGTCTTGTGCTAGAGACATATATAAGTCAAAGCCTGCAGCGTGCGACACAATGGACAACTTCATTCTGACCGTCCTCAGGTGAACGTTGTCGCTTTGTTAGCAAGAGAACCACCTTGTCCATCGACAATGTATTGTCTGTGGAGAGACAGCGTGGATTCTGGGCCGTACCGCCAGGCTGACAGCACCATCGTACTAGTGAATCGGAGAAGGGGCCCTGCCATAATCACTGCAGTTATAGGAGTCAGAAGTGAAACATAGAGTGTATGGAACGTGGACTGCATGGAACATGGATGTTATGGTTTTCAACGTTGATTGATTATACTAGCTATAGTCAGCTCAGCCGTTTTGCAGATGCAAGGATTTGGTAACGTCAGGATCTAGAAACGTACCTTGAGTCCGTGACACAACAGGCACCTTGTCACCTTCTCGTCACCTTCGACCTCGGTCTCGCAAGAGTTGCAGTGGCCGGCGTAGATCTCCGTCTTCTGCGCCTCCCTCACGATAGCCAAACTTGAAAGACTCTGCAGCAAGCAAGTGCCGCATTGTGGTTTTGTCAAGCACTCGCACGGAGATGCGTTCTCCAAATCCTCGATGGCAGCTTCACCACAGCCGCCGCAGAGCGGTACGTCAGCGCCATATTCAGCGGCTTCTTGCTGAGCGGGCGTGAGTAGTGTGAGTGCTCTACCACGACAGCTGTCACAGGTGAAGACATTCTTGCCAGGATGCCCGGAGGCTTGACACCGCTGAGCGTCGCCGTTAGTATCAACCACGCCGCTACCAAGCGGATCGTCGCATTCGGCGTACTCGTCGTCTTCTTGACCTTCGCTGCCCTGGACTTGTGCAGACTCTGGCATAGAGTCGGCCATTTCGATGTCTGTCGGTCCTGCTGTCTGCTCTGGGTAGACGTGTTGAGTAGGCAGCGTTGGAATTAGGTGTGGGCCCCGGGTACTCTTGGTCAGGCTGAGATCGTCAAGGTCAACGTCCATCTCAATTTCCGCAAGCCTTGCCTTATTCGCTTGCCACTCGGCGAGGTGCTCAGGCTGGAAGTTTCCAGCAGGCTCGTACGTCGACTCTGAGTCATCGTAGCCTGCCCACTTCGCGAGATACATGGTCTTGCCATTCTCGCTCTTCTCGCCAATGATGGCCTCTAGATCGTACTCATTCGATCTTGAATGCTGCTTACGGGCACCTTCGGCCGCCCAAGCCGCCGTCTGTGCCGAGCCATCGAGTTCGTACGTCGCGCCTTTGTAGTAATAGGTATTGCCAGACGTCCTTGGCGCTGAGCTGTTGAGGAGGGTGCTAGCGCTATTCAGAAGGCTGTGGATTTCTCTGCTTGATGCCATTGTCAGTGTTATGATTGTACGATGGGTTAAGACCTTTGCTTGAGTACTGTATGCTTGAGCTTGAGAACAGGCCTGCTGTTCTGTTCGCGACTGATTGTACTGTTCGCAATCTGGTCTATAGCCTCCACATACCTCGAGAGCGGTATATAAATGCTCGTCTGAAAGGGACAAAGAGTGAGCGTTCACAATAGTTTGAAGGGGCCCAAAGGGCTTGAACAAGCCCATTGTGTCTTGACAAAAGGAATGAGACGGACAGCCCCGAGCAGCTTCGGTATGCTGAGGAAGTGATGAGTGTTATACGTGGTATCATGGTAGTATACGAGAGGAAAGTAACGAAGGAAGGAAATAGCGAGCGAGCATAGCCGGAGACATAAAGAATGTAGGTAGAGAGTGAGTGATGAGAGAGCGCAGTCCGAAGTATATACCGATGCACGAGTAAGATATAGGTAGCCACTCCGAAGCAGGTTGCGAAGTCCCGAAGCAGGTTCTGAATGAGACACCTCCTTCGTCAAAGACAGTTTGTTCTCGGTCAGAGTGCTGAGACCAATCCATCATCTCATGTTGGATGTCATGCGCTCCTCAACTAAGTGGGCTCCTGGGTATTCCATCTGTACACAGGCGATCACTGATTTTGCGCAGTAGTTCCCATACGTTCACTACTTCCCTAACGCCCGGTTTCCATTTCAGATAAGAAGGTTAATCCTTTGCGTATTTCTGGGCGACTTGCTGTGAATGTTGGAGAGGTTTTCGGTGAAACAACGAAAGCGCAACACGGTCATCCAAACGGGCATAGCGGCCTCGGTTAGCGTGAGTAAGGTGTCGGCACTCCGTGACCCCGCCGACCTCAACCAACAACCTCTCTTTCGTACAATATAAATGTCATGAACAAACGGTCGACGGGCTCTCTGTGACTACGTTGAGAAATGATGGCTTATACTCAGGCAGTGTGGTGCTCTCCCACATTTGTTGCATCAAGACTTTCATCTGCCACAGCACCTTCGCTTTCCTCCCCACGGCTAGCTGCAGACGCCGTTCCCTCGTTCACCGCCCCTTCTGCTTCTCATGCATGTAACTGGCAAACAAGCAGCTTCTGCGTTACGTCATACTTCCGTCGAAATGGCAGGTAGGTCTGTTTGCTCATGCTCGAACGGTGTCCCGATCGAGCGATAAGCTTGGCTGGTTGCCTGAAGTTGACGCCTTCCGCGACTCAGGTGAGTGACTTCTCTCGATTCTCGACACTACTAAAGGATCACAGTTGCACCCTCGACATCTCATCTTGCACACCACATGATAACTCGAGTGCCTTATCACGCTGCTTGCCGCAAGCATCTTCTCAAGATACTCGACACATCCCCAGTCCGCCAGCTAGCCGCTCTCTCCACCATCACCAAAGCTCAAGCTACCTGTAGAGATCGGCAGCTACTTCCTTTGAGAGTCCCAAGTCCAAGTTCCATCTACAGCATGGCGGACGTGCAGAAGGAACAGCACTCAATGCTTAATACCACCTTTCCGGTGCTCCTGCCGGACATGCCGGAGCTTCGCATGTCCAAGCCGGACTTCGAGGCATACATCAAGGCTTCTCTGTCGCACCTATGTCATGCGGATAAGACTGCGGACAGCTTTAACATCCCCGTTCAAGCTAGGGATGTCGCGAAGATGAAGAGCACCGACAAGGACGTAGACGTCAAGACCGCTCCCGAGACCTCTGCTTTCATGGACGGCCTGCTCTCTGACAAGAGATCCGTACCGACACTCGATGAGCGCGACGACAAGATGCGCACTGAGAACGCTGACGTGGCATTCCGCACATCTGGTGAAGCTCTCGTTGACGCCTTCTTCGAGCTTGAGGATGTCGTATCGGGCGATCGCCTACGGCAACTCCTCGACAAGGCGTGGGATGCTGACCCGGACGCCACTCTCAAGATCATCTGGAACGCTCGATCGATTCATCTCGGCAAGAGCAGCCGCAACACATTCTACCGTGCAGTTGGCTGGCTAGCTGAGAAGCACCCCGTCACGCTGTTGGTGAATCTCCCATGGCTTGTGCGCCCTCTCATTCAGAAGAAGGCGCCGAAGCCGGCGGACAAGAAGGATGGTAAGGAGCAGAAGGACGGTCTGGCACAGAAGGCGGAGTCTGAAGTCAAGTCGGAGGATGCAGAGATGATCGAGGCGGACGATGCAGACAGTGATTTCGAGATGATCGACGAGAAGCCAGACCACCAGGAAGGCGAACCGCCTGCGAAGAAGGTCAAACTGGACGAGGATACTCAGGTCTCGGAGTTCGACGTCAAGTTCGGCGTGGCCCATGGCTACTGGAAGGACCTTCTCAACATTCTCGCTCTCGCCGCGAACGACGAGCTTAAGGCTGATGGCAAGCCTCGTAGTATACTCAACGTCGAGCGTCCGAAAGATAAGAAGCGCCTTCGTGACTGGACCGAAGGCCGGAAGAAGGCACAGACTTCCGACCGTCACGATCGTGTTGTTCAGAAGTTACAGGATGACGCTTTCTACAAAGCACTGCATCTCACGGTCGCACGTCTCTTTGCCGACCAACTGAAGCTCGATCTCGCACGTTCAGCGTCTGGTAGTAGGGCTGAGATGAAGCGTATCACTCTCGCCGCCAAGTGGGCTCCGTCGCACAAGGGCATGCACGATCAACACACCTGTATCGTATCGACCATCTCGGAGCTGCTATACACGTTCGACAACGTCTGCTCCTCCTCCACGACAGACTCGGTCGACCCTGGCGACCGTGAGACGTACCTCAAGCACGCACGGCAGGCTTATCAACTGAAGACACTCTCTCCGCTGCGTAAGGCTTTAGAAGTTGTCGAGCGCCCTATCGCGGCCAACAAATTTGACGAGATCAATTATGAGAGGGTGCCGTCTCTAGCGATGAAGCAGTACACTACATTGTTCGCGAAGAAGGATTTCGAGCGATTCGACGGCTACATTGACACAGTCGCCTCGGGCAAGGCAAAGATTAGCGGTGCCACTTTACTGCCGTCCGCGCTCGTCAAGGCGGTATCTCGTCGTGCGAGCATACTGACGGTCTTGAAAGCCACCAAGGTCACCAACGCTCTCGTCGAGAAGAAGCTGCAAGAGATGCAGGCGAAGGCATTGGATGGCCAATGGAGCGCTCTCGTCCAACGCATCAAGGATTCGGGTATGCTGGCATCCTCCATCGCCGTCTGCGACGTCTCTGGTTCGATGGGAGGCCCTACCTTTCCGGACGGAACCTGCCCAATGGACTCCGCCATTGGTCTTTCGCTTCTCGTCGCAGAGGTCACCGCTCCGCCTTTTGGAGGCACCTTCATCACATTCTCGGCGAGCCCACAGGTGATGAGAGCTGGGGGCGCGGACGACAAACGCTCCCTGAAGGACAAAGTCGCATACATTGAGCGGTCAAACTGGTCGATGAACACCAACTTCGTTGCAGTTTTCGAGCGTCTGATCCTCCCCATGGCTGTCGAGAACAAGCTCACGCGAGATGAGATGGTGAAGCAGGTGTTCGTGTTCTCGGATATGCAGTTCGACTCCGCGCAGTCTAGCTACGATCACCCTGGAGGGCCAAGAGACGACTGGAGCACTTCATACGAACGTATACAGAAGAAGTTCGAAGAGGCTGGGTATCTCATGCCGAAGCTTGTCTTCTGGAATCTTGCGGGAGGTCGCGCAGGGTACGACAGCGATAGTAAAGGTGGAGACGATACTGCCCCAAAGCCAGTCACCGCCGCCGACGAAGGCACTGCTCTTGTCAGCGGTTACAGCCAAGGCCAGATGAAGATGTTCCTTGACAACGGCCAATTCACGGAGCCGGAGGATGAGATTGTGGAGGAGGAAGCTGAGGACGGTGTAGTGGTTAAGAAGGAGAAGGCGAAGGACGACCCACTGGCAACAGTGCGCAAAGCATTATCTCATGAAGCATACCGTATGCTCAAAGTCGTTGATTAAAGTTAAGAAGCAAGGCGTTTGGGAGCGTGATACCCCGGGGGTGCCAGAAAGCGACTGTGATCAACATGGAATGGAACTTTCCGCTTACTTCAACCTTCTCTCTTCCCCTTTACAAGCGATGTCCGGATACACCGGCCTCAGTCGACGGAGTCTCGTTCGTCTCTGAAGATTGATCGCTCGTTATCTGCCGCTAATCAGGTGTTCGAGTCTAGGCCGATGCTGGATGAGTGGAACCCGTTATTGTTCCCTTTCTGTGCGCACGCATATGAATTTTTCAAGCCGGACATCAACGACGAGCGTGGTTAGAAGTTCTCGTGGCCGATGCTCGGCCGATGCTGCCTTAGACGATCAGCCTGAACGTTTCCGGACAGTGTCGTTCTCTTGTGATACGGGAGGGAGACACAGCACCCCAAAGTGCTTGGCACATACCGGGAGCGCCCACTCACCTGCCCGGCCGTTGAGATATGGCAATCACGGCAGGGTCTCCATTGCATGATCCTCTTTCGGTGACACGGAAGAAAGGCACAGAGGGTCTGAATGCTCAGCGTTCACGGGGAAGATGCTCCAAAAACGTAACGTACCCGCGAAGGACAGGACTCAACTGCTAATCGTGCGACATAGTAGGGTCGATGTATCTGCAAAAACACGCTGCGAGCGAGATCCATCAGTTATTCTTACTCAAGCGTTACGAGAGAGCGGTTTAGGCCCGTCCGTTTACAATCCGCAACGCTTCAACAGTGAGTCGACAGCTGCAATCGGACGTTTATCGCGTGTCAATCTGAGCCAGCTCGTGCATCTGCAGCAGCCGCAGAATCTCGATTGCAAACGGAGAGGCAGCTCGCATCAGTTCACAGCAGATTCTGACCCCTCCAAATCTCGAGCGTTAGACCGTGTCCAACTCGAATGTAACTCGCCGCCTATACAGATTTCAATTGCACAACAACTGCCAACTGCCACGAGCTGTAGCTCGAGAGTAACAATCTGCATTCAATCTGCAGGCAATTTGACAAGCTGCACCGGGTCTGCTCAAATTGAAAAGCTCAGCGTCAATTGCAGACGGACACAACCTTGGCCGATACGTTTCGAACGCGTTCCCAAGCTGTTGAGAACGCTTGTTTGTGAAGGCCGGGGGGGGGATTGAACCCGTGAACTCTATTGCGGCATTTCACTAGATCAGGGAACATTCAACTCTATTGCTGCACCTCGTTATATAAGGGAAGCCCAGTCGCAGCTCAAGCGCGCACATCGACGCTACTTCCATTTGCGCCCTGGCGTCTCTATCTTCTTGCGCAGAGAAGCCGATTCGCCGTCAGTGTTCGTCGTCGGGCACATTGTAGCATCGCCGGGCGAGTCTACAGTATAAGAGCCATTGCCGATAGACGTATCGAAGGTCAGTCGTAAGCCAGGATAGATGAATGGTTGATTGTAGGAGTATTGGGTGCTTAGGTTGCCAGCTTTACGTATTCAGATCAGCATTAAAGCTGCAGTACGATTTAGAGCTGTTGAGGTGACGCACCCGAGTAACTCTCAACACTCACAGTACCAGAAATGCCACAGTCGCTCACCTGAGAACATCAGTATGGCATCTCATCGGTTGTTGGATTCGGCTCACGTTTAGATATTTGAAGGTCACCTAGAGCGATGATGGGCAATTAGCTTATGTGGACGAAAAAGCGTCATGCGTGGTTCGCCTTACGATGTTTGGTCTTTTCTCGAAGAACTGAATTAGGAAATGGTAGTACTTGCCCTGATCCTCACAACAATGATCGAGATAGAACTCGAACGTCGTCTGCCGGTTTGGTGCGGTCCCGTCGACCTCGTAGTAGATCCCTTGCTGGGTGCCTTCATAGATGTGGAGATCGTCCCACAGACCCAATGCAGCGGTGTCATTGAAGCATGGTGGAATATATGATGAGCCATCCGCGTTCTCCGTCCAAGTGTCGCCGGAACACGGGCCGGATGATGACTCCCAGGCAGGATCCTATACAAACGACGATTAGAGTCCATGCATGTCGCAGTGGAAATAAAGGATTAACCTCATGATAGAAAAGAGGAAACTTGGAGAATTCTTCATCCAGAAGAGTAAGTCCAACAACCTAACGTGTGCTTAGCAGGTTTTCGTCGGAGCTTCCTATTACATGGGCAATAGCTTACACCATTGGAGCTGACCTTCACGTTCCCACTGGATCGCCCATAGAGGGTGATGTTCACCGGGAGTGATACCTGAAGAGTGATAAGCGAGGCCTTCCTACAGCGCACCAGCTATGTCCCTTACCGGCCAAACGACGTCGTCGTAACTCTCAGGAGCACCAATATAAGCATCATCAGCTATCACTGTAGGCGAAGCCAGAGCTATTGCCGGCGTATCCGGATCATTGGGGGTTAGGACGCTGGGAGCTTCGGAGGATGAACTAGAGTCCATGTCACTGGACTGTAAGCCGATTAGCAAGCCGATCACGTTCGGTGTGAGTGCATCATCATGCGAAGAGGGTCGGGCGTCCATAGAACCTACAGATGAAAAGGGGACGAGTACAGTCCGTGTGTCCGGAGCTGGCGTAAGAGTCACAAAATCTGTTTCCGTCGACGTTTCTGGCGGCAGTGTCTGTGTGATCTAGAACGTGTCTGTTTCCGTTGCGGTGAGTTGAGGCAGGGTCTGAGTTAGCTGGATCGTTTGGGTCTCCGCTGGCAAGGTTTGAGTCTCCGCGGGGAGTGGGTCCGGTGGCAAACTCAGTGTCAGCTGCACCGTCTGGGTGGCCGGTATTTGTGTAAAAGTGACATAGTCTGTCAGGGGAGGAGGCATCACAGAGATGTAGCTAGTGATCTATAGGATGTTGCAAGGGTTAGCAGATGCCCGGCTAATGCTTTCTTCCCAAGTTCTGCTTACGGTTGACGGAGGTAATGTGACCGTTACCCATGCCGTTTCTGGGGGCGGTGTCAACGGCGCTTGAGGAAGAGTAAGGCTTTCCGTTGCCTGCGGTAGTGTGATCGATAGGTAGCTAGTCTGGATCAATGTGGAGTACACGAATGGTGCCTGCAGATCGGTAGAAGCTGGAGGTATCTCGGTCGATGTGGCTTGGGGCAGGGTTTGGGTTACGGCAGGTGGCGTAATCGTGATGGTCGAAGCAGAGAGCGTGGTTATAATCGTCGGTGCCGGCAGTGTCGTCCCTGGCGCGGTTGTCGTGAAGAACAGCGTAGTATCTTCTATCGTGGTCCAGGTTCCGGGAGGCAGCGAGGACAACGAAATGGAAACCGCTGTCTCTGTAATCAGGGCGGTAGTGGTTGCCGTCGCTGTGGCGTAGACGAGAGATGGCTGGAATGTAGTTGCAGTCAGGCTGAAGGTTGTTGTGATGGTTGCTAAGCCAGGTCAGCATCAGTCCGCTCGTAGAGACGACTCCGAGTCGGCGTGTGTGGGCCAATGGATAATGAAGTTACGACAGTATCCTACTCTCGATCATTCGATGTCTGTGACAACCAGTGGCATGTTGCAATCATCGAATATGGAATCGTGATCCTCAGATGGAGCATGGGACGACTTACTGGTCGTTGTCCATACGGCTGAGACAGTCATGTTGAAATATCTGGTCTCAGGGATAGCAATCACCTCTGTAGTAGTGGCAAGCGACCACGAGGTCTCTGTGTTAGTAAAGTTGTAGATCTTTGTTACTGCATTGTTGACCTCGACCGTTTGCATAGCCGTCGTCGTAAGAACAACAGTGGAGCCGCTGATCTGAGTCGTCGTCTCAGTTTCGGTGGTATACTAACTTTGCTAAACAGTCTGTGTGCGCGTAACGAATTGCGTAACAGTAGCGGTGGTGATGGCCGCCGCGGATGCTCCGGACGATGCACTGTTAGATACCACTGTGACGTTAACGAGCGCAGCGTATGCGGACTGTGCACACTGAACGCTAAAGGTAGCAATTGCACTCGTCTCCGTAAGCCCAGCATAATATTGATAGGGGTATGGGGAGTAGTCAGATGTCAGTGGTGTACTAGGCCCGCAGCTATCGTCTCCACAGATCGTAAGCGCACAGTCTGGGGTTGTGTCTCCATTCTGGGCGTCCGCGGCGAAAGCGCTGAGAGTGTAGACAGTGCCGGCCGAAGCCGCAAACTCCTGGGTGATGTTGTAGACAAGGGGCGTTGTCGACTGTCGTCGAGCGACAGGATGGCTTGTACCGGTGTTGTTGAACGTGATCAGACTGACATAAATCAGCATAGCAGCGTAGTGGATATGTGTACGATCTTACAGATAGTCATCTCCGGCATAAGGTTGCAGTAAACCAGTGCCGTTTTGAACAACTTGCGCCGACACCCCGGAGCTCGAAGTGGATGAGTTGAAGGGACTATTGTTTCCAGTCTCGAAGCCATTGTCCGCAACGACAGCGCCGGTCGTAGGCGTAGAGGTTACCGGAAGTAGCGTCAAATTTGGCTGCTGAATCACTGTAATGGTCGACGCAGGCAAGACCGTCGTTGCGAGTAGGGTTGAGGCCAGAATCGCCGTGGTAACAGTAAGGTTGGCTCCATAAACGGTTGACACTATAATCGACGCATTGGCACAGTAGGTTGGCGTGGCTGAAAGGCTAGTAGTCCCAATATCTGTGACGACGTAGGTCGATGACTCTGATGTGTAGAGGAACACGCTGCGTTTGAGACAGCTATTGGAGTTCAAGCTGCTGTAGTCGTACACCGGCTGAACGAGAGACTGCGCAAACGCGAAAGAGACTAGGGATAAAAGTATAAAGAGCGACATCGTACAAGATCTACGACTGAGTGAATCCTGGTGTAAGGAGAAGGGGTGGAAGTGCGACCAAGCCTTGCCTTGTGCACTCGACAGCCTTGGTTTACCTTGTTGATCGAACACGTCCACCACGTCCAGTGTGCGTTCTTGAAAGACCGGGAAAACAACGCGGTGTCGTTTGACGCCCATTTGCCAATGCACGGACGACTTTAGACTCAGATGCTGTGGTGAAGCAGCCGACTGGATGTTCCTGTCGGCAGTTTTCACCTCGACCACAGCTACGCATACCCGAGCGAGCCCCTCATTTCGGCTCATGGCGGCAAGAATGAATACCTAGGACAGAGTCCATACAAGAGTGTATGCCAAGAGATGTAGTTATTGAGCGTCGCTGCGTCATTGGACAATCGACTGTATCGGCAACACAGCTACATGTATCCTGCAAGGGCATTCCGGGCATCTCAGCCCGAGTCTTTTGTTGCCCGGATACTGTGACATCCTCGCTTCGCTCCAAGATATCTGGGGGGGGCTTGGAGTGACTCCTATGATAATACGGCAGTCCGCTGTCTGGTAATGAAAATAGTATGGCGCGACTGAGGCCAAAGCGGGCAGGCTGCAAATTGAAGGGAATGATATGTAGTGCGCTCGATGGACGTGATACTGCACAGCTGCAAAGATTGATCATGCTAAGCATTGCCGCCCAGATTCATCTAGACGACTGTGCGCAAATTGTCAGTAAGATAGTAGTACGGGAGGACAGGTGGCTTCGAGCACTGAACTACTAGGAGCGAACCGGCTCAGGCTCCTGCACGTAAGCTGGCGCGGAGGCTGGCATTTGAGCTGTATTCCAGTACATACAAAGACGGTCAGTATGCCGTTGCAACGCAGTATCACAATGGGCAGCCGACTATGCTCTCGTGACAATGGCTGGCCAGATGCAGACGCGTTAATGAACGGAGATTGGAGTGAGCCTTACCAGGTAGAATCGACCTTCGGCGGGCCGCAAGAGATTCCCGATCACGAAAGACTGCATGGAGTGTCCGGCAACGATCTGCGATCACCGCACGAAATGTCTGGACATACGTTGCCATCCGAAGTGGTTCAGTAGGTATGGGTATTTGTTGATATTGACTGTATACATTATAAGACTCGCTGGACAGTCCAGCGTGTTAACGTTGGTTTTGGGGCGCTACCGCAGGTGTTGTCAAATGCCCAAAGCAATGGACCTGCATACCACGCCTGCAATACGGCAAATATCCTACAGCGGCTATACGCCAAAAGAGCATCACGGCAACGCATCGCAGCCCGATATGAGACATAGTGCGATAGGAGCTGCGCCAAGGGCATGGCGACCGTTATCGAGACGGAGCCATACACGGTACGGTATCGCGCCAAGTGCTGCAACCTCATGCACATTCCCATATGTCGCTGTGCCATAGTCAATGGAATCTTGATATCGCTGGTGTTACAACCTGCCGCGAGGCAGCAACGGTTGTAATCCTTGAAATCGTTAAGAACGAGCTATTGCTCGATGATACTCTATAGGATTAGCATTCTTGAGAACATTCTGCGACGTTATGGAAAAGTCTGGCCTTCTTTCGACATACCAGCACTGGATACTGTCGTGAGGCTTCTGCCGTCTTCAAGTCCGCAGCACTCGAGAACATGCTGTTGCTCTGGAGTGCTCGTAACGCAAGTCACTGTACCCTTACTGTTCACCAGCTTTGCCAAGCTCCTCTTGGCCCCATTGGATTGAGATTGCGGAAACTCTCGCCGTGTATGGGCCAGATAGTGGCGAGAGAAGTTGAGCTGCTTGGGGTCATTTGAGCCCAGGAAAGCGCGAGCGCGTGCAAGATAGCGTATGGTCTGTTTCTGCGTGCTGCCGATATCGTTGATGGCGAGCAATGGAATCATCTTCTACTGTGCCCTCCAGATGGCGCCATCGTTCTCCATGAATGAGGGCTCTGGCAGAGTCGTAAAGGACCAGTCATCTCATCAGTCAGTCAACATTGTCAACCAATTAGTGGTTGACACTTTAGAGCGCTCAACCAGTCAACCGTTTCCAAGCTCAAAGGTTTTAACTAACCGCTTAGCAGCTAGTCGACATCTGGAATTGCTATAGTCTTATATAGATAGATGATCATCCCTCAACTAACCAACTAGTTGACATCTTTAGATCTCGACCTGTTAACCGTCAGCGATCTTGGAGCTCAATTAACAATTATGGCTAAACTCAAGATCTCGGTGTTTTTACTGATATCATGGCTATGAGGACCGGTTCCCATCCCTGAGATCTTTGTGTCAAACCTATTCTATATTGTATGTTGGTATGTGTGACGGTATTGGCGCAACCTTGCCCCAGCAAAATGTTGTTTCTGCGCGGGCTACGTCCAGAGCCAGCCTTGCGAACATCGTTTACGCCGTGATTCACGGCATCACAATAATCAACGGTCTTCACCCTACAACGCTATGGTGGTCAATGCATCTAACAATGACTGCAGGCAACAACAGACGGCAGAAGATGTACGATCCAGGAACTCTGCAGGAGTTGGAGCGCCGTATACTGACAGCGTTAAGTGCGACCACCTGATATGACCTTATTCCTCCCAACGTAAAATTTCATGTTGTACGACGCTTATACACAAGAAGAAAGACAGTAGATGGCATAGTTGTCAGCGTTAAGAGATAATGATGTTCGTGATATTTTAATCTTGTCCAACCTTCGGCGGCATTAGCTCCCACGCGCGTAGGCAGAAAAACAATGGATAGAGAGACTTGAGCACAATAGTATATATTTTTCATTCTCGATCACATTAAGGAGAGTACATCGAATTCAGGTCGTCAAATACTTCCACTCCCTCCCTTCCTCCGCACACACACGCGGGAGTTGTGGCCGCATTCGCCAAACAAGCCATTCTTCTCTCATGAACAGCAAACTATCCGTGCAAACATCATCTTGGTGATTGGTCCACAGACATCCCTGTTCTGTCTCTTACAAGATGAGAGGGCTGCACTGGGCAGAGATGTTAATGAGTCCCTGTTGGAATAGCGATTAGCTTCCCGTCTATGCACGGGGTGTAAATGAAAGAGCATAACATACCGAGCTGGAGTCTCCCTGGCAGCAAGACGCGACGTTGCTTCCACAAGCCTGCTCAACAGGGATTGACACTGCAAAGAAGTGTTAGCTAAGGGAAACAGTTGCCCAGCTTACCATGTTTTGCTTATCTCAAGCAGACACGAGGTGTGCTTTGACGCGATACACAAATCACTTACAGACAGGAATGGAGAGGCAGTTGGCTCCGAGCAAGTCGTTCGAGGAATCGCAGCAGGCGATGACTTGGTTGTTGCCGCACTGCTGAGCGGCCTCGGTTCCGGTCATGCCAGAGCTCGTTGGGCTGGCCATGGCCAGGGTCGTGGCAGCGGCGAGCGCAAAGAGGGTCTTGTAGAGAGACATATTGCTAGGATGTTTCGTCGAAGTTTGACGGAGAGAGTATTGCAGAGTGGTTGGCTGGTAGATTGAGATGTGGTACTGGTTACTGAGTTGATGATGGTGAAAGGGGAACGTGAAATGGAGACCAACGTCGAGACTTATATATCTTACTGCACTCCAACACCTGCTGGAATACGAGGCTTGCAGCTCCCTCCGCCATTCTCGATAGAGTTTGTAGCGTACTTGGTCATCCACTTACCGTAGTATCGCGGTGTCAGAGGCTTTCGTTTTAGTCTTCGCAAGAAGGTTTATGTTGCAGCTGTGGATCGACTTCTGATCAGCATGCAGTGCTTTGTGTTGCTGGGCATGACCTGTCGGTAGGTCAAGAGTTTAACACAAGCTAATATAATTTCAATCTCAAGTTCTGCGCAGCGTCTCAGTGAATGGAGACCGCAGTGCCATTGTTGAGGTAGGGTTGACAATCATCAACAGCTCCTCTGGCATTTTAGACGTAACGCATACTCTAGGTCCAAAAATCATCGAAAGGCACAACATCTCGCCGTCTTCTATTGAGGCCACAACACCGTCTGTTAGGCTCACTTTGTGGATCCTGGACTTACAGAGTCTCAGTTATGGCCATTTGTGAGGGGAACAACTTCGTATTCGGACTTCTAGTTCTTAGACTGCTAGAATTGTATCGACGTAAAGGCTCGCTCACCGACGTTTGTCTGTGTCCAGCCGGATATCCAACGCAAACATGCTCTCCACCCTCGACCGCATGATTTGATGAATGCGATGCTGTAAGGTTAGGTTCACAGACCTCCCGAAGCGGTGCAGACATCTTTGGTCCAGCAGACCCACGATATGTTCAAGTCCGAAGCGACGCAAGGATAACATTAATCCGGTACAGCAGATCAGATTGAGGCATTGAATTAGAACACCGTTGCGTAACATCTAGCGTTTTGATCGAATAACCGTGAAGCATGGGTAGTCGTGAAGCATGAACAGTTTTCAAGCATAAGGCTGGGCGTGCCGCCCAAATACACAGAGCTACAATGCTCCGGACTTTACCTATCGCGACAATACACGCCGCTGCCGGCAATACTTGACTCTGCTTTAGAGTATTATCGTGCAAAATACCATCTGTTGGTATAGCAAATGCCCCAAGATTATCTTCCCCGTTTGGTAGTAGGTGAACAGTATTTCCGGAAGAGTTGGCAATGCCCCTAAATGGCTTGAGGTGCTAGTACGCACATCTCTGACAGACCGCAAAGGTTGGCTCTAGACCGAAGACTGAGCGTTTGTAGACGCACAGCCCGTGACTGACATTGCAAGGGCTGCGTAAATCGCGCGGGGCACCATGTTGGACGGAATGGTCTCTGCGCCGGTAGTTCTTCTATGTGTGTCATCTGCACGTGCAGTCGCTGATGAGGGATAACTGTTTTCGTCACCTTGACTGACAAAGGCTTAGTCAGTATGCGCGTTATTGTCGGTCTTGTTTATTGCTTGGTATAATGACTTGCAATACTGCAACAAAAGTCCCACCAGTCTGGATATTTGGTAGGTAGGCGAGTACATACGGTCTATCTGC
>Ga0058704_10000506_pt1 | contig 20055 bp, 21 predicted proteins | sample AgamicMgSfe_FD_71363 | JGI IMG/M metagenome (GOLD analysis project Ga0058704, IMG submission 71363) | Agave microbial communities from Guanajuato, Mexico - Mg.Sf.e | ecosystem: Host-associated > Plants > Phyllosphere > Phylloplane/Leaf | place: Guanajuato, Mexico | collected 2012-05-30
ACCACCACCAGAACGCGTATACTAACCATATCGCAGGTCGCAGAGGGTCTCGAGTCCTTTGCCATGGAGTCACCTATCAAGAAGCCTGCATTCGTGACCGAGAACAAGGAGAACTACGAGTCAGATGAGGTTGCAATCCCCGTCAAGGGAATCCCGCTCGCGGACGAGCCCGCCGTTGCTGAGGCCGAGGTGGCTGCCAAAGAGGATGACTCCATTGAGCCTATCCTGCAAGAGAACGCGAACCGCTTCGTTTTGTTCCCAATAAAGTACCACGAGGTAAGTTACAATCGTACCAGAACACGAAAAGTCGCGTCTCAGTACTGACGCGTTTCAATTTAGATCTGGCAAATGTACAAGAAGGCCGAGGCTTCCTTCTGGACTGCTGAGGAGATCGACCTCTCCAAGGACCTTCACGACTGGAACAAGCGTCTCAATGATGACGAGCGCTTCTTCATCTCCCACGTCCTCGCCTTCTTCGCCGCCTCTGACGGTATCGTCAACGAGAACTTGGTCGAGCGCTTCAGCGGAGAGGTTCAGATTCCAGAAGCTCGTTGCTTCTACGGTTTCCAAATCATGATGGAGAACATCCACTCTGAGACCTACTCCCTTCTTATCGACACCTACATCAGCGAGCCAAGACAACGTACCTACCTCTTCAACGCCATTGACAACAGTGAGTCTCACCACATCTCCCTCTCTTGCTTCACTTTACTGACTCTTATCTAGTTCCTTGCATCAAGAAGAAGGCTGACTGGGCCCTTCGCTGGATCTCCGACAAGGACTCCACCTTTGCCTGCCGTCTCATTGCCTTTGCTGCCGTTGAGGGTATTTTCTTCTCCGGTTCCTTTGCTTCCATCTTCTGGCTCAAGAAGCGTGGCCTCATGCCAGGTCTTACCTTCTCCAATGAGCTCATCTCCCGTGACGAGGGAATGCACACCGACTTTGCTTGCCTGCTCTTCTCTCACCTCAAGAACAAACCTGAACGCCAGCTGATCGAGAAGATCATCACCGAGGCTGTCGAGATTGAGCAAGAGTTCTTGTCAGACGCTCTTCCGTGCGCTCTTCTCGGTATGAACGCCAAGCTCATGTGCCAATACATCGAGTTCGTCGCCGACCGTCTTCTCCTCACTCTTGGCGTTCAAAAGTACTACAATGCTACTAACCCATTCGACTTTATGGAGAACATCTCGCTGGCAGGCAAGACCAACTTCTTCGAGAAGCGTGTCGGTGATTACCAGAAGGCCGGTGTCATGGCGAGCACAAAGAAGCACGAGAAGAAGGACGAGTCTGCACCTGCTGCTGTTGTAAGTGGAGACTTTGCCTTTGACGAGGACTTCTAGATGTTTACGCATACATTTGGTGCGATTAATGTGGCATGGCATGGGTAAAACGGCGTTTGGGAACAGGAATGCATCATAAGGAGTTGGTCTTGGTCTAGTTGGTTTCTCTATCGCATACCCTCGGGATACAACATGGGAATCCCACTCTGTACTCTTATATAGCTATTCAACGGAAAGAACAATCACCAATACAGCAGATCTCGATGACAATTATGTGCTTCTTCCTCGGTATTCAGAAAATACAATGTTATAGCCCAGACAAGCTCCGAGACACAATGCTGTTGTATGTAATGCCTACGGTAGAATTGCACGCGCTTTGACGTGCACGGGTTCGTGTCAATTCGCGTCGGTCGTCTCGATCGAGGAAGTCGGCGTGTCGGCTTCTCATCCGCCGCGATCCGCTTCCTTCGCGGATGACGTTTTGGTCTTCACTTCCGCGTGCATGATGGGTAAACGGCTCGCTTGCTTATTTAGGCATCATTATCTACTCATATACAGGTCGACAAATACTGTCTCTGCGATTGATCGCATTCTCTATACACAAAGCTATACGTCCAATTGCATCCCGGTCTTGAGCCTTCGCTGTCCTCCTCTATCAACTGCAATTCATTGTAAACTCTCGTTTCATGACTCCCGCGGCTGACACAAATCTGTATCAATCGCAAATCAAGGCATATTACAACTACTAGATGTACCGCTTGTCGCGCAATATGAGATCCTGAATGCGACATCTCCGACACCATGGCAGATAGACTGCCCTCGATCAAGGTCACAGATCCTCAGTTCAGGGATTCTGCGCCCAGTTTACCTCAATCGCCCAACTCGAATGGATGGGATGGTGAATTCAGGAGGCCTACAACACCAGCTTCACGAAAGGACATATCTTCAAGAGATGGAAATTTGGACACATCGCAAACCCCAGCACCACAAACGAAATTCTCCCACCAAACAACAGCGAGTTCGAGCGCAAAGTTCGTAGACGGTCCGGCGCAACATGACCGAGAGGCACCAAAACTGGAGCAAGCCACGGCGATAGACCCGCTTTCACGACATATCTATGATCGTACACAGTCATCGCACCTATCTCCGAGCGCCTTGCGTTCTCCTTCGCCTAACAATGACCTCACGGCAGAGCGCTCATCTAGCAATGACATGGGTGTACCCACTCCTCCGGCGCGGACGGACAGCGGCGCAAGACTGGCAAAAGGAAAAGAGAAGGGTGTTTCGTTCCTGAGTCGCATCATCGGTTCCAAGAAGAAAGATCACCCCGATACTATCTCGGACAATGCGTCAGAAATTAGCGACCATAGGCCAGAAGGAGCGCATGCTCAAGTGTTTACGCAGCCAGTGGACAACATTGAGTACAATCCGAGTCAACCACAACCTCCTGCGTATATCAAAGTAAGAGCGCGGAACAGAAGGCAAAGAGATTTCGACAAGCTCTTCCTCGCGCAAGAATTACGGGCGGGACCACGATCCAGTGAGAGTATGCCACCTTCGACGCCGGTTACTGCGAGACGACGATCTTCGGCTGCTCCTTCTCCTGGAGCCGGTTTGAATACAATCTGGGCTATGGAGTTTAGCAAGGACGGAAAATACCTCGCTACGGCAGGTCACGACAAAATAGTCCGAGTATGGGCAGTCATTGCGGATGCCGAGACACGGCATCAAGAGGACCGCAGAGACTCGACCTCAACATATGGATCAGGCCATCAGCAGGTGAAGCTGAGCGCACAAGTTTTTCAGAACAAGCCCATTCGCGAATTCAAAGGCCACGAGGCCACTGTACTCGATCTTAGCTGGAGCAAAAACAACTTCTTGCTATCATCATCCATGGACAAAACGGTACGACTGTGGCACACTAGCCGCCCAGAGTGCCTGTGCACCTTCAAGCACAACGACTTTGTACCATCAATAGCGTTCCATCCAAAAGACGACAGGTTTTTCCTCGCGGGAGCCCTTGACTGTAAGCTGCGGCTATGGTCGATCCCTGATAAACATGTCGCATATTCTTGCACCGCACCAGATATGATCACCGCGGTCGCCTTTACGCCGGATGGCAAGCATGCAATGGCTGGCTGTTTGAGCGGAATGTGCATGTTCTACGAGACTGAAGGATTAAAGTACCAAACTCAGATTCACGTGCGATCCGCGCATGGTAAAAATGCAAAAGGTAGTAAGATCACTGGTATCCAGGCAATTCAGCACCCTCCTCACTCTTCAGCTGGAGATGTCAAATTACTCATTAGCAGCAACGACTCGAGAGTGCGGCTATACAATTTCAGAGACAAAGGCATGGAAATCAAGTTTAAGGGCTGCGTAAATAGCTCGAGTCAGATCCGCGCTTCCATCACGGATGACCTTAAATATGTGTGTTGCGGCAGCGAAGATAATCGAGCATATATCTGGCCGATACAAACAGATCCAAATGAAAGGCGCGACAAACGACCAGTTGAGATGTTTCAGGCTCACGATACAGTCGTCACCTGCGTTGCATTTGCACCGACCAAGACCAGGCAATTGCTTGGAAAATCGGAAGATCCTATCTACGATGTCTGCAATCCGCCTCTAGTCACACTGATGAGTCGTGCAGAGCGAGCCGAATCACAAAGCTCGTCAAGGCCTCCTTCGGTACATGCACAATTACCACCTCCACGCCCATCATCAGATCGTGAGCCTTCTATCCGTCGGCCCTCAGAATCCGCCTCTCAAATCGCTCGCGCAACTCACAAAGGCGGCAACATCATTGTGACCGCCGACTTTACAGGCCTAATCAAAGTCTTCCGTCAAGACTGTGCGCACAGCAAACGCCGACCTCAGGACAACTGGGACGCTGGCTCTGGTCCGTTCATGAAACGCGTCAGTAGTATAAACCTTAACCGCAATCCGAGCATGAAAACAAAGTCCAGCTCGCGCTCTCTACGCTCCGGCCGCGACTCGTTCTCCACAACAGGAGCCTCCGGTGAGCGCATCCTCTCCTGGCGCCAGGGTATCCGTAGTACACCTTCAGTGCGCAACGGCAGCATCTCGTCCAAAAACGGCAGCGGCAATCGCAGCATCTCGCCTCGCAAATCGTCAGGTCAGCTCTCTGCACGCAGTAGAGACACACGTGGCTCGCCCGCGCTCGGCACCAGCGACTCCCTCGCCTCGAGTAAGGTTACATTACCCACCGCCAGTACGTCGCAAGATCATCAACCCCCACCGCAGCAAGCCGAGCTCCGCTCCACGGAAACAAACCCCCTGATGATGATCGGCGAGCAGAGTAACCTGTTCTGGAACGTAGACGAGAAACGACGCATGGCGGAAAAGACGCGGCGTGACTGGTTGGCGGAACAAGGGCAGGACAAGGTTGGTGGTTCTGAGGGCGGACTGGGTTTATCGCCTCTGAAGAGGGAGGGCAGCTATGTCAGTCGGCTCAGTATCGACCGTAGTCGCTCGAGTATGGAGAGCAGTGCAGGGGAGAGCGAGTACGAAGATGCCAAGGGGTAGGGGTTGACTTGGCGGTTGAGATTGACTTGGAAGGAGTGACTGTATACCTGCATCGTTGGCAAGAGCGCATTGGGCGGATTGCATTGGACACTGTCTGTAGAATTGATTATGATCACTGTTCTGACACGTCTGTTCGACCCATACTTCGTTGTGTTGATTTTGTTACATCAATGTGAGGACATTATCATTGCATAGGCGAGCTAGACTATTTCAAATACCTGGATGATCTGTCCTCCAGTGCTGTTCATCCTCGATCTTCGAATCCCGTGGATTCCAAGACTGGATCACTTCTTCCCACTGGCACCAGACTTGCTACTCTCGCCCGCCACGCTCTGGGTCTTTCCTTTTCCCTTCCCCTTGTCCTTCTTCTTCTCCTTTTCCTTATTCTTCTCCTCTTCAGTCTTCCCCCGATATACAAAGTGGATATCGCCACCTTTATGATCCTTCAATCCAATTGTGTGGTACCCTTGTGCTTTCTTCTCGCGGCGGAAGTCGTGGTGATCTAGGATCTCATCACCGGTCGGCGGCTCTCCTCTGCCGCCTGCTAGCCACCAAAGTAGAGGATTGGCTTGCTCGTCTGGTTTCAAAGCGCGGACTTTCTTGAAGGGGTTATTTGATGGCTTGTCTGTCATCGTGTTTGGAAGAAGTCTGAGAAGACTGTGCTTGACTTGACAGTGACAGAAGCAATGGGGGGCTCTGAGATCTTGAGCTTTGGACCAGGGTTTGGAAGTGTTCTATAATATATGGGGAGAGAGATACGGGTGTAGCAGATGTACATATACGAATTGATGCCCAACGGTGACGGGCAAGATGTGTACCACCATGAGGTTCTATGAAACAGAGCAGAATACCAGAATAATCAAATGCAGTGTCTCGATGTTCATGCTTGCTTCGCTAAACGCTGAATGTGAATGGAAGACCTCGTCCAGCAAGAAGAAAACATTAAACCAATGCTGTAGAGTCGTTCGGTATCGATGGAGTACGACATGCGTGCTGGCCCAGGAACAGCCGGCGGTCCGCAGTCTCAGTAACATTTGCAGCTGTAGCCATCTATTCGTGATGGTCGTCTTCAGCGCGAGGTGCATTGGGTGGAGCGCCATGAGCCTCTGCTGGATTCGTTCTTTGTTCACCGTTGCTCGCAGTGACGTTTGGTCGTACGCTTCCACTGCTACTGCTGCTGCCTCGTGTCTGCGAAGCGCTCGCGTTCTGTTTGGCTCGCTTGCCGGTTGTGATGGCGATTGTGAACCCGCCTCCGCGCGAGTCTGCCCAGCCGATACAGGTGACACCTTCTTTACGCCTTTGTTTGCGTCGCTCGAGCATTTCTCTCCATTCTCCGATGGTAGGCGGTACCCCTGTGCCACCAGCAATTCTCCACAGACATTTCGGAAGACGCACATCGGTTGTAGACATTGTGGACGTGGGTCAGGAGGTATTGTTTGCGTTTGCTATGACTTCGCAGGGTCCTGATATCTGGTAGATTGGGATTCGTAACTTGCATGGAGGCCTCTTAATATGCTGATTCAGGGCGCGCTTGTGACCGTGTTTGCTTGTTATGTGCCCAGCTCCAGCCCTGGAACAAGAGTTTCCATGATGGCACATGCCCTGTCTCGCGAGACTCGCCAACGAGAGCTCTAGCTTGAGGCGGACAGAACAGCGGGTATGTGAGCCCGAACACGCGAGGTTGCAGGTTTGTTGCCACTCGACACATGAGTGATCCATCTCACAAGCCCTTTTCCAAGTGCAAGTCATTCACTATCATGTACCTGCTGATACCAATCCAGCCCCATCGAAACCACACCATCTGACTTTTGTGTGCATCGGTCATGGCTGTCTGCGCCCTGCGATAATCAAACATGCTGCTTATAAACAACAGTGGCGTTGGTGAGTTTCCTGCTTGTCTTTTGCTGAACAGAGTCGCCGATATCGTGGCTACGATGTCTAAGATACTTCCATACTTCCTCACGATGTTGACCGACGGGAGCGTGTAAAGTTTGATTGGTGTCTCCCATCCTACGTGTCTCGAAGAGATGGATTTCACAAAAGATACCGCGCCATGATACAATGACTTGTGGTTCGGATGGCCGGATACTCCGTTCTTGTCGAATGTGATCAAGACGTCGATGTTCGTTTCGGGCTTCTGATCAGGCTTGATGCTCGCCATCTTCGGTGCGAATGTGTTTGTGAGTAGTCCAGTGATGGCCTTGGCATCCCAGGTGGCAGTCATGGAGTCCTGAAAGCGTTCATCCTCAAGTACCAGGACATCTGAAGCATTGCGTACGCCGAGATGGAGCGCCGATGCCACGAGCTCGTTCTTGCGAACGGAGCCTAGCCCGTCTGCGTTACCGCTCGAAAGACAAAGAATCTTGAGGTGATTACCGAGTGAAGGTCGTGTAAGAGCCAGTACTGATGGAGCAAAGAACATTGTTTCATCGTCAGGATGAGCAATGAGAAGACATATGCGCTTGCCGCGGAGCCCAGGAAATGTGGTGCTCATGTACGAGGTAAAGAACCAAAGAGACACGAAGAGAATGGGGACTAGAGCATATGTGGGTATTTCCATTATAAACGATTGATTCGAACGCTGCAAAAGCAGTGAGCACTAATTACGGAAACAATCGAGAAAAAGTCCAGAGTCTGTGCAATTGAGAAAAAGTACAAGTTGTCGACTTGTGTAATTACCACTTGTTCCAAAGTGAAGTCCAGCGCCAAGCCAAGCCTACGACCTCACCCCTCTTGCACCCCCATCAGACCTGCCCTCGTGGCACGAACACAGCAAACATGGCCGACGAGCAAACCCCTCGGAATCGCCGCGAGCGGCGCGCTGCAGCCAAAGAAAAAGGCGAGCAATTCCAGCCTATGACCGCCGCCAATCTACCAATGGTACAACCCGACCGCTCCGGACCCAAAGGCAAAACCTTGTACGACCTGGCGGCAGAACGAGAAGAACTGCTACGGAAAGGCCAACCATTCGACAATAAATACGACGACGGACTCGTTCGCGATGAAGAAGGCAACGTGCTTGATGAAGAGCCCATTGGTCCAGTAGGAGATGCTTTCATCTTCATGTTAACCCTGGGTATGCTGCATTTTACACTTGATGTGCTGGTGTACAATCAGTACAGACAGGAGATTGAGTGGAGGGAGATTATCACGCGGACAGCTTCGGTGCTGCCGGTCTTGTTCATTGTCACGTACATCTTCCGGTCGAAGATGATGGCTGGATGGCCTTTGCTGAAGCAGATGGTTTGCTTCTGCACAGGGGCTGTGGCGGGGTCTTACTTAATTTATATCGGAAACACCTTTGGATATTATGCAGTCATGAAGCGATCGCCGCCGGTCGGTACGCTCTGGGTTTGGGCGGTCGTTGAGATGGGTTTGCCTTTCGCGGTGGCGAGTCTGAGTGTCAACGGAGCATTTCTGTGGTGGTATGGCTACAAGGTGTTTTGAAATCTTGCCACAGGTTGTCAGTCAGTCATCACAATTTGTACAGCGGCCTTGTATGTATCAATGATAGGTGTACGTTTAACCAACCTCAAAGTCTGGCTGCCCTTTTTGGAGGGCTTTGCCGTAACGGACGTAGGATGTCCTAAGTTCACCGTTCTGTATACAGATCTCATATCCGAACAACAGTTGATTTCCGCATACTCAGAGAAAACTAACGACTCGTGACTTTACGTACATACGTTACTTTGCAGACGTCTCTCTCTATCGTATTCCTTCAACATTACATTATTCATCTCCTTCGCGAGTGTCTTCCTAACTTGAATGATTTTGACCCTGACACCATTTATGCATCGCTAAAAACAACAGAAATCTCCATCAAATTGCGCATGAACGTCTCAGTAACCGAATGAACCTCCATGGACAGAGGTCCTCTGACGTGGCTGCTGGAACATGCTGCTGGCGTAATCGCTGTCCTGGTAGCCGTAGTCGGTAGAATCGCCTTCTGGAAGGAGCTCCTTGACTTCGTAGTTGTTGACTCTGGCGCCAACCGAAAATTCCAGATCCTCCTGAGTGATAGAGTCCCAGAACTTGTAAACCATCATGACGGCTAAGAGGTTGCAAATAGTCGCGAAGAATAATCCGTCCATGTAGTGCTGAACACCTTCGCAGATCGGTGTGCTCAAGACGTAGAGGATGACCTGACCCACGATGAACATGAGGACTCCGAAAAAGATGTGTCCCAGTGGCCATCGCTCTTGCAGTGTGCCGATAATAAGGAGGAGTTGCATGACGAGGAAGACCGCGAGAAAGATGGCGCTGAAGATGTAAACCACAACGAACATGCCAATCGTGTTCTCAGGACCGAGACCACCAATGTCTTTGAAGGTCAAAATGCTGACTGCGAAGCTGACCAGAAACAAGACAAAGGAGCAGATTCGAAGAAGCCAGACGGAAAATGTCGTGCCATCTTCGTAAAGCTGAAAGCCGACAAATCCACTGATCATGAGAGAGACGCAAGTCGCTGAGACCAAGCCCATCTGAACAGCGACAAAGTAAGGGTATGCGCTGGATCCTAGGGGAACGACACCGCAGTCGACGAGGAGCGAATCTACAGTGAGAAGCATGTAGATGTAGAAGAATGTCAGGATTTCCTTGCGACCTGCACAGTTGATCTGTTAGCCTCGAATTGTATCCTTATTCCCGACTTTTACATACCGACTGCGGTAAACTTGCTGCGAACATGAATGATCATGATAACAGTCATGATGAGCGCTATGATGTGTGCAATACCCGCAAGCCCTTGGAAGATGATAGTGTTGGCCAGGGAAATTGACCGGGAGTAGCAGTTTGCTTGTATGCCACGACCACCAGTATAAGCGTTGTTCTCTCCGACCAAAGAGCAGAGTGGCAGCGCAGCATGGCTGCAAAGTGTGTTGAAGGATCCGAAACCCATCTTGTACAAGTCGTCGATGTGGTCGAAGAAAGGAGGTTATCGAGAGCGCGAAGGCGTAAGTAGTGGATGATGGTGAACGCTGGCTCAGCAGTGATTTTTCGATATTGCTGAGGTATGAGTGTCGAATAGACTACGAGCGTGAGACCCGAAAACGAATGTGAGGACCGATACGCGGGTTCCAGTGTTGACGACAAGGCGAATGAATTAATATGAATGAGGGAGATGCGCAGAGGCTCGTATCGGGATGGCGCAAACACGGAGGTTTCAAATCTATTCAGGGCCGCAAATCTCTTGGCACTGTTGCCGCAGGGACTTCGATTGCTGCAGGTGCTGCCGCTGCCGCCGCCGGTACCCAGATCCCGTCTACGCGACGCGCTGCGCCTCAACCTCGTTCACTACTGACCGTACATGAATTAAATCCTCATAATCCATTGTCATATAGAAACCCATGTCATCCCATTATCGCTTCCACCATAAATGGCTAGGTTTTGAGAATTGAATCTGTACATTGGAATGGACAGTCCTTGAGTATAGTGCCATCATTGCGGCTTGCCTTACTCACGACCATGAAGGTCGATCTTTGGGTATCCCATGGTAAATCATCCTATTAGCATAGGACAGGCTTAGGATGGCGTGGTGGGCGCATAGCTTTGTAACCTCAAGTCGCTCCAGGCATCGTACGATATAGTACGCGTCGACAACAGCGCCCGGCTGGATTGGTCATAGTACCTACTCCTGCGATTGAGTCTCTGAGAATGGAAGAGTCAAATCTGGCGTCCTGCGATTTGATCAAAGCACTTCATCAACCTCCTCGTCCGGAGCAGTAACCATTCCCTGCGACGTGGTTGTGGTTATCTCCTTCGGTTGCGTCTCGAGGGCTTCAGCCTTGCCTACGGTCTCTTCATCCTCATCCTCCTCATCGTCATCGTCAGAGTCTATGGTGTCGTCTTGAAGGGCCAAGATCGAGGCTTTTTCCGGACCGCTTCCTGTCTTGGTGTTGAGCTCTTCCCAGGTGGCCTTGGTAGGATTAGCGCCATTACGCGATCAAGCCAAAGTTCGAAGTCACTTACAGCGCGAGATTTTACAACTTTGCCTCTTTTGTGGCTCTTTGTAATCTTAGTTGCCAGCTTGTCCATGTTCGCATCTGCGCGTTCCATGCCCTTCTCTTGACGCACTCGTTGTTGGCGAGTCATCTGCTTGTTCTTCTTCTTCTTGCTGATACCTCCACCATGTGGACTCAGGAACTTTTTGCTAAGCTTCTCATCCTCGGCGCCGCTTGCAGTTTCCAAAGATTTGTCTATGCCGGCAGACGGAGAGGCTGCTCTTCTTGCAGCACGAGAGTGAACAGAGATCGCTCTGGTCTTTTTTGACTTTGCGACCTTTGCCATGGCGCTGTAATTGTATCGCCGATTTCTTCTAGATGTACCTCTGCGACAAATATTCTGAAAATGTTTCTGCAAATATGCGACAACTCAGACGACCTTGTAATCAAGTGTTCGGTCAAGGCTTGCAGACAAAATCGAATAATTTCTGGACCCTGGAGACATCAGATCAACACCCCGGATTACGGGCCGACCCATTGCAGTTCACGCCGAATGAGCCGCATCACGAGCCAGAACATTCATTCAATCGTGCTTCCGACTTTGCACCACTACTGCTTACATCAATCAAGTCGCCGCTTCGCGATGTGACGTGATCGTGCTCAATCAAAATGCCCGATTTCATTGACCCTAATGTCATACAAGACTACTTCTCGAATCTCGACAGACGACAAGTGACTCCACCAGCCCTCATAATCGTAGGAACCGGAATCATCTACGCTACCTGGCTGCTCGTTCAACATCTTGGCTTTCTCTTCCCAATCGAGATACTGTGGAACATACTCGTTTACATAATTCCGACGAAGTTGGTGATTCTGCTGGCAAAGTGGAACGGCTCTGGTGATGCAGAGGCAAGAATGCAGTCTGGAGGCACTTCCGGCGAAAGACACGCAATGAAGGGCGAAGCATTAAGGAACTTGTTTGCGCTCAGTAATCCTTTAACAAAAGCGCCGCTGGAGTTGAGAACCTTGGGACCAAAGCGACTCCTGCAAACCGCTGCCACCAAATCCGATGCACCTCCTGGGCTGGGCAATTGGGACAATTCATGCTATCAGAACAGCGTTCTTCAGGGTCTCTCGACTCTACAGTCGTTCACAAAGTTCCTTGGCCGCGCGTATGATGCAAGCTCAACTACTGGTTCCCTTAGCGAACTGACCAGTTCTCTCAACGATCAACAGAACAATGGTAGAAGGATATGGACACCGGCAAAGCTCAAGTCAATGTCAAGTTGGCAACAACAAGATGCGCAAGAATACTTTTCGAAGATACTGGACGACGTTGACAAGGAAATGACAAAAATAGCGGCAGGTAAAACAACCACAAATGAAGGACTTTCGACACTTATAACGCTGGAAGGACGTGCCCAATCTACAGCGCCAAATCATACAGTAGGCGGCTCGGCGACGAGTGTGAAAGACGATGCAGAAGAAGGAAGTGTACCTAAGCCGACATCACTTTCAGTCGCACAAGGCAATCCGTTGGAGGGTTTGTTGGCTCAGCGTGTATCATGCGTCAACTGCGATTTCTCTGAAGGCTTGTCTCTGCTTCCTTTCAACTGTCTTACTGTTCCCCTCGGTCGTAAGATGAGATACGATATCGAGGATTGCCTGGACGAGTACAGCAATCTCGAGGAAATATCTGGAGTAGAATGCGCTAGCTGTACCCTCAAGCGGTCTGAGGCAAAGCTAGCCAAAATGGTTGAGACGTCTTCCGATGACACAAGCCCAGCAACATCTCTAACGCTACCTCCTGAACTCAGACAACAAATCATGGAGCGACTACAGACAGTTCGTCAAGCTCTGAAGGATTCAGATTTTTCCGATAACACAGTATACAAGAAGTGCATGATTAGCAAGGACGGTCGCGTTTCCGGTACCAAGACTCGACAGGCAGTCGTCGCACGGGCACCTAAAGCCTTGGTCATTCATATCAACAGAAGTCTTTTTGACGAGTACACTGGAGCTCAGAGCAAGAACTATGCCGATGTCCGATATCCACAAATCCTTGATTTTCGACCATGGTGTCTAGGGAAAGTGCAGTCATCAGAAAGTGACAGTGAACGCTGGAGTATGCGTCCGACAGAAAGCATGATCCCCGGGCGATTCGGAAAGCTGAAGCAAGGCGGACCATTCTATCAGCTACGTGCCGTTGTTACGCATTATGGCAGACACGAGAATGGTCACTATATTTGCTACCGTCAGCACCCCGCTGTGACACGACCAACTCAAGATGACGAGAGCGCAAAGCCTCAGTGGTGGCGCTTGAGTGATGAAGACGTATCAGCAGTGACTCAAGAAACAGTGCTCAACCAGAGTGGCGCTTTCATGCTCTTCTACGAGCGGCTTGATTCACCCGATGTAACCGGGTCTCTCTCGGCGGAAGGAACGACAGCTACCGAAGATGAGCAACAACATCGAGAAGAAGAAATGCTCGTTGCAGACGACGAAGATCAGAAGCCGTCACAAGAACTACCGCAGACTGAACAGCCGACAGAAGCCCGTCCCGCTGTCACATCTGATGAATGTCCATCGACAATGGACGCTGACACACAAGAAGTGGCATCGGACCCACAGCAAGCAGAACCGATTGTAGACGCGAGACGGTCCACGCCGAGCATCATGAGGACGTCAAGATCCAGCACCAAGAAGACCAAAGGTAGCTTTCTTAAAGGCCCGCGTCAAGTCGCAGCATAGCGGAAGGTCTGCTACAATGAATCTGATACATTAGCGAGGCGTTTGGCTTACCGGTCACGTATTACAAGGAATTCCTCCACATAGTATTAATGAAGAATTTAAAATGCGAACATTTAAAAATTTTATGCACGTTCTATAGCGACTGAAGCATTGCTGAAATATATGTATGCACGGAGGAACAAGTGGAACATAGAGTCTTGGCGATTCCTGTGGAAACGGCAAATCTTCGGCAAGCGAACCCGTGGGCCACAGAATTGAATCACAAATTGTGAACGACCTGACGAACGACTTCATCGACAACTCTGGAAATCGACAAACACCGACAAAGTGCGTCAATCATTCATATCGACCGTATCGAATCATTGCTAACATTCGCTCAAGATGGTTGCCGCAAAGAAGCACGTCCCAATCATCAAGAAGCGTACGTTCAACCCGATCAACCAATACCGCATCCGAGTTTTCAGTCAAACGATCATGCGAAACCACCACGAATACCTTACAACACGACCTATGCCAGGAAGACCATTTGACTAACTTGAATTCTCTTACAGGCAGAGCGCATGTCGCCCGCCACCAGTCTGACCGCTTCATGCGTGTCGACCCATCATGGAGAAAGCCAAAGGGTATCGACAACCGTGTTAGAAGACGTTTCAAGGGCCAGGTCCGCATGCCAAAGGTGCGAAAAGATCAGCAATGGAAAACACACAAGGAGGACAAAAGTACTGATGGATGATTCAGATCGGATACGGTTCAAACAAAAAGACCCGTCACTTGATGCCATCCGGCCACAAGGCTTTCGTCGTCAACAACACCCGTGACCTCGACCTTCTCCTCATGCACAACCAGACCTACGCCGCCGAGTACGTTTAGTCCGAAAAGAACAAGATGAGATGATACGGAGTCTAACAATACAACCACAGGATCGCCCACGCCGTCTCCTCAAGGAAGAGAGTCGAGATTGTCCAGAGGGCCAAGCAGCTCGGTGTCAAGGTCACCAACGGCAAGGCCAAGTTGACCACTGAGTCATGAACGGGTTGATGGCGGATCGATAGAAGAAACAGATTGACGAAAAGTCTGGAATGGAAATGGCAGGGTTTGGTTCGGAAAAATGCGAACGAAAATCAAATCCACCTTTCTGATCTTCTCATTCTTCGGCGCGGATACGATTGCATGTACGCGGTCGCCTTTTGCATTGTATGTGATGGGTGTTATGGGTGGGGCCAAGACATATGCTAGGTAGGCTAGGCATACTTTTCATGGTCAATGAGAGCATGCTTTGACGCGATAATCGCTGGTTCTATTGTGTCTCGTGATGATTACTATAAGGAGGTAGGGCATCTCATTGGTACAAAGAGTGATGACAAGGACCATCGTCATTGGGTAGGTTGGTTCGTTCTTTCGTTACGATCACGCCAGCCACACCTCTGTTCTCCCTGTCATTTCCCTTCATCAAACCAATGGTCTTTTCGCAAGGTGTATTACGCACGGTAGGACCGCAAAAGGAAGCACCACCACGACCCTCTTGAAGCACATTCACCTGTTGACGACAATCGAGATATCACTCCAATATGTCGTCCTCTGGTCGCTCCAATCCACCACCCATCGGAAACCAGACATAAGCTTCGATGGTCTGATGGCGTCCGTTTCCAAGACCAATTTCCACCTCGATGGTCTGTCTTTCAAACTCGTCGCCGTAGTAATCAGCAATCGCCCTTCGATTGGTCCCGCCCCTGCCCAAAATCACCATGCCCCTTATCTCATTGCCCTTGACGCACGACTCATTGTCCGCCGTGCATCGATCATTCTCGATGTATTTTGCTGGTGTCATGTGCTTGATGATATCGACGCTGCATGCATGTCCGAGCACGTTGGCAAGAGTGCCCGGTAGTTGGAGGATGTCGTAGACGAATATTGCGGGCCATATATCGATATCAAGCGATCCGCTCAGCCGCTCTTCGTTGATGCGGTTTTGGCTTGCGAGGTGGTAGCCGAATGTGCTGATTTCAAGTAGACCGTAGACTGGGGCCTCTGCTTGGGCGTGCTTCATGGTGCCGGACCGAAGGGGAGAGGATGATTGGCGTCCAAGGTATCTTGTATCAGTACAGCGGTACGGCGAGTATCTGTGACGCTAACGTTGAAAGACTTTGAGATAGTAAGACTGGTGGGACTGGCGAGACTCAGAGATTTGGAGTATCAAACCTTCTGGACGGTTGATAGAGCCGGGACAGCAATTGTGTGAGAAGCAGATGTCTTCCGATGAAAGATTACAGACTAGGGCGTTTCTTCTTTGGTCGTCATCAGAAAACTGAGTCAATACTGACGACGAATGGGTATCGAATCACAGGCTATGAAATAGTCTGTTGAAAGCCAGGCCTGAATTTGTCTCTACTCACTTCCTAATCATTAAGCGGTGGGGAAGAAGGTCGACCTACTATACTTATTGCAACTCGTCCTCTAAGTAATGTCTTCGCATTCTGGTAGCACTTGCTGGAAACGCTGGAAAATCCGAAGAGAATTCACGCTTGCCTTGAGTGATATCGAGCCCCCACCTGCCTAAGCCGATCTTAAAAGAGAAGTTGCGGTTGCCGTATTGAATCAATCTGAGCTGGAATTACATATAGCTTAACTGTACTTTTACAAACACTCGGTAGCTGCTCGTGGGTTCTACCTACCTTGCCCTGTCCTGTTTAATGCAGATGCAGGTTTGATAAGTGGAACAAGGCGCTCACGAAGAGGACGCATCTCGCTGCATCTAGTTGCTAATCGAAGCAAGCACCGAAAGCAAGGTGATTTGATATTCGCCGCTTTGCACAACACCATACGCCAAAAAGTCTGTGCGAAGGCAGCAGCGTAGTACGCAGCTTGAGGCTTACATATCAAATCTACATTGTGCTGTGTTCGATAAGTGAAGTCTACATTCACTTTCGTCTAGCTTCTACGGACTTCTCTACGGAGATTAGGTGAAGGGATAAAGACAGATTGCGGGTGCTGCGTTCAATGAGGTAATCCTTGGCGTGCTTGAAGCTTGGATCATTGCCTCACGTCTCCAGTCGTGTCCATCAAGCTGCATCTGCATCATCTACCTATCAACCGCATACAAACTCACCCTCTCTTCACGCTTCACTCCTAAATCACTCCATCTAGATCTCCTCTCTCTACTCTACTTCTACTCCTCCTTTTCTGACTACAACACAATAATCACAAGAAAGTAGTCAAATCATCATGGTCGCCGCCGAAGATCCAACTCACTCCGAGACCAAGGGAAAGGTCAAGGCCGACCCATCAGGCGCAGAGGCAAAGGATGTCGACGAGACCGCCACTGCTATCCTCAAGAAGAAGAAGAAGCCAAACTCACTGATTGTTACTGATGCCACCAACGATGACAACTCCATTATCGCCCTCTCCAACAATACCATGGAGACTCTCCAGCTCTTCCGTGGCGACACAGTCCTTGTAAAGGGCAAGAAGAGAAAGGACACAGTTTTGATCGTCCTCGCTGATGACGATCTTGACGATGGTAGCGCTCGCATCAACAGAGTCGTTCGTCACAACCTCAGAGTCAAGCATGGTGATGTGATTACAGTTCACCCATGCCCGGACATCAAATACGTAAGTCTTTTCTCAACGATAGGCAATTTGATCGCAAGCTAACGCTCCATTACAGGCCAAGCGCATTGCTGTCCTCCCTATGGCCGATACAGTCGAAGGTCTTACTGGTTCCCTTTTTGACGTCTTCCTTGCTCCATACTTCCGCGAGGCTTACAGGCCCGTCCGCCAAGGCGACCTTTTCACATGCAGAGGTGGTATGAGACAAGTCGAATTCAAGGTTGTCGAGGTAGATCCTCCAGAGTTTGGTATTGTGGCGCAAGATACGGTGATACACTGTGAGGGCGAGCCAATTCAGCGCGAGGACGAGGAGGGTAACCTCAACGATGTCGGATACGACGACATCGGTGGTTGCAGAAAGCAGATGGCCCAGGTCCGTGAGTTGGTCGAACTGCCACTCAGACATCCACAACTTTTCAAGTCCATCGGTATCAAGCCACCACGCGGTATCCTCATGTTCGGTCCACCAGGTACTGGTAAGACTTTGATGGCACGCGCCGTCGCCAACGAGACTGGTGCCTTTTTCTTCCTCATCAACGGTCCAGAAATCATGTCCAAGATGGCTGGTGAATCAGAGTCCAACCTCCGCAAGGCATTCGAAGAGGCCGAGAAGAACTCACCGGCTATCATCTTCATCGACGAAATTGACTCTATTGCACCAAAGCGTGACAAGACCAACGGTGAAGTGGAGCGCCGTGTCGTTTCTCAGCTTCTCACTCTCATGGACGGAATGAAGGCTCGTTCTAACATTGTCGTCATGGCCGCAACCAACCGTCCAAACTCCATCGACCCTGCCCTTCGTCGTTACGGCCGTTTTGACCGTGAGGTCGACATTGGTATTCCAGACCCAACTGGCCGTCTCGAGATTCTCCAGATCCACACCAAGAACATGAAGCTTGGAGATGACGTTGATCTTGAGTCCATCGCTGCGGAGACTCACGGTTACGTTGGTTCTGATATGGCCTCCCTCTGCTCCGAGGCTGCCATGCAGCAGATTCGTGAAAAGATGGATCTCATTGATTTGGACGAGGACACTATTGACGCAGAAGTGCTCGACTCTCTCGGAGTCACTATGGAGAACTTCCGCTTCGCTCTCGGCGTTTCCAACCCATCCGCCCTTCGCGAGGTCGCTGTTGTCGAGGTTCCAAACGTTCGTTGGGACGACATTGGTGGTCTTGAGGAGGTCAAGCGCGAGCTTATCGAGAGCGTCCAGTACCCAGTCGACCACCCAGAGAAGTTCCTCAAGTTCGGTGCTTCACCGTCTCGTGGTGTCTTGTTCTACGGACCACCTGGTACTGGTAAGACATTGCTCGCGAAGGCTGTTGCCAACGAGTGCGCTGCCAACTTTATCTCCGTCAAGGGTCCCGAGCTTCTTTCTATGTGGTTCGGTGAGTCTGAAAGCAACATTCGTGACATCTTCGACAAGGCTCGTGCCGCTGCTCCTTGCGTTGTCTTCTTGGATGAGTTGGACTCTATTGCCAAGTCTCGTGGTGGCTCAAATGGTGACGCCGGTGGTGCTTCTGACCGTGTCGTCAACCAGCTTCTTACTGGTAAGTTGCAAATCACACCCTCCCTAATTACCTCGTACTGACTTTCGACAGAAATGGATGGTATGACCTCGAAGAAGAACGTCTTCGTCATTGGTGCCACCAACCGTCCAGAGCAGCTCGACAACGCTCTTTGCCGTCCTGGTCGTCTCGACACCCTCGTTTACGTTCCACTTCCAGACGAGCCTTCCCGTATCGGTATTCTCAAGGCTCAGCTCCGCAAGACTCCAGTGGCTCCAGACGTCAACGTTGAGTACATTGCTTCCAAGACCCACGGTTTCTCTGGTGCCGACTTGGGTTTCGTCACCCAGCGCGCTGTCAAGCTCGCCATCAAGGAGGCCATTGCTGCCGACATTGAGCGCACCAAGGCTCGTGAGGCTGCTGGTGAGGACGCTATGGAGGAAGATGGCGAGGGCGAGGACCCAGTTCCAGAGCTCACTCGTCGTCACTTCGAGGAGGCCATGATGAGCGCTCGTCGTTCGGTCACCGATGTCGAGATTCGCAGATACGAGGCCTTTGCCCAGAGCATGAAAAACACCGGTGGTGGAGCTTTCTTCCGCTTCCCACAGGAGAACGAGGGCAACGGTGGTGCGAATGGAGAATTCGGCGAGGCTGGTGGTGACGATGACCTTTACGCGTAATGCAATGCAGGTTAGGTTATTGCGGGGTTTCCTTCGCGGTACTGATTGGAATTGGGATGGAGCAAGGCGTAAACACGGATGCATAGACGTCTGACGACGGTAGCTAGTCCGCCATTCAACAATGAGATTTAATTTCGAGAATACTGAAAGTTGCTGCATGTCTTTTCGTGTGACAACAATGCTTCATGGTATGCACATTTGATCATCGAGGGTGAATCGATCTTTTGGTGTAACGCCTTTATCACACGCCAGGCCATTTTTTTTCTGGTTGCACATACACAGGATGCTACTCGAAACTCTTCTTCCATCGTCCAATGGTTTTCACATTCATGCACCCTAAGCATACGGTAGACAGAATTAGCGGAACACCTCAGACCCTATAGCAGTAGATTTACGATAGGTGTACACAGTATCTTGTGCAGAAAGGCCTTAGTACGTATAGTAGTACCACTTTTGTTAGATAAGCGTACTACTAATTCTATACACAATATTCCACGACCGACTATAGCCAAACATGACCTCTCAAGATGAGTACTCGGCCTATGGTATCCCATACTATGCCGCTCTCTCAGTCCACCACGTGCCTAAGGTAATCTCACGACCGGCATTGAGTATGTAGCTAGTGGCACCTAAACAGATAGCAATGATAGAAACAGTCAGTTCAGAAGAGTTGGAAAGGAATGCTCTACGACGTTGTCCTCAATTCTGTATCCAGGATACGCCAGGGAGCGAGAAATTAGTA
>Ga0058704_10000507_pt1 | contig 20049 bp, 22 predicted proteins | sample AgamicMgSfe_FD_71363 | JGI IMG/M metagenome (GOLD analysis project Ga0058704, IMG submission 71363) | Agave microbial communities from Guanajuato, Mexico - Mg.Sf.e | ecosystem: Host-associated > Plants > Phyllosphere > Phylloplane/Leaf | place: Guanajuato, Mexico | collected 2012-05-30
ACCTGCCGGCAGGTCTCCTTCGCCTCTTTGAGCTCCAGCTTCAGTCCTTCTGCGACGACTTCATTGTGTTTGTCTGCCGCGATTCTGGTGTCCAGTTGGATCTTGTAATCCTCGGCTTTGATCACCTCTGCCTCCTTCTCCTCCTTGGGAGTGGCGGCGAGCGTGTCGGCATCCTTCGGCGTAAGCGTGGTCGGACGTGGCTCGGCACTGCCTGCTTTCTGTGGCGGAGATGTGTGGGCTGCCTTGTCTGGCCCACCAACGTCACAAAATACGAGCGTGTCGGATCTCAGTAGCGTTAACCTTGCTTCTGCTGCCTTACGCAGGCGCTCGGCTCTGCACAGACGGTCGGAAAGGCCTCTTGTGTTGGTAATGTTCTCGGCCGCCTTCCGCTCGGCGAGGACACCTTGCTGCTCGGTAAGTTGCAGCATGCGGTCGGCGTTCTGCTGTGACCGAAGAAGCTCTTTGCGTAGGGCTTGGATCTCTGCCAGTTGAGGATCCGTGTCACAGAAGGCGAGGATGCCGCCAAGAATGGTTGCTACCAGGAGGTGGACGAACGGGGTCGACTGTGAGTAGAGCGCGGTGTACTCTGGCCAGTACACGGCGCCCGCTCGGTAAACAGTCTGCTCCAGAATCTGCGCGGTCGCAAACCCGGAAGCGGCGCGCCGGAACCACAACGGTAAGCGCCTCTCGATGTGGCTGCTCGCACAGCGGGCCAGCGCATAGGCATACGCGAGACCGACGAGCAGGAGCGGCAGCGAGAAGGCCAGACAGAGCCACAGCGCCCATCCCGGCGAGGAGAGGCCTTCGCTCACGCTGGCATCTTCCGCCGCGAGCGTGGCACGAGCCTCTTGCGTGCCCGTCAACGGGCCGACGGTCTGCATCGGCCACGGGATGACGCCCTTCTCGCCGAGTTAGACGTCGAGCGGTGCCTGTGGGTGGTTGGTGCTGTTTCCAGGAGGCCACAGCAACCGCGTCAGCACAAGGCCAAGTCCAAGCACGCCCACGCCGGCCATGCCATGCCTTGTCGCCATTGCGAGCAAGGCCTACTGGTTGGGGATATAGTCGCTTTTGGACGGCTGTCCCCTTGGTGATGGTGACGGTGACACCTGCTCTAAACGATGTGCGTCAGCTTGTATGCTGCGCGTTCGCAGGCTGTGCCTGTGGTGCTGGTGGACGATACCGTCGTTTTACGGTCGGACCTCTGCTTGGAGATGCTTGCAGGATCGTGCTTTTGTTTGGTGTAAGTGTTGGCGGTATAAGTGGAAGACGGTGTTGAGTGTACGTGAAGTGAGGTACAGTACGTGAACTTGAAGGGGGCACGGGCCAGCTTGATTAAATCGGTGGCTGGGAAGTGGCAAATCCATGGAGGTGTACGAGTATATCACAACTGCAGGTCGTTTTCTGCGCATGTGAGCGTAAGAAGGTGATTGTCAAGAGACGTAAGGAACAGATGAACGTGGCTTCTCCGCAACATGAGCAGATAAGTGCCGTCCACATCATGACGACGGGGCTACTATCGCACCGTACGCAAGTGAGAAACAACCCAAGCATTACTTTGCCCGCGACATCGCTGCCGTATCCTATTACTTCACGTCAGTCGAGCTCTGGAAATGCGATCTGTTTGGTCTCAGAACGAACCAAATACACTTGATAAAAGTCCATCTGCAGTTGGCCATCTTCTTGCGCAAAATGTGCTCTGGCGGACCAGTCTACAGTGGTCGCTTTGCCGTCCTTGAGCTCGTAATCGACCGTGCCGTATAACATCACCTCATCGGACCCTGGGCCAAAGCAGTATATCTTGGAAGGTTTGTGGGAGCGCTTCGCGACCTTCTCCCACATCCCCTTTCGTGTTTCCAAGATGGCTAAGTCGGCATGTTAGCATGACTTGGGCGTGTAGTACCAACAGACAACCATGCGTCCTCACGTCTCGACCCTCAGACGTACCGTCTCTACCAACAGCTTCATTCGAAGCTATGATGAGTTTTGCATCTTTCGTGAACTGCTCCGCATACTTTTCGTGTGCATCGGGCGTGTCCGAGATGGCATAGAAGCTCTCGTAATAGCTTCGGATCTCAGGCTTGACGAGGTTGTCTCCAGGCACCGCGGCTTGGTACTGGCTCATCTTGAGGAGAGTCTTCCTTCGGAAGGACCGAAAACGACAACTCTTCGATCAGGCTATGTTTCTCTGCAGCGAGCAGCTATGTCAATAATAATTGAGCAGAAGACGAGAGCAGAAGAGGGAGGAGTTGAGGTGAGGTCAGAGGTCGGCTACAGTATCCTCATCAAGACCGGCCTAGCTCCAATTGCCCTCCTTCATTTGCTTCATTTTCTCTTCCTTCTTCTCTCCTCAATATCTCATCAATTTTCCTCGGTTTCTTAACATTATACCACATAGCCCGATCATGAACGATTTTGATACGACTGGCGATCGTCCTCAAGAGCCACATCCACAATCTCCTGTATGCCATGCCGCGCTGTGCCGTGATGCGGTCAGGGCATGTGAAACGTCAACACGTTCTCATCACACGCATCTGCCGCCGGTAATTCCATCTGCGACTCCTCACGTTTGTCAGAAGTCTGCGGTGTCGTATACTCAAAACAGTCTTTGCGTGCTCTTCGCAAGAGAAAGATCCCATACCGCTATAATAGCACCTCGCTGGAAAGTCTACCATTCTTCTCGTTCCTTTGCTCCTTTGTCTTGCTTACTCCCTTACTCTATCACTGACCTTAGTCCCTCCTTTCATCATGTTGCTCATCACAGTGGGCGCTCTGTGCACCCTCGCTGCTGGCAGTACGATATCCGACACCGACAAGGGCTTCCACGAGCGCGCGGCCACCGGCTTGAACAGAGTCTTCACAGCTGCTGGCAAGCTGTATTTCGGAACCGCTACCGACAACTCGGAACTCTCGAACGTCGCCTATGCCACAAAGCTGAACAATACCGCCGACTTCGGTCAGATAACTCCCTCGAACTCCATGAAATGGGACGCCATCGAACCAGAGCGCAATACCTTCGCCTACGCCAAAGGTGATGAGCTGGCGGCGCTCGCGAAACAGAATGGCCAGAAGCTGCGCTGCCACAATTTGGTATGGTACAATCAACTACCTAGCTGGGTCAGTGGCGGCAACTTTGACAATGCCACGCTTGTCGAGATCTTAAAGAACCATGTCACCAAAGAAGTCACCCATTACAAAGACCGGTGCTACGCATGGGATGTGGTCAATGAGGCCATCTCTGACACCGGCGACGGGTCCTACCGCAGCAACGTCTTTTACCAAACGATCGGTGAGGCATACATCCCCATCGCTTTCGCAGCCGCCGCCGCGGCGGATCCCCACGTCAAACTGTACTACAACGACTACAGCATCGAGTCCGCTGGAGCCAAAGCGACAGCTGCGCAGAACATCGTCAAAATGATCAAGGCCTACGGTGTGAAGATTGATGGCGTCGGACTCCAGAGCCACTTCATTGTCGGCCAAACTCCGTCTACTGAGGCGCAAGTGGCGAACATGAAGGCGTTCACGGCTCTCGGCGTCGAGGTCGCCATCACCGAGCTCGATATCCGCACCGCGGCGCCCGAGACCACTGAGAAAGAGACGCAACAGGCTACAGATTACGCAAGCACCGTCAGAGCTTGCATGCAGGTCGAAAAGTGCGTGGGTATCACCCTCTGGGATTGGACGGACAAGTACAGCTGGATACCGAGCACTTTTCCCGGTCAAGGGGCTGCTCTGCCATGGGACGAGGACTTGAAGAAGAAGGCGCCGGTCTATGATGCCATTCTGTCCGCGGTGTCTCCACCAGCGTCGACTGGTACCTCCCACAAGGCCGCTTCCGGCGCGGCTTCGGGCCCCGGCAAGGTGCGCCACATTGCCTCGAAATATGCGACCGAGTCTTCAGCCTCGATCTCGTCGGACGCAGTAGCTACCATGAGCAAGTCCAGCAGCGGTCATGCCCAATCCACCTCGTCGACCCACGGTGCGGGCGCAAGCTCAATCCCTTTGGCCGTCGATGCCTTGACCGCGGCCGCAACAAGCGTCAGCAAGTCCCGGCCTACCGAGCACGCGAGCAGTGCAAGCGCCGCAAGTCTAAGCTCCCCCGCTGCTGAGCAGACCGCTTCGGAAACACCGGCGCCGACGGTGGCGTCAGACAGGTCTGCAAGCCCCGTCGAGGCATCTTACACGACATTCTCCACGCTCTGCACCGAGACTACAGACGGCACCACGATCACCACTATCCACGTCCATTCTGCACCAGTCGTCGCACCGTCCTCTAATGCAATCTCCTCCCCATCATCGCCGTTGTCGCAGGTGGCCTCAGAATCACCAGCGCCGACGGTATTGTCGGAGAGCTCTGCCAGTGGTGTTGAGACATCGTACACGACGTTTACCACAATCTGCACTGAGACTACGGACGGCACTACGGTCATCACCACGCACGTTCACTCTGCACCAGTCGTCGCAACAATTCCCGCTACAACCGTGTCACATGCGAGCGCGGCGACTCCTGTCATCAACAGTGCCTTGGCTACGATTTCCGATGATTGCCTGGTTGTATACGTCTATGTTTGAAGAAGCGTCTGGGCGAAGAATGCGAAAAAAGCGACCTGTACGCACCTAGAGTTACTACTGTACTTAATGAGTCGAAGCGCTGTTGACGACGGAACAACAAGAGTTCCCGGACCTTGGCATGCTGACATGTGCCCTTCAACCGAACATGCCATGTGTACGCTCGATTCGAGCCGTTCGCCCTTAACCCCTCGATTTCGGTCTCTGCAACGTGGTAGGGTCCATCTTCATGTTGTTCCAGATCAGCCAGACAGGAAGTTTGAAGCACCCACAAACGGCGGCCACGTGAGAACAGTCGGGCGAGCATTCATACCCGACCTGTTATTCCCAGACGCCCAGAGTTTGGCATACATCAATGCCATCATTCCCTGAATCCCCAGCTTGCTCGCTCCAGCTTTGAGAAAGGCGGGGAATGGAACGGGGTCTTGAGACTCTCAGATCAGCAAGATCGGCAAAAGGTGCATGTAGATTATTGTACGGGCTAGGAGTCCAACCTCTGGGTTCGATTGATGATGATCACACTGAGGGGACGTGATCATAAAGATAGGTGACCTTCCTGTCTTCAGCACTGCTTCCCAACCCCATCGTCAGCGTTGTCCATCTCTCCGCACGTTGCTCCTTCGCGTCTTCGGTCGGCAAGATGTTCGGTCTGACCAGCTTCGAAGGCCGAAAGCTCTACCGTATCATGAGCGCGGCTTGCGGCGCAGCATTCATGCTGTACGGCTGGGACGCCGGTGTATTGGGTGGGATCCAAGAAACACCCCAATTCCGCGACGCCATCGGCAACCCTACCGGAGCATTCATCATCCCCATCATCGCCTCCATCTACAACCTGGCGGCCAGCATCATGTCCCTCTGCGTCACCTTCTTTGGTATGAAGATCGGGCGACGCGGCACCATCCTGCTCGGCGACCTCATGATCTGCATTGGCGCCCTGTTGCAAGCTTCAACCTACTCGGTCGGCCAGATCATTGTCGGCCGCATCGTCACTGGCTGCGGTATCGGTTGCATTGCAAGCGCTGTTCCGACCTACATGGCCGAAATGTCTCTTGAGGCAAAGGAACGCGGGCCAGAGGTCTCGTATCAGCTCGCGTTGTTGATCACCGGCGTGGCCCTGGCATACTGGGTCGACCTCGGGTTCGTGCAGGGCTTGGACAAACACATATACTTGTGGCGGATCCCGCTGGCCCTCCAGAGCTGCTTCGCCATCTTCTCCGCTAGTCTCTTGTTTTTCTTACCCGACACGCCAAGGTGGTATTATGCCCGAGACCGTCACGCAGAGGGCGACCGGACTCTTGCGCGTCTGCATGCGCTCCCTGTCGAGCACGAGGTCGTGCAAATGATGCGCCAGGAAATCTTGTCCTCGATCCAAGAACAGGACGATGACGGCCGAATCAGCTTCTGGCTGCTCTTCTGGGACAATTCCGAACTGCAATTCGGCCGCCGTCTCCGAACATCGTTCTTAATCAATTGGGCGCAACAGTTTTTGGGGATCAACATGCTCGTCTACTTCTCAACCCAGATCTTCTCCAATCTGAATTACTCGCTTCTACTTTCCGGAACTTTGGCGGGTGTTTTGAACACTGCGTTTGCTCTTGCCTCATACCCACCCATCTGGTTCATCGAAAAGGTCGGCAGGAGGGCGATGATGATCTGGTCCGCGCTCGGCTGCGGCATATGCATGCTGATCTATGTCATTGTTACCACTTTACCGGCAAGCAAGCAGACCATTGGCACCAACTGGACGGCCGTTGTGTTCATCATCCTTTACGAGATTGTTTTTGCATTCGGCTGGTTGGGTACATGTTGGGTCTACGGCCCAGAGATCGCACCCTTGAAATATCGTCACGTCGCCGGTAGTCTGGGTGCAGCCGGCGAGTGGTTCTCCACTTGGGTCATGGTCTTTGGCGGAGGCACGGGAATTAACGCCGTCGGACCCAAGATCTTCATCTGGCCCTTGCTCTGCTGCTTCCTTTCGGCAGCTTACGTCTACTTCTGCTGTCCAGAGACAACTGGCAAGACCCTGGAAGAGATCGACGCCCTCTTTGCCAGATCTCAGACAACGCGCGATAAGATCTTCAATCAACAAACGGAAAGACGTGCGTCCGCTGGCTCTCTGCAGCCTGAGAAAAGGCGCGGTTCTGCGGGCTCTGTCCAGCAAACAGAGCATGCTGATAAAGTGTGATTGTTGCTCGGTCGTTCGGGTACCCGATGACCTTTTACCCAACATTGGAATCATGTGATATGAGGGATTCGACTTCTTGTCAGTTCGTATTACGTAGCGTGAGCAGCGCAATAAGCAATACGAACAGCCTATACATTGTCAACAGTATCACTTGTATGGATCTGTTGGTTCGGGCGGCTTCTTTCTGCACCTGACCTCTGTTGGCTTGTATGTGTTGGAAGTAACCTATAACACACCCCAAACAGCTTCTGTTGCGAGGACAATCTTGGTATAGGACGGAGTTGGACGCTACACAATGAAGATGACGTTCTGGTAGCCATGTGGATACCTTTCCACGTGTACCCGCTGTCACGGATGACTGACAAGCATCACTTCGCTGTCGCTTTGCCCCATTCTTGCACTGCCAGCTCTCTGACGTCGTCAATCATCCCATCTGGATCCTCGGCTGCGGCATAATGACCTCCATCGTTTCGTTCTGGCACGTCGATGGTCAGCTCGCATGATCATTACCTCTACACCGACCGAACGCACTCGCCTTTGTAGAACACCAGATTACCGGTCCGCTCGACTGCTCTCTTCGAGCTCGGCTCCGTATCCCAATAGAAGGACGTATACCCGAACGGAACCGTGATCCTGTTATGCGGCTCCATGGCGAAGCTTGCAAAGTGCTCGTGACGAACGTTTTCATAATAGCATAGCATACTAGGCATGATGCAGTCGGTGAAGTAGTACAAGCTCGAGGTGGCCAGAATGTGCTGAATCCAGTAGCGTTTTCTCTGGTTCTGCGGTCCTGCTGCTTCGCTGTATTTCTCACCCACAAACATCATGATGCCTACTGGGTTGTCGTTGAAACCGAAGCCAATTGTGTGTGGGCGCGTTCGCATCTCGATGGCGTAGCCCATGTGGTTCTCGAGCCAATCGTCGACTCGCGCTTGCACCTCTTGTTCGCGCTCGGTGTACTCGCGGCGTCCTCTTTTGCTCAACTCGGGGAGCGGGCTCGGAGCAAAGTTGAAGTGAACCAATCTGCAAGAATCGGTGTACTTCGAGCCCAACCTAGTCATCGCGATGTGGCTTAGTGAGTACTCGATGGCCGCCTGGGTGATCGAGTGATGGACTTACTCTCGCCCGATCCAATGAGCCCAATCGCCACCTTGGAACATGTATCTGTTGCAGGCGCCCAGTCAATTCTGGCTCAGTCCAGGGTGAAGACGACTCACTGCTGGTATCCGAGCTGCTTCATCAGAGCGTCGAAGATCCTGGTGCTGTCTTGCAACGTCCACCCGGCTCTGGGTGGCCAGTCGGAAAAGGCGTAGCCCGGTAACGATGGTACGACAACATGGAACGCGGGTAGGTTTGGATCAGGCGGGTTGGCCAATGGGCCCCAGACTCTGTTGAACTCGTAGAATGAACCCGGCCAGCCGTGCACCATGATCAGTGGAATCGCATCATCTCTTTTTGACCTTGCATGCACGAAGTGAACCTTGACGTTCTCAGGATGGTGGTAGATGAAGTGAGGCGCCGTGTTCATCCGCTCTTGGTGCTCAAACCAGCCAAAGTCGTTGATCCATGTCTCGTAGAGATTTTTGCCCCATGCGTAGGTTGGACCATAATTGTCTCCAGCGCCTGGGACAATCTCCCGAGGAGGCAGGCGAGTATCTCTCAGCTTTCGCTTCAACCGGTCAACCTCTTCTACGGGGTCGTCAACCTTGAACGGCTTGATATCTGACTGGGCCATTGTCCTGCTATTGCCGCTGTGTTTTATAAGTGTCGTTCAATAGTAAGCTACTTGTCCATGTGTCGTTGCGAATTTTACGAGAAGCGATGTCTACGGATGCTGCATTTCGGTCGAACGGCTCCGAAGTATGAGGGGCATCACGTCCTCACTATAATTAACTACCTAGGTACATACGCACGATTTCCGATAGTACCTTTCACGTCATTGAACAAAGTGCAGGTCTACAGACCATACCAAGGGACATGTAACGACAGTTGAGGGTACGTAACATGAACATTCAGACTCTGTCTTCAACCCTTTCAATCCTTTCGACCGTGACGCCTTTCTTTTCTTCAAACGTCTCGTCATCATCCACAATCCTTGGCGAGGATATCGCCTGCGCGAGATTGGCAAAGTGCTTGGGGGTTCTCTTGACGTCGTCTTCGGCTGAGGTGTCACTACTGTCCACGACCTTGAAATGCGCACGGTGGAGCCTTGCGCGAATATCTCCTGACATGCCTGTAAAACGCAGCTCGACCTTGGTGCCGCCGTACAGCTTGAGCTCGGCCACGAACTGCTTCAGCTGAGTGACGGCAGTAGCGTCAAGATGGTTGCATCTCGTAAAATCGAGCACGACCAGGCCAATTGGCGGTAGGCTGCTGGGGTCGTGGATCGCCATCTTCTTGCGAAGACGAGCAACGTGTCGCTCACCCTGTACCGACCAATTGCGGTCAGCCTCGGCTCCATTGCGCTCGGTATATGCAGGCGCATGGTGTGTTTGAATACTATCCATGAGCGAAGTCTTGAGTCGGTAGGCGTTGGGAAAGAAGAATGACTCGTTGAGTTGGAAGATGCGAACATCATCGGGGATGTGAGCCGGCAAGCCATGACTGAAGCCGAGGCTGCGTTGCAGTTCGGAAATCTCCTGGCAATCCGCAGAGGAAATGGACCTGGTCTTGGTGAACACTTGTCGCAGCAAAACGTAGACAATGTTAAAGCCAACCGCGGCCCCCAGACCGGCCTCGGTGCTGACGAAGAGACAGACCCAGAAAGCGATCATGGAAGAGATGAAGTCTGCAAGCGAGGTCTTCCAGTACGTGTAGAACACTTTCGGAGGGTTGATAAGTGGCCAGACAGCTGTGATGATGATGGCCGCCAAGGTGGATTTGGGAACCCAATAGAGAGCGCCCGAGAGCTTGAAGATGCTCACGAGAACCACGGCAGTGGTGACGATGCCGGACAAGGGCGACTTGACCTTGCAAGTAGAATTGACCGACGTCCGCGACATGGCGCCGCCGACACCCATGACATGGAAGAAGCTGTTTGCAAAGTTCGTAATCCCGAAGTAGCAGAGCTCCTGCGTCTGGTCGCTAGCATAGTTGTTCTTGACACCAAAGGCGCGACCGATTGCGACATGTTCGAGGACGGCACCAATGAAAGCGGCAATGCTGCGTGGAAAGGCCTTGGATATGAGTGCCGCAGGCGGCATCTCCGGGGGAGCGATGCCTTTTGCTTTGACTTTGACGACTGCGAACAGGTAGCTGTCGTCATCATCGCCGAATTGTTTGTTGACGGCGTAGCTGATACCGGTGAACAGGACCAGGCATAGAAAAGCGCGTGTGATGGACAAGAACCAGATGATCTTGTTCTTCTCGCCCCAGCGCTTGCCAGATTTCTCGAGGATCGTGAGAAGGACGATCCCGCCAAAGCCAATGGCACAAGTATAGCCATTCGCAGTCGGCAACTGATGGAAAATATCATGGATCTGGTTTGCAGTACCATCGCCAATACCGTCCTCGCCGAGCAGTGAACCGACTTGGTTCAGGCCGATAGTGATGGCCACTGCAGATATGAAGCCGCTGAGGATGGGCAAAGATATGAATTCGAGGAGGAAACCGAGATTCAAGAACCCCAGGATGATGCCATAAAAGCCCATGCACATTGCCACAGCTGATGCGATCTGCTGAGGAGTGTACCCTTCGCCACTGAGCGCTTTCACGACCTCGGAAGTCGTCAGCCCAATGAGCGAAGTTGGCCCGGAAGAAAGATCTGCGAAGCAATCAGCGGAAGTTCTAGCACGTACTATGATCGTCACGTACCCTTCGTTGAGCCCATGAGGGTGTAAATTGTAGGAGGCAGCCAACTTGACATCAGGCCATACTGGACCGGAATGGTGGCAATCTTCGCGTACGAGAGGCTTTGCGGGATGAGCATCAGGCCAATGGTCAATCCCGCGATCACGTCGTTGATGATCCATCTTGGATCGTATCGCGGTAGCCACCCGATGATTGGGAATTTGTCAATGGTGTAGTATGCTGCTGTCGACGGCGTTGCCCTTAATCCTTCTTTCGCCAGCCTCCCGACTCGGTTCCACGTGTAGTCCGTTTTGACATCGTTGACCATACGTTCGACAGTCTTCGCCATGATCGGAAGAGTCAGATTGCGTATTGAAGAAAATATTGGTATAGCTTGATCGCAAGAGAACTGTGGGAAAGATGAGATGGGACGGTCTGGCACCTAATATGAGAGGCTTGTGGTACGATCAGCTGGGGCGAGACCATCGCCGGGAAAACTCGAGTACTTTGAATACACCCGTCATGAATGAGACGTGTACCGGTACGTTCACCTTGGTACCATGTTCGACGAAGAAGGCGGGTACAAAGCCTTTGGGAACTCTGGTGACCCCACGGCACAAGGCGTTGCGGCGTACCCATCAACTGATGGGTTCACTGGCGCGGAAGTCACTAGCCGACACTCGTTCTGGCAGCAACCTGCTGGGCCGGACGAGTTCTCGACGGTTCAGATTGATGGTGTACCCCGCAGACAACAAAGAAAACCCCGCCAATTGTCGTTGACCTGACTGGCTTTCGAGCTGTCTGGAACGCATCAAGGTTGTCATCTGTTCGATTTTGGAACGACGATCACGCCCTGTACCCCGATGGATGTCTTGCTCAACGTGGATTTAGCTGCAGATGACCGTGGAGCTTGCTGTCCAGACGATGGGATCGAATAGGGGTGGAAGTCTTCATGGTGTGACTGATGACGGGCTGCGCAGGTCTAGGTGCATCCATCCGTCAGGACTTTCTGCTAATAGTACAAGCCTGCCGACAGAGGCTTGTATCGACCATGCCTAGATGGAGCAGCGACAAGCTACGAATACCAAGACCGAAGTCACAATACTGAAGAAGTTGAAGTACGTTCCATTGTTTTGGATCGGCTCACGAGCTATGCCGCTCGCGAAACCGGAGAGCTTCCCATGAAGGAATCCGCCTGCAACATGGGTATGGTGCGCTCCAGGAGGCCTTGGCATCGCAAAGTGTTAGGAGTGAATGTTTCTCGTGATCATTCTCAAAGCACAATCTCTTCCTTGGGGTTATACCCTCTAGGCCAGGTTGTGCTTGTTGTTATTACCGTAAAAGTTCAGGGTCAGGTTGCCTTGCTGCGGAGTGAAAGCGTTCGTGTCTCGAACATTACCTCCCGCTAGTACTTTGGTCTTCTTCAAGGTCTCCTCCATCGATACTGGAGGCGGCTTGCGGTCATGGATTCGTAGTAGGCCTTGCAGCCGGCGAGGCGAAAGTCGCGAGCGCCTGGACTGGGCGAACGTGGGTATACCGTTTGAACCGTATTGGAATAACGGGAGGTCGCACGGCATTCCAGATCACCTGTTGCTAGAATGCTCGAGACTCGATAGTGATGGGCCAGCCTCAGGGCAGATATAGACGCGTGTACATGTACGAGCGGCATTTGTATGTTGTTGGTTTGTTATGAGGTGCAGTTTAAGAAACTCCACCGTCCACGTGCATCGCTTGGCTAAATAGATCAGATTAACTTTGCGGGGTGAATGCGGAGAAGCGATATCCGAGGCACAGGCCATGACATCGCGCGGACCTTGTTCGAAGGTTCCTCGGTAGGACGATGATGCACTGCTTGACTTGACGGGACGACAAGAAGGGCAGCTAGCATTTCTTTTCGTGTTACAACGTGACACCTCATACCAGTATTCTTTCCACTACTCACCCCATCAGATCCGCTCATCGAGCTCTCTTGAGCTGCTCCCACCACCATGCGTAGCTCCGCCATCCTGTTCCCTGCAGCGTTGTTCTTGACGGCATGTTGGTCTGCACCCGTCGACCAGCGGCCTCTCGAACAATCTCCGGTCCGACGCTACCCTTACCGGAAGGACCCCTACGACCGCAAACACGATACATACGGTGATGGTGTCCAGCCATTGCCCGTGGTGCGTCGCAGTTCGGCCCAAAGAGCATCATGAGCAGCCCACTGACTTCCCCTAGCGCAACGGCCACGGCACCAGCGTGCTCGGCCCTGTGAACAAGGACCGCGACAGACAGAACCCGGATCTGGTCCGCCCTCCGAGTACCGATCATGGGATTCTGCCGAACCTGCGATGGTAAGCTGCAAGAGACAACCACTAGCTGGCAAGGCATACTTGATGCTGATGCAACACAGGAGTTTCTCCGACTCCCATATCCGCATCGAAGAAGGTGGTTGGACCAGACAGACAACGATTCGCGAGCTCCCTGCATCGAGCGAGATTGCCGGCGTGAACATGCGCCTCGAGCCCGGCGTGATCCGGGAGCTGCACTGGCATAAGGAAGCCGAATGGGCATACGTCCTGGAAGGTCGGTTTCAAACGTCATTCTCCCGCAGGCGGCACTGATTTCTAGCAGGCAAGGTTCGCGTCACCGCTCTTGACACCGATGGCGGCTCGTTCATCGACGATCTCGAGAAAGGCGACTTGTGGTACTTTCCCTCCGGCCATCCGCACTCTCTTCAAGGCTTGGGTGAGAACGGTACAGAGTTTCTCCTCGTTTTCGATGACGGTCACTTCTCCGAAGACTCAACCTTTCTTTTGAACGAGTGGATCGAACACACTCCTAAGGCGGTCGTTGCGGAAAACTTCCGCTTGCCCCCGGAGGTGTTCGAAAACATTCACGAAAAGGACAAGTACATCTTTAAAGGTAAGAAGCACTCTCGTTGCCTGAAGTCGTATGGCTGACGCGCGCTCCCAGGCTCCATCCCGGACAGCATTGACAAGGAGAAGCCTGCCGCGTTCAAGCGCTCGAAGCATCAATACACGCACCACATGCTTGACACACCACCACAAGTGGGAAGTGGCGGTAAGGCTCGTATAGTGGATAGCAAGAACTTTCCGATCTCCAAGACTATCGCAGCCGGTCACCTCGATATCGAGCCGGGTGCAATGCGAGAGATGCATTGGCACCCGAATGCCGATGAGTGGTGTGTATATATCTTCATCGACGGCTTGGCAGGCCAAGTGGACTAATCTCTCCACTACAGGTCATTCTTCATCCGTGGCCGCGCACGCGTCACCATCTTCGCCGCTGAGGGAAATGCGCGCACATTCGACTACATGGCAGGCGATGTCGGTATCGTGCCGAGAAACATGGGTCATTTCATCGAGAACCTCAGCGATGACGAACCGTTGGAGGTCTTGGAAATCTTTCGCGCAGGTGCGTCAGCTTCAGTCTTCTCGAAACCTTGTCTCGTTGCTGATCTTGGTTTTAGATGAATTCCAAGACTTCTCGCTTTTCCAGTGGATGGGTGAGACACCGCAAAGGCTGGTCAAAGACCACTTGTTCCAGCATGACCCCAAATCCGGCGAGAAGTTTGTCAAGGCTATCGAGGGTGCGAAGAAAGATGTCATCAAAGACCAGTATGAGAAGTCTCCTGGTCTGCAGGGTAAGGAGGACCTCTAACGACGCCAGTGATCGATATATGAGACAGACTACGTTGCTTCTGAATGCGAGGGGACATGGGAATGAAGTATAAGACCATGCTTTTTGATCGATCACTTGTACAGTCTTTTGTATATAGCAGCCAGACGTACCAATGGAGCCTGTTGCCACGTTCCTGACGGTCTTCCCCTCACAAGAAGCAAGGGGATTCTGCTACCAAAAGAGGCTGTGAAATGTCACAGTGGTCGGAGGCGAGTCTCTCGATTGTTCGGACGTAGCAATGCACCGGAAAGGTACGTCAGAGGGGACAGTACAATGTGTCAACTGTAGGCGAAGCAAGAAGACGCTCGCTCGCCCATCACGTGACGTCGTATGATCGACCTTGAGCTGCAGGTGGGGTTCTGACGTCCATCCACATCGCATTGTAAACGACGTTCGCTTGCGATCTACCTCATCATCGTAACCGCTGGGCAAAACCATCACGATGGTCGCCACACGCAACCACCCGCAAGACTTTCCCGAACCACCGCCACCACCCTCCGCCGAGTCGCCAACGAAACGAACAAGTCGCGCGGCGAGTGCAAATCACGCCTCCTCTACGTCCGCGCGGCCACCTCGACGAGGCGCATCGACGCCGAGAGAGGCACAGTCGCTGCCTCAACCGCGCGCTTCTTTCTTGTCATCTTCGTCTCGCCTTGGAGACGCACCGACGACAGCAGCAGCAAGACTTGGGTGGTCCCACACCCCGTCCAACCTTACCTTGATCTGGCTCGCTATCTCACTGCCCCTCGTGATCTGGGATACGGGTTACGTTCTATTACGTCCGTACAGCATGCCTGGCGGCAGCCTACATTCTCCCATCTGGAAACCCTATGAACTCTACGGCCGTGTTGATCAAGTCTACGGCTTCAAGGCTTGGGAGGCGCATAACGGGTGGACGTTGGCGCAAGGGTCCGTGAACGCGCTCGAGACGATCGCGTACGGCGTTTACCTGTACCTGGTATACACGTACGGGCGGCAAGAAGATGGCGTACAAGGACGCGGCGCGCCAGGACGAGAGTCCTTACGAAAAGGAGATGGATGGTTCGAAAAGTTGAGTGAAAGTCGCACGGTACACGGGTCTATGGCAGGGACGATGGTGTTGTTGGGATACAGCACGGCTTTATTGACTTTCTCCAAAACGATACTTTATTGGCTCAACGAAGCCTTCTCAGGTATGCGCATCATCTTCCGAGCGACGTGGTATTGCAAGTACGTGAATATGCGCTGAGAAGAAGACGCTTCCAGGCTTCGACAATATCGGTCACAACGATGGGGTCAGTCTGGTCTTCCTCTGGATCATCCCCAAGTAAGTCATGATTACCCTGTCTCACTTCAAGCTATATGCGCTGACGACAACATTTTAGCGGCGCCTGGATTGTGTTTCCCGCGTACATGATGTACATTTTCGGACAAGAGATGCTCCAAGGCCTCGATATGGCCACCCATACAGATACAGAGGGGCCCCGGAAGAAAGTACGATGACCATCCGGATCGCGCTCAGGCCTTTATCAATGCAGCCTTCGTCTTCCCGGGCCTCTTCCTTTTCTTCTTTCCACCTCCGTCGCCTCCATTACCTGTGACGTCAACCTTCCTACTCTCAGTACCACGGTCCTCGACCTTGGTGGTCACATCAGTGCTCAACACTCTTTCAAACCCTCCCGATGGCTCCTCCGGCGCCCCAAAAGCCTCCCGCCTCCACTCCCTCAACCGTCCCTTCTTGGAGAACTTCTTCTTGTCACGTCTCTTCTTCTCCTCATCCCTCCACCCGTGTAGCTTCTTCAACCCGGCGTATGCATTCAGCTGACTGTCGTCCGCAAAAAGTATATCCCGCGCACTGAGACCGAGTGACGTGGGCGATGTTTCGCGATATCGGAATCCAGCCGTAGACGCTTGTGAAGTGGAAGCATTGGTGAGGGGAAGGCTCGAATCGACCATGTCCTCAATCTGACGCCGCTGCTTGCGTGCGGTGCGTTTGGCATCGGCTTTGACCTGCAGGCGGTCTTTCTTGGTGGTGCGTCTCTTGTGTGTACCAGCCTCAGGTTCGTCACCGTTAGGTAAATCCTCAGGTGCTCGTGGGAGGGGTACGCCGCCATCTGCATCGTCTCGTTCTTCGTCAGAGGAGAGTGTGAGGGTAGGCTTGCTTTCGCCAGCCTCAAAGTCAGGCACAAGATCCATGATGTCAATGTCGTCGTCCCATTTCGGCTTCTTCATGTTCTTCTGGCGCTTGCCGTCGTCTTCTCCAGAGTCCTCGTCCTCCTCCGCGTAGTATTGTTCGCCAAACCGACGCTTCATCTCCTGGTCCCACTGGTCGTCGTCAAAGTCACCCTCGATAACATCCCGCCACTGCGCCAGGTCGACATCCTGCCCCTTGAGGCCCGCCGCTTCTTTGATCCTGTTCACCTTCTCCTCCACCTCGTCGATTCTTAGTCTTCTCAAACGCGCCTTCTCCTCCTCCCTCTCCGATCTCGCATGCTCCTTCACTTCGCGCTCCCTCTCCCGCGCTTTCTTCCTGCCGCTCTTATCGTCTCGCCGTACGCCATATTTTCCCACGTCCCGCGCGAAAGACTGCAGCTTCTCATTCGCTGTCTTCGGGTCTTCGAAGCGCATGTTGTACGCCTCCTCAAACTCCTCCGCACGTTGATCATCCTCACTGTCGTCTGAATCAAAGGCTTGGAAACGCGAGCCCGCGTTCGGCAACCACGCGCGTGCAGCCATGAAGTTGGAAAGGTAGGATTCAGGGTCCTTGTCGGCGGCCGCAATATCAACCTCGGTGATCCGCTTGATGTTGGGGGGAAAGGGGATGGAGTCGTGTTTGGGCTTGGACTTGGCGACGAGAAATCCATCCTCGTTGTCATCCTCGTTGTCATCCGCCTGAAGTGCGGTATGCATAGAGCCCACCAGCTCCTTCTTCAACACATCTTGCTCCTGCTCGTAAGTCTGCACCGGTTTCTCAATAGCTTCGTCACCTACGCCCCCATTCAGCAAGTTCCGTCGATGATAATCTTGCAGGTACATCGGTTTCTCCTTCTTCACCGATCCTGCCCCCGCATCCTCGGCGTCGAAATCTCGGTAGAACTTGATGTCCTTGTCGTAAACTTTCGGATCTTTGCTACGAATCGCCTGCAAGGTGTTCATGATCTCTTGATCTAACGTCTCTGTGGCTAGATCCGCATCATCGTCTTCCGATTCCTCGTCTTCACTGTCTCCGCTCACGCTACCTCCATCGAGCGCATCAACATTGTTACCGCCGCCCTTGAACTTTTCCTCCAGGCGATGCTTCTCCTCGCGTTTCTTGTTGTGTTCGAAGCGCTTGGCGTAATCTTCGTTGATGGAGAAGCCGTTGCGTAGGTCGTCTTCGCCATCGCTCGAGTCGGGGCTGCTGGCGTCGGTGAGCAATTTGGCTCGTTTCGATGGGCGAGGCATGTCCGGGATCCGAAAAGTCGTATTGTTGGTTGATCTGTAGAGAAAATTAATTTCTTGGTATGGAAATACCGACTTTGAGGGGTGCCAAGATTCTGGCCTCGCCGCCTCCTCGAAACTTTCAAGGTCAACCCACTTCCTTATAGTCAACGACGACAATCATGGCGAGACCTACAAAACGAAGAAGACTATCCGCCGAAGTTGATGACCAGTCCTTACAGCGAGATACTAAAAGTGAAGAAGGTGCACTTTCGACAAGCTCAAGCGGATCAGAATCGCACGAGTTTGTAGAAGAATTGGCATTCGACACCTCTACTGCCTCCCGCATCAGGATCAAGCAGAATGGCGTCTCCAATACTTACCCAACCGATGCTGGTGCTACGCACTTCCTACCGGCATCCATCCAAGCAACTCTCGACTCATCCGCCACATTCGCCACACTCGGTCTCGATCCTTGGCTTGTCACGTCGCTTTCTCATCTTTCTATCAAGACGCCCACTCGCATTCAAAGCGCTTGTATCCCGTCTGTCCTCTCCGGACACGACTGCATTGGTGGCAGCCGTACCGGCTCCGGCAAGACTGTAGCCTTCGCCGCTCCAATCCTGCAGCAATGGGCTCGCGATCCATCGGGAATTTTTGCCGTCATTCTCACGCCGACGAGAGAGTTGGCCCTGCAGATCTACGAGCAGATTCTCGCCATTGGTGCGCCGCAAGGTATCAGGGCGGCCTTGGTGACGGGCGGCGCAGATATGCGGCTCCAAGCTCTGGAACTGGCCCGCCGACCGCATGTTGTTGTCGCGACGCCTGGCAGATTAGCGGATCATGTGGAGACGAGTGGCGAGGAGACGATCAGGGGATTGAGAAGGTGTGGGTTCGTCGTCCTGGACGAAGCGGATCGACTCCTCGCGACTGGGAAGGGGAGTATGTTGGGTGACGTCGAAAAATGTCTTTCCGCATTACCCCCCGCCGCGAAACGACAGACATGTCTATTCACCGCGACCGTGACCCCGGAAGTGCGCGCCCTCAAGGATGCGCCACGCGATCAGAACAGTACCAAACCGCCTCCCTTTCTCTGCGAGGTCGACCTGGACGACCTCGCCATCCCTGCGACACTCACGCAAACGTATCAACTGGTCAATGTCGTACACAAGGAAAAGTACCTGCATGTCTTGCTCTCAACACCCGCAAACATATCCAAAAGCGTCATCGTCTTCTGCAATCGGACCGACACCGCCAACCTACTCGAATACATGCTTCGTCTGCTCGAGCACCGCATCACATCGTTACACTCGGGACTGCGGCACGACCAGCGCATCTCAAACCTTGCACGATTTCGCGCTCGTGCTGCTCGCATACTGATCGCAACGGACATCGCCGCGCGAGGTTTGGACATCCAGGATGTCGGATTGGTGATCAATTACGACCTCCCACGTAACCCAGACGATTACATCCACCGCGTTGGTCGTACAGCGCGTGCAGGACGGAAAGGCATAAGCGTCAGTCTGGTCGGGCAACGCGATGTCGTATTGGTGCACGCCATCGAGGCGCGAGTGGGAAGGGCGATGGAGGTGTATGACGAAGGCGAGAAAGTCAGTGTGGAGGGGAGGGTCATCCGGGAGGCGTTGAATGTTGTGGGTGATAAGAAACGGGAGGCCATGTTGGCAATCGAGGAGGGAAGGGATGTCACCGGGAAGAGGGTGCGGCGATCGATCAAGTAAGAAATGGTTTTACTCATTCTAATCCATCAACCGCCCCTCTTCCCTAAGATTTATTCATCCGCTACGCTACTAGAACGTGTCTAGAACTCTATCAGCTAGTACAAAGATACTCGGGAGTACATCGAGATATTTACGACATACAGACGTGACTAGCTAGACTTAAGGGTTATAGATAAAGTATACTTGGATAGGGAAGAAACTAATACTATAATTAAGGTAATCAAAATAAGCTATTTTAGTATATTTCCTAAATACTAATAAGTAAGGTAATAATCTACTTACGGCTATTAAATAGACTACTTTAGTATATACTTTATCTACTATTTAATAAGATAACTATTAGGCTTATTGAGAGAGATTAGAGAGTATAAAGCAAGATATAGCCCTAGTATTTTTCCTAGGCCTAAAAACCCATATAGTATTATCTTGCTTAATACTCTATAGAAACTGTACTATAGTAGCTCAAAAGAACCGTCTCATTAAGGCGATCAAAATGAGCTACTATAGTACAGTTTCTGTTAAAAGGGGTAGACTAAACCATGTAGTAGAAGAGACTAAAAGTATAGGAACCCTCTAAGGAAAATGTGTTTAGGGTTAGGGTTAGGGTTAGGGTTAGGGTTAGGGTTAGGGTTAGGGTTAGGGTTAGGGTTAGGGTTAGGGTTAGGGTTAGGGTTAGGGTTAGGG
>Ga0058704_10000508_pt1 | contig 20028 bp, 15 predicted proteins | sample AgamicMgSfe_FD_71363 | JGI IMG/M metagenome (GOLD analysis project Ga0058704, IMG submission 71363) | Agave microbial communities from Guanajuato, Mexico - Mg.Sf.e | ecosystem: Host-associated > Plants > Phyllosphere > Phylloplane/Leaf | place: Guanajuato, Mexico | collected 2012-05-30
CGGCTACCCCGGCCCGGACGGCCCCGTCACGGACCCCACCTCCGGCCCCAACGGTCTCAGCAGCGTCCCCGCCGACGTCGTCGCCGAGCTGCCCGCCGAATGCCGCCGGGCGTTCGACGAGGCGAAGCGCGTGGAGGCGCGCTGGAAGGGACGGTGGGGGGCGGAGCGGCAGAGTGGCATGCGCGGGGACTTGCGGATCGGCTTTAGTGGGTATCCTGTTTGATGTTATCAGGGCGTTGGGCGAATAGGAGTCACTTTGGGAGGGAGGGGCAGGTGGTGGGTTTGAGGGGGGCTTTGTGTTTATATGGCTTGCTCGGCCGGCGGGTTAGGTTGGGGTCTGCTGGGATGTTTGTTGGTTTGATGGGTTGAGTGCCGCTCTCCCTTGTGCGAGAGCCAAGGTAACGAGTGACTGATCATGATGATAGAATGGTTGATCCTCGCAGAGCCTTTTCTTCTTCTCACCTGCGAGCGGGGTCATCGTGGTAAGAAGACGTCCGCACTGATATCTCTGCTGGCACCTGAATCTTCGAGGGCGATTTGCGGCAGCACCGCCCTCGCGTTGCCTTTCCCAGTCCGCTTCCGATCATCCTGAACGACTCCGAGCGTCTACTGAGATCTTCATCAAGAATACGCCGATAAGCCTTCGCGCAAGCAACTCGGCTCGCCGGTCTCCTTGGCCTCCTGGTCTCGTCCTCAGTCCGCTCACCACGAGCGCTTCCTTCGCCACCGGCTGGAGACACCGTATGGCGTGAGTTCGACCGGTTGGCTGCTGGCACTCGTTTGACTCGCGGGCTGCCGAATACTGCTCCTCCACGAGCAGAGATCCAGTCTCTAGCCATCCCTGCACCACTCTCATGAACGGCTGAAAGTAGCTGGTGGAAACAGCATTACCCAGGCAGTATCGTTGGGTCGGGTTCTGGTCTCCCGGCGACGACGACGAAACCACCCTTCAATCAATCGCATTCCCCTCGCGTGGCCATCGCTTTACTGAGTCAGAAGTGGTGCTGACGTTTGCCAACCAGCCGAGTATGATACTGAAGGAGGAGTGTAGCGGGTCGGTCCATCATCGAGAGCGGCCATCATGTCCGTCAGGGAAATTCGTGCTCTACAAAGAACAGACGGAAAGAGCCACAGAGAATTTGTTATGAGACCGGGAGAAAACAGTACACGTTCGAACCTTCCCGGAGACAAAGTCAAACAATCACGACCTCACCAGCACAACGACATTGAAACCTCATGATCCAAGAAAACCTTCTCGAAAACCCCCCCTTTGCCAGGCTATAGCTAGCTGTGACTAGCTAGCAATCGTTCTGCACGTCGTTCTGCACGCCCGTATCGACAAACACCCTACGCTCTCCCCGCGTCATCCAGAAAAATCCCCTCGAATTTGCATCCGAGCCGTCTGTTCACTCGGTCAAATGCGTACTTGGATCGGCGCAGAGCAAGAAAAGAAGAAAGTATCAAAGCGGACGGAAACTACTCTGCTAGTAGAGAGGATTTCAAGAATGGACCGAGAACAGGAACGCCGTGATTGATCGGCCCAATGTGTAATGTGTTGGTGTGTGTGTAATCCATGCTGTGCGAAGAAGCGCGCTGACAATGTTCGCCGGCGGGCGGTAGGGGTTGGCTTCCTTTTGCAAGATCGAAGGGAGGCAGCGAACCTCCTCTTCCACCTGTTCTTCTCCCTCCCAGGGTAACGAGCACGAAAGGCACCGTCCAATCCAACAATGACCCGCCAACCGTTCCATCAGAAAACGAGGGATGAACGGGAGGAATCCTCATATATCCTCCAACATCCCATGATTAAACTCCCCGTCCGCGCCACCACTAGTCTCGACCCCACTCATCCGTTCCCCGTGATTACTACCGCCACTCGACATCTTACCATGACCCTGCCCACCAACCTCCGCCGCCGCCGGCTCCACCCCACCAACATCCCGGCCGGCGTACTGCTGCTCGAGCGTGCTCTCGTCCACAAACGTGAAGCCCTTGAACTGGTTCTGCATCGTGGGGCTGAGGGGCGTGCTGTCCTGCCCGAGGCCGCTGGCGAGCGCGGCGGCGCGGGCGTTGAGCGAGGACGGGATGTCGCTGCCGAGGGCGTTGGTGAACTCCGGGTCGAAGTTGCTCGTGTCGAGTTCGCCCTTGAGTTTGGGCTTGAAGGGGGGCTGGGACATTTTCTTGCTCAGCGCGCTCCAGTCGATGTCGGCGAAGAAGGGGTGGGCCATGAGTTCCTCGGCGTCGGCTTTGGCGCCCAGCCGGTGCGCCGGGTTGCGGTTCAGCAGGCCCTTGACGAAGTTGCGGCCTTCTTGCGACAGGGCGTCGCGCGGGAAGCGGACCTTGCCGAACGCGATGTTCTTATACATCTGTTGGGTGTCTTCGGCGTAGAAGGGCGACCAGCCGCAGCACATTTCGAACACGAGCACGCCGAGGGACCAGAAGTCGACCATTTTGGTGTAGCCTTGCTCGTCGAGGAGGACTTCGGGGGCGAGGTACTCGGTGGTGCCGCAGAAGGTGTTGGTCGTGTCGTTTTTGGCGAGGTTCGCTTTCGAGAGACCGAAGTCGCAGAGTGCAATGTGTCCGTTGGCGTCGAGCAGGATGTTCTCGGGTTTCAGATCTCGGTAGACAATGTCGTGCTGGTGCAGGTGCCGGAGGGCCAAGATCAACTCGGCAATGTAGAATTTCGCCCGCTCCTCCACGAAGCGACCCTCTTTCTGCAAATGCCAGAACAGCTCGCCTCCCGACATGTAATCGGTGACGAGGTACAGGTCCGCAGCGGTCTGAAAAGAGAACTTCAAGCCGACAATGAAAGGAGACTCGGTGGTGGCCGTCCGCACGAGGATATTACGCTCGCCGATCGTGTGTTGAATCTCCTTCTTCTGCACAATGACCTTCTTCGACAGCACCTTCATGGCGTAGATCCGCTTCGTGTCACGCTTGCGTACTTGGAACACTTGCCCAAACGTGCCCTTGCCGATGAGCTTGAGGATCTCAAAGTCATCCGGGCCGAAGCTCTTCTTCCCCGATGCATTGTACGCGATCCGCAGATGGACCTCCCCAGTCACGGTGTCTCTTTCACCTTCTCTCGGTTGCAGCTTGTACCAGTCCTCGTGTTGATGTTCGTAATCCTCGAGCTTGAGCGGTAACCGAACGTGGCCGAGGAATGCTTCGTGGTTCGATCGATCGTAGACGGAAATGTCAATCTCGTTGTTCTCGCCAACAATGTCGAACGTCGCGTTGTGGTGCCAGACGGGGTCGGTAGTCTCGTGATTGCCGGCCTTCGAAGCACGCCGTCTCAGATCTGCGATGTTCGTCGAGCTGGTCTGCCGACTGCGCATGCCCGGAATGGCCATAGGTGTACCCGACCCGCTGCCTAGTCGCTTCATCGCCACGCCTCTGGCTAGGTTCTCTTCGGGCACAGGCTCGTTGTCAACCGCAGTGTCCATCTCGTCCTCCTTCGGGCCGTCCGATATGTCTTCATTGAGCTGGAAGATGCATACCACGTACGGCTCCACGCTCGGCCGTAGCCCTCTCCCTTCTTCTATCGAGACCTCGAGCTGTCCCTTCATCTGACCGATGGTCGCAGAGGTCGACTCACCCGAGTCCGACCGACTCGACCTCATCGCTCGTGGGACATGGTGGGGCTCTTCGCCTCGTCGGCTCTCGTGCGAGCCGGATCGTGGAGTTTGTGGAGGGGTGCTCTGATGGCGCTCAGCGCCTTGTGTCAGCACTCGGGATTCCTTGTCTTGCGAACAACGCGAGGAGGTGCGACGTGCGACCGTAGGACTAGGGGGAGGAGCAGCGGGAGGAGGGTTGGAGGTGTGCGCGGAAATGGCCAGCTTGCTTATGGCATTCGACAATGTGCGCCTGCATAAGGAAGAGGTCGCCGACGCGACAGAGCTCTTCTTCCTCTCGCCCCTGGAGCGGGTGCGGGAGGGAGAAGCGGTGCCGCTCGTGCCATGCACATGGGCGCCGTCGTTGTGCATGGCGAGGGACGAGGATGAGCTGGACAGCGGTGGTGTCGGATACGCAGGTTGAGATGACGGCTCGAGATGTCTTTTCTCGTGTGGTAGCGACAGCGGCGACCCGCCCCATTCCACAGATGAATACTGCGGTGACGTCGGCGCGGTCGGAAGCCGCGTCTGGCTCGCCATCTGTTGTTGCTGTCGCTGTCGGGGTTGCTGCTGCGTGTCGCTAGCCTGCTCTTCGTCTTCGTCCTCGTCCTCGTCCCTCCAGAGGGGCTCTTTCTCCGGGGAGGGCGCAGGTGCGGGGTTGGCAGAATTTGCAGAAGTCTTGCTGGGCGCGCGAAGGGAATCACAAACCTGGGCGAAGTAACTATTTATGATGCCGGGAAAGCGCTTGTCGGTAAGGTCGGGTCGAGGCGTGGCGGTTCCGCCGGGGGGAGTCGATGCGCCGGAGCCGATGTGGTCGTGGCCATCATCGTCGTGGGGCTTGCTGTGAGCGCGGAGCAGGTCAGCGCTTGCCATCATGAACGACGGTCGGCCATGAAACAATTGATCAGAAAGCGCGGAGCGTGGAGCGAGTGCAGAGCAATCGGACGATGTAGTAGGTACATGTAGGGTGGATGGTGCTTGCATGAGTATGACGGATGTGAGCAGGCCGATCGGGCGTCGGGAGGGTGCAGAGATCGGACCGAGGCGAAGCCAAGCCCGCTTCCCAGAAGAAATGTCCAGCGAGATATATTTTTAATGAATGTCGCCATGTACATGTAGGACTGGCCTTATATCATCCGTTGATCGAACCTTGAGGTACGTTCTCAGCTGCATATGGCTTTGATCTTGCCTGTACGCGCAATGTCTTGGTGGCAAAGTGGCCGTCGTGTCCTCCATGTTGTGGCGATACGACAGTGGCGCAGGCGAAGGGGAAACCGTGGAAGGCTGTCGTCACACAAATGGATGCTTACGGCAGCCATGTATAGCTTCCCATATATGTACATATGGGGAAAAAGCGGATTGACTTACTTATGCATCATGGCCTGGCGCAACAGGTCGACGGCGGTGTTTGGCGGATTAAGGCTGCCCTCCTGGGCTGCCATGCTGCCCGGTCGCGGTCGAGGTCGGGAAAGCCAGCTTTTGGAGAGGGGTCGCTGCGACTTGATGGTGGGACTGAGGTTGCCCGGGGCGGTGCCGGTGGTTGGGGAGGCGATGAAGGTCGATAATGTCGGGATGGCGGAGGCAGACTTGGAGGAGAGATGGCCCGGTCGCTGGGGCCGGCGTGGAGGTGCAGGTGCGATTTGGGTGGCGGGCTGGGCTTGGGGTTGTGGTGGTGGTGGTTGTTGCTGTCGGTCGTCTTCCTGCGACGCTTTGCTGCGGTCGGAGAGCCGCCGCTTCTCCGGGACGTTGGGTTCGCGCAGGAAATCCACTTTGGTCGCGCCCAAGGCCAGCTTGGATGTCAAGGGTTTGGTCAGGGGTTGACGGGTGGGAGAGGATGGATGCGCGGGTGAAGTAAGGATGAATCAAAAGCGGTTGGGTGGATTAGATGTAGAGGCCGGTGGCTCTGATGGCGATTGGGGATGGCGTAGAAGGGTTTTCAGTCCAAGATTTTACCGTGAATGAATGATGTTCAAAGTGATTATTTCCGCTGAGACTCCTGGACTCCTGGCCGTTGAGTTGACTTCAAAGACCGACGACGTCACCGCCCGGCTCTCCCTTTTGGGAAGTACTGGAATAATAATAAATCCCTCCTTCGTCTCGCCACGTGCCGCCGCCTCCTTTATTACATTACATCCATCCGCCCCGTTAGCCTTTCTTGAACAATCCCAACCGAACATAAAATCAGGTTCGCTCTTATTTGTCTTCGTGTTGATGATGACCGGAATCGTTTTCCACTGTTCCCCCAAGGCGTGGTCAACAGGTACAGGGAAGCGGCACTGCTACCGCTGTGTATATCACTTCACTACCGATCAACCTGTACGGCCAATGCAACTTGAGTTCAACCGGCTGACCATCTGATAACACTGGGTACCGAAGCCGGTCAACAGAACCACGTACCGGTCAAGGCCGGGCAAGGCTGACCAGATCATCAACGATTTCTTTCAAGACTATTGCCTCTGTACATACCAGTAGGTACTTGATTCAGCCCATGTGCCCTCATCAGGGCGCGAGCGGTCAGCGACAACGGACAAAAGTACGATTGACGCTCCCAGCTTGACGTCTGGAGTCGTACGAACATGACCGCGCGACCTGCACTACCCTTCCGGCACTGCTTGCTCACCGACAGGACCATCCAGTGCGTTACACGGCGTTCATTGATTCATAGCTTACTCTGGTTCGTCGCCTTCTGCCCAACACACCTCATCCTCGCCCGCCCATTACTCAAACACACCTTCCCCCCCTCCTTCACACTCGTCACAAACCTGACCTCCTCCCACCCCTCTGCATCCACCTCCCCCATCCGCCAAATCCTCGTGACCAAACAATCCCCCGGCTTGACGGGGCTTGCGAACCGCGCCGCGAACTCCCTCATATTCCCCGCCTGGCTCCCGCCCAACAACTTCAACAGCCCATGACACGCCACGTTCCACGAAAACAGCCCGTGCATGATCGTGCCCCCGAACCCCATCCCCAGCCCGGGCTCGGGCGTCGCGTGCAACGGGTTGTAATCCCCATTCAACCGGTACAGATGCGCCGACTCCGCGGTCGTCGGGTGCTCGTGCACCGCATCCGGCGGCCGCCGGCCGTCCTCGGGCGGCGGGAAATTCTTCGCTTTCGGGCCCTTCGGTCCCCCCCAGCCGCCCTGCCCGACGAAGAACGCCGACCCGACGGCGCGCGCGTACAGCGTCCCCGTCCCGGCGTCCACGAGGTCCTGCTGCGTCTCCATCACCGTGCCCGGTTTGCCTTTGTCGTAGACGCCGAGGACTTTGCCGCGGATTTCGAAGCGGTGGTTGTCCGAGGTGGTGGGTAAGGGGGCGTAGAAGGTCATGTGGCGTTCGCCGTCGACGACGCGGGTGCTGTCGAGGTCCGGGACGCCCGGGATGGAGGCGCGGGCGGCGGCCTGCACGGCGTAGAAGTCGACGACGGAGGCGGCGGCGCGCTTGAATTGGAGGACGACGGGGTAGGTGGGGAAGACGGAGAAGGAGGGGTGGAGTTCCTGGTTGCAATTCAGTATCTTCTTGTCATGTTTTGCCTTTCTGTTCTTGGTCGGGTATGGGTGCTCTCACGTAGAGATATTGAAGCTCATCTACCGTGCAGCCGATGCTGTTCGCGAACAGCAAGACGTCCCGCTTCGTCCAAGCGACCGGGTATGGCTCGTACTCGTGTCCTGCCCCGGGCGTCGACATGGTGAGCTGTAGCCCTTAAGGTTGTGGTGTTATGCTCAAAGGTCAGACAACAGTCACAGAGGGTGCCTTGAATATGGCGGGGGCCCTTCTACATGTAAATTCCGGGGAAGGGTCTCAACCGAGCCGAGGTTCGTCGTCGGGCTCGTTCGGCTAGCTCTTTATCGACTGCTTCACCTCCACGTGACCTTGGACGACAAACCAACAACAAGCCTTAAGGAACTAAGATGCATCAAGTGCAATCATCTCGACTGAGTCCCGACCACAGCCCCGTACCCAGCTAGTCTACGAACAAATCAGTGTCGTCTTGACACTCGGTCCAAGATCGTCCGTGACGGCAGCACGTACGCATGAGCCCAAGTCTTCGCATCCTCACTTCTAGAGGCCAGAAGAATGCAAACACAGCCCTTCCGCAAAGCAGCATGAATTCGTGAGCGGTCAAGGTTCGTCAGGTCACTGTGACCCATCACGCACCAGCCCCGTTTTCGAACGAAACCTGTCAAATGTACACAGAAAGAAGCCCAAACTTTTTGCATCCCTAACCAGCATGCCCATCACCCTCACCCTCACCAGCAAACGCCGACAACCCATCCCCATCCTTCCCGAGCATCGCGCCGACACTCCGGACCTCCTTACTCATCTGCTTCGACCACAACGCGACGTACCTCCCATCGCGGCGGAAGAGCTCCTCGTGCGTCCCGCGCTCGACGATCCGTCCGTCGTTGATGACGAGGATCAGATCGGCGTGCTGGATGGTGGACAGCCGGTGCGCGATAATGAACGTCGTGCGGCCGGCCGTCAAGCGTTTGAAGGCCTGCTGGATCAGCGCTTCCGTCTCGGCGTCGATCATGGACGTCGCTTCGTCCAGGAGCACGATCTTGGGTTGGCGGAGGATGGCGCGGGCGATGGAGACGCGCTGGAGTTCGCCGCCGGACAGTTTGACGCCGCGCTCGCCGACGGTGGATTTGTACTTGTCCGGGAAGCTCTGGATCTTGTCGTGAATGGCGGCGGCTTGGCAGGCTTCCGTCACCTCCTGGTCGGACGCGTCGAGTCGCGCGTAGCGGACGTTGTCGGCGATGCTGATGTTGAAGAGGGAAGGGTCTTGGGGCACCATGCCGAAGGAATTGCGCAGGCTGTCGAGCGTGACGCCGCGGATGTCTTGGCCGTCTATGCGGATGGTGCCGCCGGCGACATCGTAGTAGCGGTACAGCAGCTTCAGGATCGTCGACTTCCCGCCACCGGTCTCCCCGACCAGGGCAATCGTTTGGCCCGGCTTGGCTTCGAAGTTGACCTGTGTAAGGGTGGGCCGTCGCACATCGTATGCAAAGTCGACGTTGTCGAACTCCACATGTCCGGAGGTGACCTCGATCTCCCTCGCATTGGCGGCTTCAATCACCGTGGGCTGGGTCTTCAGCAGTTGCAGAAGCCGCTCCGAGTCCGTCAACATCTGGGAAATCCTGCGGATCGACCAAGACACTTGCGCAAGCGGGCCCTCGATCGAACCCCAGTAAAACGTTAATGTTACGAAGTTTCCGACGGGCGCAGTTCCTTGGGCGATCCTGTAAGCCGCGAGCAAGGCGGCGGCGAGTCGCCCCAGGACCATGACGAACGTCTGCAGACTGCCGCCCACATAGTAGGCCACATAGTAGCCGAACTCCGCCGAATTGTACCGGTCAAGGCTCTGGTCGTACCTCTCGCATTCGTAGTCGCTTCTGTTGAAGTGAGAAACCGTCTGCCAGTTGTGGATCGCTTCATTCTCAACCTTTGACTCGTTCCGCCATGCCGAATTCAGTCGTCGCCGCTGCTTGACGCTCCACAAAGTAGTTTTGGCGCCGATCCAGATGTAGATCACACCTACGATCAATAAAATGACAGACATGTAGATGTCGAACAGTGTGTACACGTAGACAAACGCCACCACGAGGTCCACGAACATGGGTCCGACCTCAAAGCAAACAAATTCCAGCAGACCCTGCAGGTTCTGCCCCTGGTCAATCGCACGAATGAGCTCTCCCGAGCTTTTGTCGTTGTGAAAGGTCATTGAGAGGCCCATGACGTGCCGAAACGCGGTCGAGCCGATGCTCTTGTAAGTGAACTGCTGCACCGGCATCGTGGCGAGCGATCGGACGAGTTGCAGCCCGGATTGCGAGTTGAGCCAAGAGTAAAGCATCCAGAGACCGACCGCTCTCCAAGGGACGTCACCTGTACCAGCAGCCGTGGCAAGCTGATCAGTAATCCGGCCCAGCTGTCTGGGGATGAGTACGTTGAGCACTCGCTCGGCACTCAGGACCAGACACACGATGACCAAGCAGGCCTGGACAAACCGGTTTCGAGACGGCCACAGAATGGGAATGAAGATCTTGAACTCCTTGAAGTAGTTTAGCCAACTTCCGGATTCCTGCAAACGCTTCATGCGCTGGGCTCTGAGCTCTTTGTCTTTCTCAGGCTCTTCGCTGTCGGAGTCGAAGCCGGGATCGTCATTCTTCGACGCCTCGTCCTCATCGTTGCTGTCGGTCTCGATCGTATCGTAACCTTGTCCCGATGCTGGCTTGGAGGCATGTCCGTTGACGCCACCGCCAAGCAGCGGTGCCGTTTCGTCAACACCACCGTCGTCCCGCGCTCGATCTCTCAAGACGAAGAAAAGACCGCCCAAAGACAATAGCAGCAGAAGGGACACCCTTGCAAGATGAAACACGAGTCTCAATGCGCCGGCGTGATTGCTCGGTTTCTCTACGAGCACCTGCATCACCGTGCATGGCACTTCGACAGCGAAACCAGCGAAGCACGCTCCGACATACGGATGCCACAACGGTGTCCCGTTCTCAATCAAGCCAAGAGCCAAACAGCCGTAGGTAAGGATGGACAGCAACACGTAGATGACCACATCTTGAGACGGCCAAGCATCCGGATGGCGGGCCGATTGCGTGCCGAGCGTGACGGCCTGCGCGAACAGAGTTGCAATGACCGCAGCCAGACACGCTATGGCCAAGTATCTACGCGGTGTGCTGCCGGATCGTTTCGAGGCTTGCTGGAGATAGCATGCTGCGACGGTCTTCGCAATGACGAAGTAGGCGACAACTGCGACGGGAGCGATGTAGTGCAGGATTTGCAGGGTCAGGCGGTCTCCCGGAGTCACAACCATGCTGCTCGTTGCTCGTAGTGTATGTAACGAGTTACTACCCTGGATGATAGTGGCGGAGGTATTGCTCTGTCGGTACGGCCACCAAGAGGTGTGACACGCTTGGTATTAGGACAAGGCAAGCTCGGCGTCTCCGTTCCTGGGTCATCCACGAGCAGTAATATGATAATAGGTGAAATTTCAAGGACCAGAGAAGGTGAAGTTCATGTGGGTCTCGACAGACACGGCGTCCAGCCAGAAGTGTTCCGGTATCTGAATTCTGCCGGGCGGGTATGTACAGGTCTCGGGGTGCTGGGTAAGCGCAGCGAGCGCTACTGCGCCGGCAACAACGATGCTCTCTGGCGATACGGCATGGCGGCGACAAGTCCAAAGGGAACGTGAAGGATGATGATAAGAATAATGTAGCGCTCCATTGGAACCCCAGGCTATTGCGGTGAGAGGAGGAGGAGAGGTCGTGTGCCTTAATTATATGTCCAGGAAAAGTCAATAAGAGTGTTCGGTGGGCGCCGCGTTGGCGAGTGTGCATTAGTCGTCATCATTGCGGCGCCTGTACAGTAGTGGACGCCGCTCTGTCGCCTTTCTCCTCCTCATGTTTGTCTCTTTCTTCGTGGATGTCTCACAGAGCAGAGGAAGTGAACGTCGGAGGATTGCAGGTGTTGTGCGGATGTGATGAGGGTGAAGTCGCATGCTGCCGCCTGCCGATACACACACATGTGGTACAACATATGCTGGAGCCTCTTCTTCCCCGGCCGGGATACCCTTAAGTGCGCTAGCTCCACCCTCACCGGCCTGGCTGGGACGACTGTCGGCCACGTGATGCGCTCCGCTCGACTTCACCTCTCATCTTGCCTTCTCTATCGTTCCATTTCACGGTCTTCTCACGGAGCGGAAGCGCAAAACTTTTGTTTCTATCCATGTATCTGAACGCACGCTAGACTTTTGGAGACGGCAGGTCCGCACGACGTGCGGCTCATGCCTTATACCAGCTCACGCCATATCCTGAAACTTTTGGACTTTTGGAAAACAGCAAATCATCGCAGCGACTCTAACAACGCCGGTCTGATCAAAGTGTAGTGGTCACGAACCGTGGCACGTCCTGGAGAGCGATCAGCAGGTTGGCAGACGACCGGTACACCTCAAGACATACCTCTGATTGATCCACTGTAGTCACTGCAGTGGTCGGCTTCCGCCACGGATCCGCCGAGAAGCGGCGATCTCTCCTCGTTCTCAGCGCGGGCTGCCTCTAGGCTCTCTAGCTGTTGGCTACCCCAATGGGTTCGGTGCAGCGTGAAGAGCGCATACACAATGATGAGACCGTGGAGGTAGCTGAAGAACAGAGACACGGGCAGGAACACGAAATCCTCTGGGTAGCGAAGGAAATGTGGCAGCAGTTTGATCGTTTTCGTAAGGAGGACCCAAAGGCCAAGGCAAGCGCATGCCGGCAAGACAAATTGCTGAGAGCCCGCGAATGCGCTGACGAAACACCAGAATGATATACCGTCGATAAGCGCAGCCGGCGTCTGCATTTGACCGGCATATATAACGTAGCACCCCCACCAGAACCTCGACGAACGCCAATACGTCTCGTTCGTCATCACCGTAAGGTTGCCACGCCAGTGGGCTCGTGCCCAGCGTATACACTGCGCGATGTACTGGGAGTTGTCCTCCATCGTGGTCTCGATGACGGCGCGTCGGTCGGACTGGAGGGCGATGTTCCAGCCGTGCGAGTACACGTACCGCGTCAGACACTTGTCGTCGTCCGAGTTGAGGGGACGGCCGAGCCAGGTGTCGTGGGTGAAGTAATGGAAGAACTCGTCGGTTTTGAGGATGTCGGTGCGGTAGGCTGCCGTGCGGCCGGAGAGCGTGGAGATCGAGCCATCGATGGCGTTGGTGCTGATGTTGTTCCAGGCCCTACGCTCGAGATATGCAATGCCCAAGAAGTTCCAGGCATTGGGCCGGCTGTGTCGACGCACGCGTTGACGGCTGCCGCCGGCACCGACGGTCGGATCTTCGAAGACGGCTAGCAAGTAATCGAGGAACATCTCCGGCCAGGAGACATCGTCGTCCGCGCAGACGGTGAGGCTGGTCTGCACCTCCTTCAATGCCCGGAGCATCTGGTGCCGCTTGTTCAGTCTGTCGACGCCCAAGACGCAAACTTCTTGAAACAAGTTCAGCGTGCAGAGATCTTTGACGAGGGCGACGTTGGCCGCGGCGGTGACAATGAAGACTTGGGCCGGTGCGCAGGCGAGTATGCTCCGAAGACATCTCACCAGCTCTCCAGGAGCCTTGAAGGTTGTTGGTATGATCACTGTCACATCTTCGCCGCGGAAAGTCGGCTTTTCCTTGATCGGCTTGGGCTTGTATAGCAGGAACGTAAAGACGCTCACGATGGTGCGCAGATATCGAAAGGTGAAGAGAGCGGCGAAGAGGCTGAGGAAGCGGTAATCCATGGCAAACAAGCTCTGATCTATGATTGGCAATGAATTGCCTGTATAGGGGTGCGTGTATGAAAGGGGGTGCGTCGTTGTTGACAGGGGCAGAAAAACATCCACCGGCCGTCAGCGAAGATTTTCGTTGAGGTTGCCATCGAACGTTAACACCGATTTAGGTAGGTATCATGACGGTATGCTGGTTTCACAGACATGTGACGGACACGTTTTTGGCATGTGCCTCTCGTTCTGAGGTCAAACGGCTTCAAGTCGAGACCGCTGAACGTGAACAGCGGAACGGCGATGTATATCGTCGTTTCTGATGAGGCCCTCCGTTGAGACCATGTCGGCCATTGTAACAAGCCAAAGAGCGCTGCTTGGTTTGTGAGGGGCTATACTCGGTGATGCGGTGTTGTTGTGAACGATCGTTCTCGTTGACGAAGAAGGAAGGAGCCATCGAAAGCAACGCGGACCTCACTCCGGAAGTTTCCGTTGACCATGGCTGAACACTGACTTGGACAACACATGTATGTCTCTCAATTGCATTGTCCTCGAGGTCTCAGAGAAAGATGTGGGTTTCATGCTTCTGAGACCCGAATATGGAAGGTCCGCGTGAGACAATGAAACCAAGGGGTCTCGGCTGGTGAACGTCACAACACTACAAGTACATGTATCCTGAGATGGCTTCAAGAAGCACATGTCGGATCAAGCGCTGCCATCGTGTCCTTGCGTTAGATCCAACCAGCAAACTCCCCAGTGGCCCTTCAGTACACAATCGCGCACGATCAACATCCTCCTCTCTCCAGTTAGAGCACAAAGCAAAAGGCCCGATCGAGCCGTCAAAACGAAAACCAAACGAAAGCGACGCACAACGAGCATGTGCTCCTACGGATTGACGACCTGCGCGAACCCCACATGCGACAACCCGATCCCTTCGTCACCGACCTCACTTCGCCACTGCGGCGACTTCAGTGCCCGTTGGGGCTGCCCGCATCACGGTATCCCGGCGCTTCGCCGCGTCCCGGGCAGTCAACTGTGTGGAGCGTGCGGTTCGCCTTGTTCGTGTTCGTGTCTGTCGCCATCTGCATCTGTATCCACACCAGAGCCTGAAGAACGGGGGAACTTGAGTTGGGACTTTCGACTTCTGGCGCTGGGAGAACGGGCTGGGATGGTCGGGGTGGTGGAGTGAGTGGATGTGAGGGAGGGTGGGGATTTGTTGTTGATGAAGGCTTCGGGGCGGCGTGTAGAGCGGGTTTGTGGTGCGGATCTGAGTATGAACGTGGCGCTTGCGAGATGGCAGAGTGAAATGTGGTACGATTGCCGGGGTTTGGATGATCTATGCGAGCGCTTGTGGGTTGCTGTCGACAAGGTGAAGGTCGGATCGCTGAGAAGTCGAGAGCATAATCGAATCGAAGCTATTTTGCTCGAGTCCATCTCCCGGAAATTCCTCACTTCCTACCCAACCAAGGTTCGTTACGTGACCATACTGCCGACTTCCAGGGATCTGACAACAGCACGTTCAATTGCCCTGACCGGGGCATACAGCCTACCAGGCGTCCCTGCATTGGCTCGCCAAACTTTGACTACAGCTTCGAAGTCCCGTCTGTCGCGTTGCGCTCGTACCCGTAATGCCAGTCGCTCCTCGCCAGGTCAGCTCTCACGCGATAGTTCTCCTCCGCGTCTTCCACAATCTTCATATCCAAATCAACCACGGCCATGCCTTCGGCGGAACTGCCCAGCCGAGTCAGAGCGCCCGCGTAAGGCACGCAGACTTGCGACAGGCCGGCGTAGCCTTTCCCTGGCGGACCGCCGGCGTTTGCGAATATGATGGCTTTTCAGGCGGCGTTAACATTATGCCGAGATTACGGGATCGACCTGAGCCACTTACCGCAGGTGTTCTCGAAGCAGCGAGCGGTCAACATGCTGTCGAGGAAGAGCCGTTCCGCGACTGGGTTGATTGCGAGGCCGGCTTTCGAACAGTCTGGGTCATGAATGGGTAAGCATATACGGCAGGGGCAATCGGTCGGCTCAGAACTGCACGCAACACTTCTCCGTACCTGAAAGCGTCCAAAACGTCGGTATGATTATTATCTTGGCGCCTTGGGTGATCAAACTGCGAAATGCCTCTGGATAAGCCAAATCCCAGCAAATCAGCATACCGACTTTACCCAACGGAGTGTCGAAGACAGGGTGGGCGTCTGTCGACGAGGAGGTGAGATGCAGCCGTTCAATCGGGCCCCAGAGGTTCTTCTTGACATATTGCCCTGCGATCTCGCCGGTATTGGTGATGAAGTACGCAACGTTCAGCAGTCTCTCGTCCTCGGTGCCTTGATCGTGGAGCTCGACAATGGTGCCAGGGACGATATTGATATTGCACTCCTTGGCGAGCGCTCGATACCGATCCAAGTATTCCTGCCAATGACTACAAGCCTCCTTGAACTTCTCGTCGTGTGGGAGCCAATTGAGGAGATGATATTCGGGCAGGACGGCCAACTGGGCTTCCTGGCGGGACGCCGCCCGGATGAACTCGGCTGCTTTCTGGTAGTTTTTCTCCATTTGCATGGGCTACGAGGAGGCTTAGCCCAACGAGTGTTGGATCGAGGAGGCTTGCTGCTTCACCTTCGGATGCATCTGGATGACTGCTACTCTGTACACTGGCGCCGTCGTGTTGGTTTCTCGTCTTTCGTGGACTGGTGGCTCCATAGACTTCGACATCGCAGCGGAGATCTGTTGCTAGGTAACAATCTACTACTTAAAGATGGTTTCTGTAATCACATACACAGTTCCAAAGGTCAAGATCACACTTTATTGCCTTGTCGACGCTGATCTGAGGTTCAAGTTGCCTTCGCGCCCCGCTTCCGCCGTGACGATGAAGTTGTACAGTACAGACGCCAAGATTTCGTCGCGATTCAGCCCCACCGCGCCCGCTAGCAAAATAATCGCTGGACAAACCATGCGAACAGCACCGCATTAGGGTCGCCGTCTCGAAAACCCACAAATCACCACAATCATGTCCGTCCGCAAAGCGCCGACTTACCAACAAGGCGCGCCCGAGCGTTCGATGGACGACGACTCCGATGTCGAGGAGGAGGCGCTTGCGAACGATTACCGCGAGCAGGTGGGCTACGAGAATGGGCAGGAGTACGACTTGGAGACGTCGGGGTCGTTGGGTACAGGGCCACAAGATCTGCAGGCACAATTACAGGCGGCCGCGACACCTCTGGAGTACCAAGCGACCATTGAGACCAAGATTCAAAGCTACGATCAGTATTGCAATCTGTTCCATTTCATCCTGAACAGTGAAGGGCCGGTAGACATCGAAGTGCCGTCGGTGAGCTGCAGCACAAGCCTTGTGTATGGAAGGGCATGCGCTGACGAAGTGTCGATAGTACTACTGGGCATGGGAAGTCATCGATGAATTCATCTACCAGTTCAACTCCTTCTGCTCCTTCCGCCAACGGCTCGCCTACCAGCAATCCAGCACGGCCGTCAACGAAGAAGAAATCACCATTCTACGCGAGAACCCGAACACCTGGGGTTGTTACTCCGTCCTCAACGTGCTGTACTCCCTCATCCAGCGGTCACAAATCAGCGAGCAGCTCGCCGCGCGGAAGCGAGGTGAAGACCCAGCGCCATACGCCGGCGAGTATGGAAGCAGGAGTCTATATCAGATGCTGGGTTACTTCTCCGTCATTGGCTTGCTTAGGGTACACTGCTTGCTCGGAGACTTCAGCCTAGCCCTGAAGACGCTGGACGACATCGAGCTGAACAAGAAGGCGATGTTTGCACGCGTGATGGCTGCCAACTTTACCACATACTACTACGTCGGCTTCAGTTACATGATGATGCACCGCTATGCCGATGCACTTCGCATGTTCAACCACATCCTCATCTACGTGAGCCGGACCAAGAACTTCCAGAAGGGTGCGCAGTACGACAGCATCACGAAGAAGAACGATCAGATGTACGCTCTGGTGGCCATCTGCGTCGCTTTCTACCCCACCCGCCTGGACGACACGATCCACACTGCGCTCAGGGAGAAGTACGGCGAGCAGCTCACGCGCATGCAGCGCGGTGGCCCAGAGGCGTTGCCCATCTTCGAGGAGCTTTTCCGCGCCGCGTGCCCGAAGTTCATCTCTCCTACTCCCCCAGACTTCGACAACCCTCAAATCAACATCGACCCCATCGAGCACCAGCTGTCGATCTTCATGGAGGAGGTGAAGAACAACATGTGGGCTCCCACTGTGCGCAGCTACCTCAAGCTGTACACGACCATGGACTTGACGAAGCTCGCGGGGTTCTTGGAGGTTGACGCGGACACGCTTCGAAGCTGGCTACTGGTCAACAAGCAGCGCTCTCGGCAGGTGAGACACAGCGAGGGTGGGTTGTTGGAGGGCGACGTGGTGAACTCGAGTGACCTGGACTACGCCATGCAAGGCGATTTGATCCACGTGTCGGAAGCGAAGGTCGGGCGCAGACTGGTGGATTGGTATCTCCGGAACCTGGCCAGGACGTATTAGATTACATACCCGTCGAAGCCGGTACATCTGGCGTTGTGGAGGTGGGGGCTGAGGCTGGCGTAGCATGGCGTTAGTAGGCAGAAGCTTAGTAAAGAGCTAGTAGCAGTCGAATTCAATTCTTTGTTCAGCATTTCGGATATACACCTGCATGTATGTATTTTGGTCGGAAGGCGATCTACACAACACGTGACCATGCTGCACAAGTAGTGCATAAATGCTGCACATCTAAGCACAACTCTGTGAAGACCCTGAGTCAAACGTTCCTTCCTCGTTTGGAAAATTGAACGTTCTTTCCTCACTCAAAATGTCGCTCACTGTAGCAACGTCACGTTCGCCATTCATGTGATCTGAGGCCAGCCCACAACAATCATTAACATGCAAAATTCACTCACCCTCCTTCCGACCCTCACTCTCGAACGCACACCCACAAACCATCTTCTTACTTGCCACCCCTTTCCTTAGCCCTGCGCGACACCGCAACCCACTGCGCACCAACAAACACTCATCGCCCACCAGTCAACATGTCTCGTGGAGGACGTGGTGGTTTCGGGGGCGGCGCCGAGAAGAACAAGTACCCCTTCGAAATCGACCCTGACCTCGAGAAGGAAATCTACAGCTACGGCGCCCAGGGTGACGGTCAGGGGAAGAAGGAAGCCGATCCGAACGCTCTCTTCCCGGTGAGTGATCAACAGCTGTGGCGAGATCTACTCGACTGCTGAATTGCTTTTTACTTCCCTCTATCTGTTAAATTCGCCACTGACACTGCCCAGCCGTACCCTGGCGGCATCCCGTACGCTCCGCCACCCACTAAGAGAGAGAAAGAGCGTGTCGCCATCAAGCGTCGCCTCGACGCCGCCGCTCACGCTCACCCGCTGTACACGGGTCCGCGTGGCACGTTGGCGCGTCTCCAGAACAAGAAGCGCTCGGCCGCGGAATTCAACGCCTTCACGGACCAGCCGACCTACAGCAAGAGGTTCAAGAAGAAGGAGTTCACGCTACCGACGGACGCCGACATCAAGAACTACAAGTGGCAGGCTCCCCACCTGTTCCCCAAGGAGCTCTGGAACACCATCGGCTACAACCCGGACAAGAAAGAGGACCCGAACGCCCCGAAGAAGAAGCTGGCCATCAACAACAACATCGTCGACAAGCTGGCTCGCTTCGACGACGACGCCGACGACGTTCCTGACGTGGAGAACGATGACGAAGAGGTCAATCCTGACGACGACGAGGCTGAGGAGGCCGAGCCGCAGGACGACGACTTCGAGGAGGACGAGGACGACGGTGACGACTACAACGCCGAGCAGTATTTCGACGGTGGCGACGAGGACTACGACGAAGGCGGTGGGGAGGAGTACGGCGACGACGGGTATTGAATCCTGCAATCCAAGGACCTCATAGCGTCCTCCCTATATATTGAATGTTCCCGAAAGATACTAACATGATCTTTTTCTTCCCACAGTGATGAATATGTCGCTGATTATGCTGATCGCGAGCCCATCGGCGGTTCCCTCACCAGCACCGACCGTGCCAAGATCGAGTACCACCTCAAGTTCCCTGAGAACAAGGAGAAGTGGGGCTGGCACATCTAGTGTGTCTGTGCGTGTATGATGTCCAAGGACGCTACGGCACGGCACAGTGCAATGAAGGCGGGCTGGAAGGTGATGTTTGTGCGCGTGTGACTGCTCGCCTGAAGGATCGTAGACAAATGTAAGTCCCTCCCACTTTCTTGTGTCACAACAGCACAACCAGCACAAACACCCCAGTGCGAACTGGACGCTTCGCGGCACCAAGGTATCGTATGGACGGAGGCGAGTGCCATAAAGAGGGAACATGCGAGGCCTAAGAGCGGAAGACAGCGAGCAGCGTATGCGACAGCATGCAGGTGAGTCCAGACTGCACATCCCGTCCTCACGTTGTGAACTAGCTGACAATGGGCGATACGCTGCGAAATCGCTTGCGGGCAGACGTCGTTTCCAACTCGAAGACGGATGAAGATGGGGTTTGACGTCGACGTGGTGGAATGCACGAGAAATTCACGGCAGTGACGGCAATAATTGGTGAACGCATTTTAGACAGGCAATATGCAATAAGTGTATGAAGGAGTAACGTTTCTACTATCGTACATATTATCTATATTTACTTGATGTATGTCTGCGCTCACCACGTAGGGCTGCTACACATACTCGATGATCCATCCACTCTCAGCGTTCATTGGTATCGTACAAGACTCGGGGTAGATGGCTGCGGAAAAGCCACCGAAGCCAACATCTCCCGTCCCTGCCGACTAGAGTCCTGTCCGAGAAGCTCCACCACGCTGCTGGCGAACTGGTCGCGCACCGCGTCGTCAGCACTCGCATCATCAACGTCCAGATCCGACAGCGACCGGAAAGCGCTGTTCAGCATCCTGTCCAGTCCTTTCCGATACTCCAAGACGAGCTTGGTCGCGAACGGTGGATCGCCCGCTTTGATCCGAAAGGGGAGCCACTCATCCATTCCCAACGTACTCGATGCCGTTATGGTCAGCCTCCCGCCGAAGAGGACAGCCATCAGGGGAGCGACGAGGGTGGTGTCGCGCATGTTGTAGCTGTCACCGCCATCGGCCCGATTGAGTGAGCCGTACGCATACAGCAGACCGATATCGGT
>Ga0058704_10000509_pt1 | contig 20026 bp, 19 predicted proteins | sample AgamicMgSfe_FD_71363 | JGI IMG/M metagenome (GOLD analysis project Ga0058704, IMG submission 71363) | Agave microbial communities from Guanajuato, Mexico - Mg.Sf.e | ecosystem: Host-associated > Plants > Phyllosphere > Phylloplane/Leaf | place: Guanajuato, Mexico | collected 2012-05-30
GGCTGTGCTCGCAGGTCAAGCGCAAAAGCCGCGTCGCCTTGTACTATGTGAGCCCTCGGAGGTACTGTATTCTTCGACTTGAACAGGTCACAGACAGTCCACATGCAGTGATTGCGAGAGATCATCAGATCATCAGATCCGAGACATTGGAAGGATGCGTAAATGCTCAAGTGACTTTTTTCTTAGGTATAAGTACATATCCTCATGCCGCAATGCGGCTCGTATCTCATGATGGTGGGTATCAATAGGCTGCTGTCCTCCCCTTCCGTGCTCAGTAGAAATATCTAGCTTCTATGAGAGAGCAATGAAATCCTCCTGCTGGGTGAGCTCGTGGCTGTCTTCATCAGATCCCGTCAATTCCTCCACGACGTCGGAATCGATGTCCATGACATCCCGATCCTCGTCACTCGACACGTCGGATTCGCCGCCAGAGGCCAGCTTCGTTTGACGCTCTGCAACTTTGCGCAGGGTGCTTGCACGATCCGGGTGCGGTAGTAGACATTTGCCGTTTTCACGGTTGGCGCAGAAGCCACGGTTGGCATACTCCGGACACTCGAAGACATGGCGCTTGTCACAATCAGGACCCTTGGCGCAGAAGCCGAGGGTGGCAAAGGGACGACAAACGGAAGCGGCAGGGGAGACATGAACATGGGGATAACGGCATGCACCTTTGGTACAGTTGCCGCGGAGGTAGTAGGTGCAGGCCGACACGCGGTGGTACGTCATGTCGTGAGACATGTCGCAGTGGATCCCCTGTGCACAGGTGGCGGTTCGGAGGTAGTCTTTGCAGATGGCGACTTTGTTGGGGTCATGGTTGAACTTGCAACGGGGACCAAAGGGACAAGTACCTATGCGGTCTGTCAGTGATCAACTCGGGAGGCTTACCGGCAAGCTGGCGTCTCGGCCATTTCCTCGCGATGGGGTAGCCGGCTTCAGTAGGAGGGTCAGGATCAAGAACGGTACCATGCTTGGTGAAATGTTCACACTGCGGCTTCGCGCTGCGCGGAGAAGACCTGCGAATGAGGGGGAAGAGTGAGCCATGCCCGTTGCGCTGATGATGCTCACGGAAATACCTGGCTTTCAGATTGTCGCGGATGAGGTTGCCGTGCTTGGTCCGTAGGAAGACCACACCCGAGACGGTTGCCTTCTTTGGGGTCTCCAAGGCAGCCATACCAGGCGGCATGTCGTCGTCAAGAACTCGGATCAGCTTGCCACCGTCATGTTGCAAGCGAAAGCGAATGCCTTCGATCTCAAGTTCGCGTGCCGGCGTTTGGTCAGCCTTTTGGCGCTTGACCGCGCGCTCGTTGCCCTGGTATGGATGAACTCTTCGCTCTTGCTCATACGTATCATGTTTCACGGACTGATGTCGGTTCCTGCTCACGGGGTGCGGCGCCCTTGCTTCGACCGGAGTTGTGGTGACCGCGAGATCGTGAACCGCAGTCGGCGTGTTGCTGGTGAGGACCAGAGACTTGTTCTTGTGCAATGTGTGTCCTCGTCCGTACGGTGACCACCTGTCGAAGCCCCGATGGTCGAGCGAGGGGTAGTGGTGATTCGTCGTGGCGATCGGCGCCGGAAACTGTTTGCGCTGGTTGATCTTACCAGAGATGGCGGCAATCTTGGCTTGGAGCTCTGCTTCTTCGGTCATGCTGGAAGTTGTGTATGTTAGTCACACGAGATGCTACAGACTTGCGCGAGGGCAAGGTATGGATGTTGTTGGAGGGGAGAAGGTGGAATGGAAGGATTGAATATGGATGGGATGTGAACACAAACAAAGAAGGTGGAATAAGCGCGCGCCAAATGGGACAAGCCAAGCCGCTGATTCAGCAACGCCTCCTACTGCACGTGCACTACATGTGTGATTCACTCAAAGTCTATCTCTCATACATGATTGAGGTGGTGAACCCGATCTGGCGCATCTGCTGCGTGTTTGTAGACTCATCTGGTGGTACAAGGGGCCGTCTATAGCGCACCTCAAGGCGGGTACTTAGCATAGCGCCACCTGGACAGTACACTCAACCAAAGGACAAAGAAAACCAATAGTACCGCGTATCTACAATAGCTGCATCGCCTGCTCCACCTCACACACGCTGCAGCCAAGCTTTTGGTTGATTTGGAAAAGCGCACAGTCCTTGAAAGCCTTGGGTGTTTCTCAAGCGTGCCATTCTGTACTATACACGAGACACCTCTCCGCGATCCTCACCCGTCAAACGTAGTCCCGAATCTACGAAAAACTCTTGGTAAAGGTCTGCACAACGTCCTTCAGCTTGGCCTCCAGCTCCTTGCTCAGCGCACCCTCCTTGTCGATCTGGCCGATGAGTTCGCTCTCGTTGGTGCGGAGGTGGTTGAGGAAGTCGGCCTCCCATTGCAGGATCTTGCCGACTGGGACGCTGTCGAGGTGGCCGTTGACACCGGCGTAGATGAGCGGGACCATCTCGTTGACGGCCATGGGGCTGTACTGCTTCTGCTTGAGCAGCTCGGTGAGACGCTCACCACGGCTCAAAGTCTGCTTGGTGGCGGCGTCGAGGTCAGAGCCGAACTGGGCGAAGGCCGCGACCTCACGGTACTGGGCCAAGAAGAGCTTCAGGGAACCGGCGACTTGCTTCATGGCCTTGAGCTGGGCAGCAGAGCCGACACGGGACACAGACAGACCGACGTTGATGGCCGGGCGGACACCCTTGTAGAAGAGTTCGGCTTCCAAGAAGATCTGGCCGTCGGTGATGGAGATGACGTTCGTGGGGATGTAAGCGGACACGTCACCACCCTGGGTCTCGATGATGGGCAGAGCAGTCAAAGAGCCACCACCGAGCTTGTCGTTCATCTTGGCCGCACGTTCGAGGAGACGAGAGTGGAGGTAGAAGACACTATCATACCATTAGCGCGTGTGGTGGACTAGAAGCATCAAAAGATGTAACTTACTCGCCGGGGTAAGCCTCACGTCCCGGGGGACGACGGAGAAGCAGAGACATTTGTCGGTAGGCAACGGCCTGCTTCGACAAGTCGTCGAAGATGACGACGGCGTGCTTTCCATTGTCACGGAAGTATTCACTGGAAGAAAATTCGTGGTTAGCCGTCGTATCGTCGATTGTTAGCAGAGGAGAAGTTATTAACGGTGGGAAGGATATAATGATTTAGAAAAGAAGGATAACTCACCCCATGGACGCTCCTGTGAAGGGCGCGAGATATTGACTGTAGTGTAGACGTCAGTAGACTGATTATGGAGTCATAGAGGGGAGAGGGTGTTGGAACTCACAGCGGCGCAGCTTCAGATGCGGTGGCGGCAACGATGATCGAGTACTTCATGGCGTCGTTCTGCTCAAGGGTCTGCACGAGCTGGGCGACGGTGGAACGCTTCTGACCGACGGCGACGTAAACACAGTACAGCTTCTTGCTCTCATCGTTGGTGTTGTTCCACCTCTTCTGGTTCAGCATGGCGTCGAGAGCGACGGCGGTCTTGCCAGTTTGACGGTCACCAATGATCAGCTCACGCTGACCACGGCCAATGGGCACCATGGCGTCGACGGACTTGAGACCGGTCTGTACGGGCTGGTTGACGGAGCGGCGGGGCAGGATACCAGGTGCTTTCATCTGGGCACGGCGTTTCTCGGTTGTCTTGAGCGGGCCCTTGCCGTCAATGGGATTACCGAGAGCGTCAACGACACGGCCGAGGAGCTCCATGCCGACCGGGACATCAACCTGAGCAGTGTAAGCACATGAACGCGGTGCGTCGGGGGGCAAGTGTTCGCCTACAATCTCTCCGGTACGCTTGACGGTCTCGCCTTCCTTGACCAATCTGTCGGAACCGAAGAGCACGACACCGACTTGGCCGGCTTCGAGGTTCATGCACATGCCCTTGACACCAGAGGCGAACCTTTTCATCCATCAGCGATTTGTATTCTTGGAGTTCTGTGCACTGGACGCGCCGTTCGGGTTACGTACTCGACCAGCTCCTCGGCCTGGACATTGCTCATGCCGTGCACACGCGCAATACCGTCACTGGACACATTGTAAGCTACCATCCACTGATTTTCGTACGTTGTTCGGATATCCGCCTACCCGACCGAAAGAACACGGCCAGTCTCAGCGAGGCCGGCCTCCTCTTGCACGCCACGGATTCTCTGCTCGAGGATGGAGGAGACCTCGGTCGGGGAGGCCTTGGTGTCGGCGGCATAGCTGCGGGTGAAGGAGTTGATGATAGCGGGTGTCGTGCGTTGCTGTAATACAATGAAAAGTCCACGTTAGCGCGCTATCCCTGAGGTTGGGTCGGAGGTGCCAGGTATGTTTCGGTAGCTGCCCTGAAGCTTCACACATCGCCTCAGGTGGCGGATGTGCTTTTCGAAAGGGGCATTGAGCTGATCGTAGCCGGATCCGAAGCCGGTGGAAGCTGCTCTGCAGCGATTGGAGGCTGGACGTACCGAAGCAATTCTGCTGCTGGCCGAGAGCGCACCGGCCGCGCGGGCGCTCGACCGCAATGCTGTCCTAAACATGGACATGGCGATGACAATCGGGATGGGTTTGACGGTTCGCTGTCGCTCCCAAAGCGACGGTGGATGGATGCGAGAGGGGAGATGGAGGTTGATAGCAGGAGGCGGTTGGGGGCTGCTGGCGAGAGGAGCTTGGAGAGGTTTGCAGCCGGAAGACGTTCGTGGCACGGTCCAAGGCTTGGCACAACCTTCGGGAGTCCTCGCTGTCTGAGATCACATCAACAACAAATCGTTGGCACCTCCATACATGTGCTGTACAGAGACTCTGTCCATACTCGCAACCTCTTTCTTACTTTCATCTATATCAATGTCCACCAAGCTCTCGAGATACTACACACAGGAACTTGACAGCTTGTGACAGTATCTCCAGTGGCGACTTGCTCCATATCCCGCCCCTGATGGCCCTGAACCTGGAGAAACAGTTGCTCTTCGTATGCTCTTCCAAAGGTCCTTGCGGTTCTCATACTGATCGAGCGTTACAGTACGGGGCATATCATCACGATCCAGTATGCCGAGTTGTCGTCGAGATACCGTAACGAAGACTGATGAATTCGCCACTCCAGGTCAACGTCGGAATACACATCACGTTCGTGCCAATCCTACTACTCACCGGCTTCCTGTTCGTACGTTCCTCGCAATCACGACTCCAGTATCTATCCCTTCTGATGTGAAGAAGGGCACAAATACGCCAGCAATACCACTTCCATCATGGATGACCGTTCCTAATCTCCCCGCAAACCTCGGCACCATCGCGTGCCTAGTTTACTCAACCCTCTACATCCTCATGGAACCGGTAGCAGGCGCAATGCTGGCTCCTCTGCTTCTCGGCGCTACTGCGTATGCCAACCACCTCACATCGACCTACGGCATGAAAGCCAACTATATCGCCATCGGCGTGCACGTCTTCTCCTGGATTGCCCAGTTCCTCGGCCATGGCGTTTTCGAAGGCCGTGCCCCCGCCTTACTGGACAATCTGGTCCAAGCAATCTTCCTCGCGCCCTTCTTCGTCTGGCTCGAGGTACTCTTCATCTTCGGGTACCGACCGGAGCTTAAGTCTAGGCTGGATAATGCGGTCCAGCAGGAGATCATCAAGTTCAGGGCTAGCCAGGCTAGTAAGGGCGTGAACGGACATGCGAATGTGAACGGCAACGATTGATGTTCAATGCATACCGTGATGACGGGGTTTTTGCGATTTAGAATAGCGGTACTGCGTGGGTTCTGTGTAAGTATGCGGGTATGTCAAAGCAAGCGTGTCTCTTCAACTCTCTCTCATCAGTCAATATCAACCTTCCTACAATGCGCGGAAACGCCAAGAAGCTGTTCAGCTCATCTTCCACGTTCGGGATACATGTACAATATATGTACATGTACTTCCTTCAGCCGGCTAAAGAGCTCCTATACCCCACTTTTTCGCCAGTCGCCTTCTTCGTACATGTATAAACACTTGTATGCTTCCCTCTTATCAAATCATGGCGTTGACCAACCGACTCGCTATCATTGCAGGAGGCATAGGTAAGCCCTCACATGACTTTGAATCCTATTGCGTGTCACCAGCTGATGTTGATGTGCAGGTGGCCTTGGCTCCGCGACTGGCAAACTACTCCGTTCCCGTGGAATTAAGCTCGCCGTGCTGTACGCACCCTTCGAGGCCCAGAAAGTCGAACCGATACTTTCGGACGTCTATGGCCAGGGCGCAGACGCCGAGATCAACGCCTACGAATGTGACATCACATCGCCGGATTCGGTAAACCAGGCTTTCGCCGCTATCGGTCAAGACAGCAAGGCCTTCCCGTCCATCCTGGTCAACGCAGCCGGCTACGTGAACCTCAGTCCACTGGAGGAGACGACACCGGAAGACATCATGATGCACTATTCCATCAACCTCTACGGCCCGACCCTGACCGGTCAAGCTTTCGCCCGGATGTACCTGCAGGCCAAGCAGCGGACCGCGGCCGAAGACACGCGAGGCGGTAGGATCGTGAACATCGCTAGCCAAGCCGCGCACGTCGCTTTGCACCACCACGGAGCATACTGCGCCAGTAAAGCGGGCCTGATCGGCTTAACCAAGTGTATGGCCAGCGAATGGGGTCCGAAGGGTATCACAACAAATTCGATTTCGCCGGGGCCGGTGTGGACGGCGCTGGGCAAGAAGGCGTGGGCTGATGAGAAGCAACGAGAGGATTACCAGGCGGCTGTTCCAACTGGGATGTTTGCTGAGCCGGACGAGGTCGCGAGGATTGTGGAGTTCCTTGTGATGGACGAGGCTAGGAATATCAACGGTGCTGACATCAGGCTTGATGGTGGTTATACCGCTCGGTAGGAGGATCGGCGGGGCGATGGCATGTCTCTGTGTCCATTCTTCGTTGGATGTCTGATAGCTGTCGGCAATACGGGATCTGTACAAAAACTGCTCTATGCTGGATGAGTTGTTAGCTCCGCATGAATGACATTGAAGTCTTCTCAAGGCGAACAGGATTCGGGACGCTATTTTGACGACCCTTCCAGAAATGTTCCCGGCGATTGCTTGTTCGCCGTCTTCGAGGATGAAACGACATCGCAGCGCCGCATCGATACACGTCGGCAGTCGTCTGGCCTCCGGCATGCCTGTCTACAGCAGGGGACGAGCGTTCTCATTGCATTCATGAAGAAATCTTGGTCGGAAAGAGAAGCATCGGTCCGTGCAAGCGCTGTCGGCAAGTCCCGGGTGCATCCGACGTTTCGACCTAATAGTTTCCCCCTTTGCTCGGACTTCACTTCGTCTGCCAACCGCCTGCACATATTCGCGAATTGTCATCACGTTATTGTCGAAGAGTGCATGAAATCGCGACGAAGCACTCCGAAATATGAGGCGGCAGTCAAACAAGCTCTTGCGCCACCGCGTTCTGTCTACATATTGGTCTGGTATGTCGCCTAAGAAGCCAATCTGTGCAGCCGAGCTTGGCAATGTTTCGTAAGCGACCTCCAGAGAGACCTCGAGCTCTTTTCCCGATGTGATCGATTTGGATGCCAAAGAGTGTACAGAGCGTACAAAGACAGCCTCGTGAGCAGGGTATACAGGTAGGTAAATTTGCCAACATGCAGCCGGCGAAATACCTCCTCCTGCTAGCCACATTCGTCGCAAATGTTCTTACATACTCGCCCACAAGTCAAGGTGTGATTGACCGAGCACTTGTCGGTCAGTCAGCCGCAACAGCATCTGTGTCCGGGCTGCACTCTGATCTGTCCCAGATGGCATCGATCTCACGACCTTGCCTTTTGCGCAAACGGCACTCGCGTCGATCGACAGTGTCCCCGTCTCCATCCCCATCAATGGATCTGCCTTCGCCAACGCCACGAAGATCGATACTCACGTCCACATCGTACCGGAGTGGTACCGTATGCTAGTGCCGACGACCGGCGGCTCTCCAACGCCATCCTGGAATGCCCATGATCACTTCGCCTTCATGGCGAGCAACGGCATCAAGCACGGCGTCATGTCCATATCCGCACCTGGCACGGGCGTTTATGATGTCGTCGGCGGATACTCTGAGCATGCGGCGGCAGCGCTCGCCAGGCTGCTGAACGAATACCTCGCGGCCTTGGCCGGAGCCTATCCAGAGTACTTGTCATTTTACGCCGTCATGCCTCTGCCATATAGCGAGCGTGCGTTCAAAGAAGCGACTTACGCGTTGGAGTGTCTTGGAGCCTCCGGTATGGGCGTACTCAGCAACCATGAGGGGAAATATATCGGCAATCCGGCCATCACCCCATTCTTCGCTCGGCTCAACGGCCGCAATGCTTCGAAGACGGTTGTGTCCGTACATCCGAACGAACCAGTCTTGAATCTCAACGGCACATTCATCTCAGCCGATCCAAGTCTGTATAGCCAGATTTTGGCTATGGCGAAGTATACATCCCGAGTAGCTGACCTTTGCGCGCAGCCGTATACTCGTCCGGACTTGTCGAATTCTACTTCGAGACGGCACGCACGGTCATGGATCTTACGATCTCGCAGACCATCCTCAACTTCACCCATTTGTACTAGGCTATCCCACAAGCTGGCGGAGCGTTCCCCGCCATCGAAGATCGATTCATCAAGTCCTTTCCAGGTCTAGAAGGACCTAGCAAAGCCGTCTATAACTCTCGGTACATAATTTGTTGCCACTGAGCTTAACAGTGCTGATCACGTTTGAATAGACTCTTCTGGGACAGCGCAGGGCCGGTCTACTTTGACCAAATCACAGGATTGCTCGGGTACGGGATCTCAAGCTCGCAGCTGACTTTCGGCATGGTATGCTTCCCTGCATGTTAAGGACAATCAGACGTGATATTGAGAGATACGTAGGATTACCCTTACGCACCGAACTACACATATCCTGGCTCTATGGGATCGATCGTAAACGCCACATTCTTGAGCTTGGCAGATAAGCAGCGCATCTTTACATCCAATGCAGAAGCCTTGTTCGACGGAAACGTGATAAGGGTACAGTCAACATATGATCGGACCTACTGTGACTGAAGATCCATCGCATGACAGACGTAGGTGAAGTGCAGTGTACAAAGACATCTCGGGATGCCGTGTTCACCATGCGTGCTTCAGCTCCGCCTTGTCTTGATTTTGATCATATCAAAGGGCATTGACTCTCACGTGAATCTGCCGGCCACGAACTCAAAGGATCATCAGCCGTGCATTTGCCCATTCAATAATCTCAGGCTTGTCCACGAATTGTTTGGAGAGCGGGAATGTGAAAGCAGACCTGCAAGAGAAGTGAAAGGCGGAAAGAAACCTGAGGCAAGCAGTGTGACGGTGACTCAAACACTGCACGTGATAACTTGCGTAACCGGCGGGTCATGATCAGCGACACGTGATCTTCGTACAGTCGAGCATATAAACTTCATCTTCTTACCCCATTTACCTTGCCACCCACCTCACTCCTGACCCATACCCGTACCCACACACATCAATCAAACAACCACCCAAACAACGGTTCAAACCATCACAATGGCACCAAAGTACAAGCAAGGCCAGAAGGTCAGCTACAAGCCCATCGGCGGTCAGTCACGCCCCAACCACTCCACCGACCATACCACCGACATCCATAGCTAACGCACTCCGAAGGCCCCAATTCCAAGACGTCCACCAGTACTGGCACGATCAAGTCCGTCATCACCGAGCCCGGTCAGCAGGCCGATCGCCACGTGAACGCCAGCGCCGACAACCCACGCTACGAGGTAAACGACGCCCCTTGATCTCTGCTCATGATGGGTGACGTTGTGAGACTGACCTTGACGTCCGAACAGATCGAGAACCAGAACACGGGCAAGACCAGCAGCATCTACGAGGCCAACATCCTGGGTGAGGCCGAGGACTAAGGTAGTGGCGGCGGCGGCAGCGGGAGCATGATCGGTTGTGTATTAGCCATCTCAAGGCGCGAGCCTGACGAGCCGGCTCGACGGAGCTCCTACCTAGATTTGGAGTTAGTCATGTGATGAGCTCACGAATGTGACGATCGGAGAACTTCATACTTGCTGTCTCGTACCCTCCCTTTTTTCTTCCACTGATACTGTCTGAATCGTCCGTCGTTGATTGAACCACTTGTTGTATGCACTGATGGGACTCAAACTTCCTAGTGGCTGTGGAAACTTCCCACGGCGTGATGCCGATGTCGACGTTGATGAAGAAGATCTCCCAAAGTTCTTCCCAGCCACACACTTAAACGCAGCCGCAGAATGTCAACATCACACCGGAAAACAATACAAGTCCCTAAAGTCTAAATAGTATAGAACATATATGTTGGATAGAAGACAGCTGAAATGGCGCAAAGAACATACCACGCTCACCTCACCCAACCAAAACCGTCTTCGTCCACCCACCTCCTCCTCGTAACGCCCAAAACGAACACCTCCCCGAGGGACGGACGTTATGCAGAGACCAAACCAGCGCTCGCAACCGAATCGACAATGTTGGTGCAGCTCTATCCTCCTCGGTCTCCCTCTCCCACAGAAGGACCAGACAGAAAAAATGGACAAATCTCGTACACGCATGCCCGCATATTTGCCTTTCTTTTTTCCTTCACCCCCTTTGGTTAATGCTGCTGCTGCTGCTGCTGCTGTCCCTCCTCCTTCTTACTCTTCTCGACACCCTCCCTCCACCAATCCTTCACCCGCTCCCACCGCCCGCGGTTCAACTTATTCGACAACTGCCGGAAATTGTACATCTCCCCCCAACAATCCCTCCCCCACTCGCACCCGGCCATATTGACGACGAAATCCCTCTCCTTCTCCTGGTAATGGATCCCCTGCACGCCGCACTCCTTCAGATCCACGCCCTCGCCCACCAGCGCCGACGCGGACCGCCAGCTCGGACACCCGCCCTCCGGCAGCCCTCGATCGTCGCCGCACGCGCCGTTCGGGAAGGCGTTGACCATGCGTTGCGGGATGAAGGCGACGTGGGGCCGGATCCACGGTTGGTTGGTGTAGATGTACTCGAGGGCGTCCTGCTCCTTGTGCTCCCACTCCATGTGGCGCTGTTCGTAGAAGACCGGGTCCCACCAGATGTCCAGCAGGCGGTCGGTCCAGGCGGATCGGCGGACGAAGAAGGAGCCGAGGTTGAAGCCGCCGCAGTCCTGCGGGACGATGAGGTTGATGCTGGCCGGGTCGCCGTCGCCGACGGCGCTGAGGGTTTCCGGGTCGAGGTAGTTGGCGAAGCGCGGGGCGTTGGGGTCGCCCGAGGTGCCGTTGGGCGGGTGTTGGATGTGGAGGGGGTTGTAGATGTTGAGGTCGCGGTAGGTGTTGGCCTCGATGTGGTCGAAGATGTGCGCTTGGAGGGAGTAGGTCGGTTCCATGATGAAGGTGTTGAGGTCCATCCACCAAAACCTGATTCCGACATGTCAGCTGTACGCCAGTCGTCTCCCGCAGTCTCGGGGGCTCACCATTCCGCGTCTGGATACTTCCTCATCGCGTTCCGGATCACGTCCACCTTCTCCCAGCTTTCCCGCCATTCGTGCGCGTAGCGCTTCTTCGTGCTCATATCTACAATCTCCAACTCGTACCCCCAATTGGCCACATATCGCTTCTTGTTCTTGACGCTATCTCTTTCAATCGCCCACTCTCGCGCCCCTTTCCACTCCATGACACCTCCGCCCTGGTTGGCGGCCAAGATGAGGACGAACTTGCTGCCGCCGCCGAGGAGAGGGGTTCGGCGGTACCAATAGGAAAGAGCTGTTGGCCCGTTAGCACGTCCGGGATGGATGTCGAGAAAGACACATACGCTTGTTAAACCACATGAACACGGCAAAGAGCAGCAATAGCAGCACCGCGACATACTTTCTCCTTCTCGAAAGCAGCAGTCCCAACCGCCGCGGCAGCTCCCTCAGACCCGGCATCCTGCCACCGCCTGACCGCCCTCTACCCAGCTTCTCCTTCTCCGCGTACCGATCCTCCTGCCCACCGTGCATGAAGTGCGGGAGACCGTGGCTCAGCTGCCTGTAATGCCGTCCGAAGAAGCCCTGTTTCTGGCTCTGGCTCTGATACGAGGGATATCCATTCACTCGGTCACTGTTGGCCTTCGCCGTCGCCCACGAAACGCCACGCCCGCCGTCCAGCTCACCGTACCCCCTCCCCGCCGGACTCTGCGCCCGGCCGTTGCTGTCATCGTACGGCGTCGTGAGGCCGGGCGAGCTCCAGCCGCCCTCCCGCTCTCGACTCGGCGATCGGTCGAGTGACATGTGAGGGTTGATGTAGTGGTCCGACTCGTCGGCCTCGTCGAAGGGCGTGGAGGCGAGCCTGCGTCGGGAGGAGGGCGAACGGGAGGCGGAGGTGTGTGGCTGGGTCAAGCCTTCGGGAGGCGCATGGAGGCCTCGGGAAGTGCGGCGGCGGTGCTGCGACGAGGTCGTGGCCTCTGCTCCCGTGTGGGAGTAAGCCACTTTTAATGTAGGTGGCCCAGCCTCAGTCTGCGCTGGCAGCGATTTGTGGCAAGGTGAGGCGGAGTAGATGGCAGTAAAGACGGTAATGTATGATACAAAGGACGTTTAACTTCGTTCGATGGGGAGGTCGAGTCGAGACAAGGCGGCGCGGTGGAGCAAAAGATCTCAACGGGCGGAGGTGCCAGCGGAAGCGAGAGGATGGAATGCGGGAACCGCACCAGCTGGCCCAATTGCACGTGTGCATACCTTTGTTTTCTCTACCTATATGTACTGTGTCCAGCAGTGTACTATAATGACCGCAGATTCAAGGAGAGGGATGTGGACGTGCGACAACGACTGCTCCCTTCCTGCCACACTCGCCATCAGGCCTCACTTTGGATCTCTATGTACAGTAGTTGCTCTGGAAAAGTGTGTGGACATAGGTGGAGATTGGGCATGTGGATTCGAACTAGCAGAACACCCTTCGTTGCCTTCCCGGTGAAGCTTTCGATCAGTGCGGTGATGAGTGTATTGAAGGACGGGTGTTTTGGATCTTCCTGAAGACCGGTCAATCCACCTCCAATCCCACTGGTCTCCATTTGACATCGCCGCAGTCTCGGAATCCCAGGATGACCAGGAGGATGAGAGCGACAAGGAAGCGTTGCACCCACGATCATCTCCAACGGTCAACAAACTCTATACCACCGTGGCGGTCCGAGAGTCCCTTGCCGCAACTTCAACGTTCGGGCATCGCATCAATACATCCACGGGCGTGCCCAGGTTCTGCTTGCCTGTGACCTATTGCTTCCCATCTAAAATCCAACTGCAAAGTAACTGTCGGAAAATCAGACTCGGCCTCCAAGTAGAAGGTATACGTTCATGAGATACCTGTAGTGGCCACTCACGACGACAATCCCCACTGGGCCGTCTTATGTCGCTATTGCAATAGAAGCCGCTCTGCAGTCTCAGGGCTTCAGTAGTGTGACCCTGCCTTGAATGACATATGTGACATGTGGTTGGTTATATGCGAACCGCTCGATACCTGTACCCTGTACCCGCGGATCGCAAGCGTTCATTCTTGTGTTTGGCATCAACGAGGTCGAGCCACTCTTCATCTCCCGGGTTGCTGAGCGCATCCAAATTTTGAAGAAGCCGAAAAGAACGAAGCAGGATGACTTTGAGGCTGGAAGAGGGGGACGAGTTGAAGAATCTCCCGTTTCGGAAGATCGGGAGGGAAGAAAGGGAACTCGGCCCGCATGCCCCGTTCGGGCTTGGTTCGACCTTGGAGGCCGTTGAGGAGGTATAAACGGACGACATATGATAGTTCGCCAACAACACCTCTCCCTCTACACCCCGTCCACCCCTTGTATTACTCCCATCCTACAGATGCTCCATCATTCCACAACCGCTAATCGTCAAGCTTGCATTGCCATCGAAGTCTTGGCGTAAATGAGTTGACAGCTGCAAGGTCGGCAGCGTGCAGAAGCCTCTCATGGCAGCAAGTACTGAAAGAACTTTGCGGTGGTGCAGTCCTGGTGACTGGGGAGCGATTTCATTGTCAACAAGCTGCAGCAAGCACGCAATCCGCTCGCACGGGAGCACGCGATCCCTTTGTCCTTGCGAGCACATCTCGCGTCTCGAGGAAGCTTCTGGTGGCGCGATTGACCAAACACATGATGTAAGGCGAGCCTCGTCCTACCACTCTGCCACATACAACCAACGAGCGGCCGCCGCCAGCTTTGGCGAGGTGCTGTTGGGTTCCCCATTAAGCCTGGCTTCTCGACAGCTGCGTGCGGCGTGCTCGATATTGATCTGGACAGTGGCGTGCAATGAGCCGTGTCTTGCTCACGTCCTCCTGTGACCCGCGATGGCACTTGACCTTCCTGTTGCAGACCGGGAAACTACTCAGCAGGCGACACACGGCGAGCGTCTGGCAACCGCCTGGCGAGCACGCGACATCGTGGATGCAGCTCCTCAACACAGGAATTGTTCAGTATAAGATGCATTGAGCAGCAGGTGTTTGCGTAAGTGATCTTTGAAGTAGGTAGCGTCAACCTCGATCTTTCCTCTCGAGCGTTCCTACCATGGCAGCCCAGCCAGTCTCACTTCTCATCCTCGGCCAGACGAAAGAGGCCCACGAGTCCACCACTCTCGATGCAAAGCACGGCGCTACAGTCGTCGGCGCATCTCAATCGGCTTTTGACGACGCAATCGTTATCCGCGAGCAATTCGCCGCCAACAACCCTTTCCTTGATCCTAAAGTCGCGGAGCACTACCGTGCCATCTACGAAAAGAAGCAGTACGAATGCCGCCATGTCTTCGATCCCGATATGGAGTGGAGGTCAGCGGAGGAGAGGACACTGGTTCGCCGATTGGACTAGCACGTCGCTCTGTGGGCATGCATAATGTTCTTCGCTTTGAACGTGGATCGAGGCAATCTCAAGCAGGCGGTCCCCGACAATTTGCTTTCCCAGCTGGGTTTGACGACGAACGACTACAATTACGGTAATGCAATGACGTCCCAGAATAACATGCGGTCGTCGGTAGCCGTCGGCTGCCTGCAATTCCTAGGCCAAACCATCTTCTACATCTCGTTCCTCCTCGCCGAGCTACCATCCCAACTCGTGAGTAAGAAACTCGGTCCTGACCGCTGGATCCCGATGCAAATGGTCCTGTGGTCCATCATCGCCGCTGCGCAAGCCGGCCTCAGCGGCAAAACCACATTCTACGCCTGCCGCGCCCTGCTCGGTGTGCTCGAGGGCGGCTTCATCCCTGACCTGGTGCTGTGGCTCTCGTATTTCTACACTAGCGGGGAGTTGGCGGTGCGAATAAGCTTCTTCTGGGTCGCGAGTGACTTGACGGTGGTCATCACGTCGTTTATGGCATACGGCCTGCTGCACATGGAAGGCGTGCAGGACCTGGCTGGATGGAGGTGGTGAGTCTACCGTTGGTATCGTCGTCAAGAGCTGCCGAAGGAGCAGTATTCACTGACGAGCTCATCTTTGTGCCGCTCATAGGCTGTTCCTGATCGAAGGACTCATTACGCTCAGTATCGGCTCGATGTCGTTCTTTCTGATGCCCGCATCCGCTGTTCAGACGAAGGCGTGGTACCGGCCCAACGGCTGTTTCTCCGAGAAGTCGGCATTGTGGTCAATAGAGTGCTGCGGGATGACCCTTCCAAGGGCGACATGCACAACCGCATGGGCATCACTCCAAGGCGGCTGTGGGATGCCATCTGCGATTACGACATGTGGCCGGTACGCCATGACTTTCGATCATCGCCAAAAAGGTTTCGAGCTGACTGTACCGAAGATCTACATCCTCGGCTTGATTGTGTACATCCCGTCGAATCCGCCCGGCGCATATTTTACCCTGAGCCTTCGACAGCTGGGTTTCGACACTGTACGTACGAACCACGTCTATTGCTCCCTAGTCAACACAGTGACTCAATCTCTTCAAGTTCCACACCAACCTCCTCGCCATTCCGAGCGAGTCCATCAGCTGCTTCACCCTCCTAGCCGTCACCTGGCTCAGCGAGCACGTCAACGAGCGCTCCTTCGTCTCCATACTGCAGAACATCTGGCTCCTGCCCTGCATCATCGCGCTCCGCTGGTGGCCCGGCGCGGGCGTGCAACCTTGGCCGACCTTCTCCCTACTCACCATCCTCCTCAGCTACCCCTACTGCCACGCCATCGTCGTCTCCTGGGCCTCGCGCAACGCGGGCTCCGTGCGCACGCGCTCCGTCTCCGCTGCCTTCTACAACATGACGATGCAGATGGGCAACATTGTCTCCGCCAACATCTACAGTGCCGACGACAAGCCGTTGTACTATCGCGGCAACAGCGTCTTGCTCGCGCTGAATCTACTGTCGATGGCCTTGTTCGCCGCGACCAAGGGGTATTACGTGCTGAAGAATCGAGCCCGGGAGCGGATATGGAACGCGATGGGCGAGGTGCAGAGGGAAGAGTACCTGGCGACCACGCAGAGTGAAGGAAATAAGAGGTGGGACTTTCGTTTCGCGCATTGATGGCTCGCTTTGTCGCGTGAGGTTGCAATGACGTGACGAGGTTTGCTTGTCTGTGAGTGACGGTCATGCCTTCGGCGTGATCGCTCTCCTGATGACCGCCTTTCCCGTGACCTTACCTGATCTCGAGTTACTTTTAGAAGCCCAGCTTCGGTAAGATGTTGCGTTGTAGCGATGCAACGCTCGCTAGTTAGAGTGGAGAGGAGACATGACGATGGAACGATTGAAAAGGGGCAGACCTCAACTTGATCATCTGCACGTTGGTTCCAGGTGGCGAGGCAGCTGGAACATGATTATTAAGTGCGCCGACGAAGTCCGAATGTGCTTTCGTGAGTGCTCGACAAATCTATTCGACCTTCTGGGCCATCACCACCGCCTCACATTCTCTCCCGTCCGAACTGCGCCGAAGAGCTCGTGCTTCGTTGAGTGCGCTCCAACAGCGTAATACCCTCCGCGACATCGACCGACCGAACGCATCATCAGACAATCTACTCATCTGCGCCCTCCTCCTGTACAGGTCCCATCGCCTCCATGCCGTCTTCATCCTCCTCGAAAGTGTCGCGAGGGACGTTGTACAGGCGAATGGTGGGCTTGTTGGGGTCCTTGACGAGCACGTACTTGCCGTCGTCCTCCTTCATCACCATGTCCACGAAGGTGCGCACGATGGCCCAGCCATTGTTGAGGTTGAGGTTCATTTGGGAGGCGAACTGGATCACGAATGTCAGCAACAGATCGATTACACATACACGCAAGATGAAGGGTGGAAACGTACCTCACGTGGCTTGTAGCCCAGAACACCCAAGATGACGTGCTCCGCCGTGCTCTTGGGGTTAGCCCGGGAGACGAAACCCAGTTTCATCAGGTCTGCTTTGGCTAGGATCGACTGCACCGTCCACCTTGCCAGCTTGCACGAGTTGTTTTTCATCTCCGTCGCGACAACGGCACCACGCTGAGAAGCGAGCTTGCTGCGCCAGTCGAGCGCGCCGCCGGATCCTTGCGCTTTGTTATCGAATTCGTTCAGCGCCTTGATGATCATAAGTTGGTCTTCGCCGGAAATGTTGTTCTTCACAACGGCATCCAGCTCCGAGCGCACGACGAGGTGCAAAGGCTCGGTATCCGCCTCCAGAGATAGGTCAAAGCGACGATATTTGTACGACTTGCTCGCCGGTGGATCGGTCTCGACCGATGGGTTGTAGAAGGGGTGCTCGTTGTTCATCTCGTGCTTGCCGGTGTCGCTCTCCACAACGACTTGCGTTGGGAAGACGTTGTTGATGTGCGTGGCCTCCTCCTTCAGTGCGCCGGGGCTGTTGATCTGGTCTTTGTTGCCTTCGCTGATCTCAAGTGGAGCGTCTGCGGCGTTCTCATTCACCGTCACCATGTCCAGCGAGCTGCCTTCCCGCTTGTCGATGAAGATCTTGCCGTTCTGTTTCAGCAGCACAATGTCCCAGCTGTAGACACTACGGGGGGCACACATGAGCATGGAGAGGATATTGTCTGTGGCGAAGATGGACGCTTCATCTTTTTCGGCTAGCTCCTGGATGACCGGGTCGGAGGAGGTGCTGACGTTGTATGCGGCACGATCGAGCACCGTCAGCTTTCGGACCGAAGTTGGTGCGCCGGGCTGCTTGTCGTAGGAGCGATCATAGTAGTAAAGGAATCCGTAATCGTCAATGTCCTCGCCCTCGCCAGTATCGAGGTTAAGCTTCGACAGCCTGTTGAAGTCGATCTCTTCCAGCATGCGCCACGTATCTTTGGGTTGAACGGAAGCTTCACGGTTGCGCTGCGGCTTATCATAATCCTTCCAGCCGAACCTTCGACCACCCCTTCCGCCACGTCCGCCACGCTGATCGTAGCCTTGCTGTCCGCCTCGTCCGCCCACACGCTGGAAAGTACCCCGTCCACCGCGCTGACTCTGTGCACCTCCCCTTTGTCCGCGGCCGCGGAAAATGGCGCTTCCCCGTCCGCCGAAGCCTCTTGACCGTGCACTCGTCTGCGAGCGGTCGACTAGGGAGAACGTGCTCTCCTCGTTCTGCTGCTCAAGGTTGAACACAGTCTGTAGGCCACCCGGTCCGGCACCGTAGATCTGGTCTCGGTAGCGCTGTTGGTATTGCTGGCGACCGCCACGTCCCTCTCGTTCCTTGCCCTCAGACGTCCAGTCGGCCATGCGACCCAGCTTATCGCCTTTGGAGAAGGGAGCGTATGGGACGCCATTCAGGGTCGTCTCGGTGGTGGTGGGCGGACCCCATGTGTCTGAGGAGGGAAGCGAGTCGATCAGGTCCAGCAGAGACGCCGGTGGCGCCATTTTGACGACGAATGGTTGGACTGAATGTGGTGGATTTTGATATAAAGGTGTTGTCGTAGGCACTTCGATGCAGCCCAAGAGTGAGCGGGCGAGCACCCATTTTTTGACCGAACTCTTGGCGTGCGAGAAGTGGGGCGACAGGCGCGTTCCACCACTGTGCACGTGTAGCAACCACATCTCCTACACCAGCAGGCTCAAAACATTGCATATCACTGTCTTCGTACCACGCGAAACGTCCACAGAACATACATGGATATGGCTGTGCTTCAAGAACATTGGGCCGCGCGGGATGGTCACCAAGATCGAACTGCGAGTGCATGCCGGCGCACCTTCAGGCCGCAGAGACGACGACAGATATCGAGCACAAGCTGAAGCCTACGTCGGGTTTCGAAGTGCTCCAGTGACCACCGCTCCTCTACCACACTGGGATGATGGCACTCGATCAGTCGAGATCGGGCGAGCCCCGCCGAATGAGATGATGATGCCTGATCCACCTGACGACGGCACAACGGCGTTATGTTACGACGCGAGCACCTTTGTGGAAGACACGCAACTGGCTTACACAGCCTTGGAGAGTCAGTTGCACACGTCCTCGCTCACGGTGCCGGATCGAGTGACGCCACTGAGTACAGTCCGGACTCGCCTCGATTCGTCACCATGGCCTGAAGACTTGGAAAGAGGTAGTCAGCAAGTGAGCTCGCCGGATTCTGCAAGATCCCATGCTCGATCCGCGCATGCTGTTGTCAGACAACGGCTGCCGGCGTTCAAGCCGCCTGATTGTCGAATGAAATGCCCAGTTTCTAAGACCGGAAACCCAGCTCGTGCATATACAGAGCAGGACCGTCCGCTGCCACCGTCAAATAGCTCTCAGAGTGATCGACTAAGCCAAACGTCTTACCTCCAGTCTCCATTTCTGGTACGCGCCAGGAATAAGCGTCATTCGGAGTCCGATGTCGTCGAAGAACAGCGCGTCGAAACGTCGTCTGCTGCTTCTGCAGGTAGCAGCAAACAGGCCGGCAGCTCGCAAATCGCACAGATCAGCCCGTCATCCCATTCTCGCTCACCTGAGTTTGGTCGAAGCAGCAAGAAAGTGCGCTTGGAGTCAGCGAACTACCGTGAATGCACGCCGCAACCGCGACTACACGTCCCTTTCGTACCGTTACCGCACGGGAGTCAGGTCGGCATAGCTTTTGTGGGCAACAGCAATACTAATCACGCTGCACCACAGTCACAGACTACGGGGGATGGCAACGAAACGACCTCTGAGCTTCCTTCCTCGTACTCACTCAGTACCCATTCATCTAAAAGCTCGAAGCTAAGATTGCGCATTTCACAG
>Ga0058704_10000510_pt1 | contig 19951 bp, 14 predicted proteins | sample AgamicMgSfe_FD_71363 | JGI IMG/M metagenome (GOLD analysis project Ga0058704, IMG submission 71363) | Agave microbial communities from Guanajuato, Mexico - Mg.Sf.e | ecosystem: Host-associated > Plants > Phyllosphere > Phylloplane/Leaf | place: Guanajuato, Mexico | collected 2012-05-30
CTCCTCCTCCTCCTCCATCGCCACCACCACCACCACCACCACGGACTCTACCTGGATAAGCCCGAACCCCATCCGTCACCATGTCCACGGACATCGCTCATCCCGCCATCGTCTTCTTTGCCATCTTGGGAGCCGGCGCCGTCATCCTGATCGGTTTGTACGTGCTGCCTTGCCAAAAGACCTGCAAGCGGCTGCGCCGGTGGCGAGTTCTCCCTTTTACTGACCTATACCCTCTCTCCGGCCATTCAGCGCCGTCACTCACGTCTACCACCGTGCTCCCGTATCGGATCATGAGCCTCAGGCGATGAACGGCGAAGACGATCAGGCTGTGTATATGCGCCAAGTCAGGCTGCGCAATCAGCAAAATATCGTCGACGCCTACGGCTACGGCTATCGAAATGGTCGGTGAAGTTGCAGCGTATCCGCTTGAGATGCATCATACCTCGATCTCAATAACTTAGGTTGGTCGGAGGCAAAGGCGCTACCCCATGCTTTGACGGGCTCACTGACTGACATGTATGCGGCGGATCAGCGCCGATATCACGGGACACATCATCCGTTCGCCCTTGTCCTGAATACCAGCCGTAATTGGAGCAAGAGCCGTTCACCATCCGCCACCACAATTCACAGGATGACTGCACAACAACGATTGGGCGTGACAGAAGCTGGCCGACCCCCAATCTCCAATCGCGAACCCGCCACTGAAGAGATGTCCCGTGCTAGACCCCGGACAACACAGTACGCGCTCACATCGCTACCACCTCCGGCTACCGCAGCGGGAAGAAGGTGTGTGTGCCCAATAATGTGACGGCCTTCTTTTCAATATTGTGGGGAATCCTCGCGATGGGATTGCATCATTCACCGGGAGCATCAACGCCACGAACTAATTCTCACGGCTCTTCCTCCCTTGGCAAACGTACTTTCATCGCGAGCGCCGGTTGCGCGAGCGGTACACCCATCCAAGTCCGCGCCCAAACGAGACTCAACAGCATACCGTCCCGGTCGTCATTGCAGGTATTGCACGTGTCGATGATACCGGCAATACCGCTGTTACACCCTCACGCGCGCGACACCCCAACGCCGATCAGGTGCTTATCAAACACGAAGTCGAAGGACTGGACCACATCCGGGAGAGAAGAATTTCCTCGATTTTCGATACAACATGACAAGAATAAGCACAAGAAGAAGACCATCCACGCCATTCCATAGCAGGCTCGTACAAATGTGGAAGCTACCTTAACCCGTGCCTCCCACCTCTACGTCAACCAACCGTACCCTATCACGCCCCGCTCCCTCACCCCCTGAAAAAGGAAAAAAAAAGCATTCATCGAAGCCACCCGTCCCACCCAGGCCGCAATTTACTCATCAAAACCGCCCAAGCAAAAAGCAAGAACCGGGCCAGCCCTCGAGACACGCTTTCCAAGACTTCGCAAGCCCCGACAGCTCAAGAATTAAATCCTCCACTCCACTTTCGGGAAGCTCACGAAACCGCCCGGCAATCCGACACCACTCCTCAGACTCAGGCAAGAAAAGAAGCGAAAAGAAAAAGCTCGCTCTCGCTCAATCATGAAAAACAAAAACAAGCACAGGGGAAAAAACACCCATCTAGCGTACACAAGGAAGACGCTGTCGGATCTGCCAACCGCGCATGATGATTGGCGGCGCCGAATCATATGTCGCAACGGTTCGCTCGCTCGTGCGCTGGCTGATCGTAACGCCCTGCTCTCACTCCCGCCCGAGCCATAGTGTAAAAGCATACTGGCCTGGCAACCCAATAGGAACTCCAGTAGCGGTTTACCTATTCCTGCTTTCGATGTACTGTGGTCAACTCCCTCACGTTCCCTTCCAGAACCCCTTTTCCTACTGTCGATTATTTCGTCCGCTGTCACACAATCATAGTTTCCAGTCAGTCCCTTGTCAGGGGATGCGATAGTCGCTTCGCTCACGTGCCCTGCTCGGGCTGCATGGGCGTCGGGCTCTCCACCCTATCTTGCGCGGGCATGATCGTCGTCCCGCTCGAAGACTCCGACACGTCGTCCTCTCTCGTCGGCTTGTACTCCTTGCTAGACAGCTCCGGCATGCTCTTCGCTTTATGATCGCCAGCGGCATCCTGGGCAGGCCCCTCTTCCTCCTCTCCATCCTCTTCTTCCCCTCGTTCCTTCCTCTGCACCTTCAACAACCTCTCCTGTTCCTGCGTCTGCCGGCTCTCCCCTTCCTCCTTCACGCCCGGATCGTCGCTCGCCGCGGCAATCTTCATTCCCTCCGTATCAGCCTCATGCCCAGGCGCGGAAGTCGGCGGTTCCGCACTCGGCGTGGTATGAGCCGCGAAGACATCCGCCTGCGCCTCGTCGAACCAGCCCCCGTGTTCCCACCGACCGGGTTTGTACAGGTTCTCGCGCCGCACCGTCTGTTCCACGATGCCCGTCATGATTTCGCTCAGGCGGGGGAAGGAGATGGGTTTGAGGATCCAGCCGTCGAAGCCCGCGTCGATGTAGGTCTGGCGTTCGCGTTCGACGAGCGAGGCCGAGACGGCGATGATGGGGACGCGGCCGTTGAGCGAGGCGCGCGTGGAGCGGAGGTGCGTCGGGTGGGATTTCTCGAACGAGCGGATCATTTTGGCCGAGGTGAGACCGTCCACGATGGGCATCTGAAGGAAAGAAAGTCAGTATCCGCCAAATGTTTGAGCTTGGATGGAATGATGTATCTACTCACCTGCATGTCCATGAGGATGATGTCGAAGAACCCGGACTTATCGCAATACGTGCTCGAGCACTCCTCCCCGTTCCCGGTGAGCACGACGTCGTGTCCGAGCTTCTCCAGTCTCTTCTTGATGATCCGACTGTTGACCGGGTCGTCCTCCGCCACCAACACCTTCATATGCTCGGCGTCGATCGGTTCGTCCTTCGTCTCAGGTACATCGCTCGTGTCCGTCCTCGGCAACGACGCCGCTTCCGCTGACGCCATGGACTGTGGCGTGCCACCGGGCGAAAGCACGACGTCCTCCGGCACCCGCACAGGTCGGATCGGAGTCCCCTGGTCCTGGACCGCGCTCTCACCGGGCTTCGGCTTAAACGGCTGCGGCACAGGGGTGACTTCCATACTCCTCGCGCGCGTCCGGTTCGATCCCCCGCCCGCACTCGGGACTGCAGTCGTGTGCCGTTTGTCCAGTCTCGGCCTGAGAGAGCTCGACACGGGACTGCTGGGATGCGTGGAGTGCTGCGAGCTAGTGTCGCGCCAGCCGTCCACCCGGTGCGGCTCCTGAATCGCCTCGATCAAGCGCTCGGCTTCACTCCTCCCGCTGCGCGCCGACGAGAAGCTCACGTTGCTGCGCCCGGATTTGACGGATCCCAGACTGTGCATGCTCTTGAGGCTATCGGCGCTGTTTTTCCGCGAGACACCGTCGTTTTGGCGGGTCATGGCGGTGCTATTCGCACGCTTCGCGCTGCCGCGCTCGATGAGGGTCACTTCACCCGTCGTCGGTGGCGTGACCGGCCCGTTATACGATTCCGCCCGCGGTGTGGCAGAGCCCACACTACTCGATTCCGATGGTAGCTGCTGCTGCGCAGGCTCCGAGTCCGGCAAATCGAACGGGAACTGGATCACGAACCGGCTGCCTTTGCCCTCTTCCGACGTCAGGCGCAGCTGTCCGTTCATGTTCCGCACGATCCGGGCGACGACCGCCAGACCCAATCCGAGCGTCCGGTCGCCCTTCTGAGTTTGACTTTCTGGCAGAGCTTTCGTATCCGGGAGCACGATCTCGCTCGACAGTTCCGTCTCGCTCTGCACCTGCTCGAGCGCGCGGAAGAGCGCGTCCAACTTCTTACTGTTCATCCCGATGCCCGTGTCCGTGACGCTGATCTCCACCTCGACACGGGCGTCTGCCCTCGAAGCAAGGTACATCTCCACCTTGACTCCACCTTCGCTGGTGTTTTGAATCGCGTTGGCGGTGATGTTACTGATGGCCTGACGAATTCTCCGTTGATCGCCCATGACCTGTGTAGGTAGACCCGGCAGGTCCATGACGTCGTACGAGATATTCTTCCGCCGTGCGTCACCCTGAAACATGTCGGTGGCTTCGTACAACGTACTCTTGAGCTCGAAGATCTCATCTTTAACCAACTCACCCCCTTCCTCGGTCTTGGTCAGATCCAGCAGGTCGTTGATAACGTAGATCAGACTCTTAGACGCTGAGTGCGATTTCGCCAGATTGTCCCTGGTCTCCTGATCCAGCGAGCCTTCCAGAGCGATTTCCAGGTAGTTGATGATGGCGTTCAGCGGGGTCCGCACCTCATGCGCCGAGTTAGCGAGCAGCAGCCGTGTGAGTTGGCTGTTCTGCAAGGCAGCCTCTTTCTGCCGCCAGACCTCGATGAATTTGCCATACACCAAACACAGCACGGCTGCCGTCTCGATCTCCTCTTCCGTCCACTCGCGACACTTGCCCATAACTGTTTCGCTCCAGGTACGGAAACTCTTCCGCGGCTCCAAATACCCTTCCGTGCCTTCCTTGATGTACTTCTCGTACGGATTCCCAGCCCACTTGACTTCCTTCGTCTGGCCTCTGCGGAAGAACACGATGAAATCCTGGCCGCCGACGGAAAGCGGGACGAGCAGCAAACCAGCGATGACGGAGAAACCGGGCGGATACCGAAGGTCGGGAAAGTCTTCCCGGATGTCTTGCGAGGTCATCACGCTCGTCAGACTGCGCATTCTCAAATACTCCAGCATAGCGAGCGCTTCCTGGCTCTGCTCGATCTGACCCATGATCTTCGTCTCGCCCCGGATCGACAGCATTCCGAAATCCGCATCGAAAAGCTTCAGCAGATCTTCCGAAGAAGCTATTATGTACCCGGACGGGTTGCTCTGCGTCGGGACGGTGTTGATGAGTTTTCGTGCCTGCAGCCGCGAAGCGTACGATAGCCGTTCGATGTTGCGTGATGCGGAGTCACCCACGAGGCGACACATCTTTCGGATGGGGAACGAGACACGCATGCCTTTGGAGCCGTAGGAGTGGCACGCGATCAGTCCCCAGAGCTCCTCGAACGCGTTGATGGAAATGGACATGGACGACCGCACTGCCATGTTGGCAAGGTATTTCAGATGGATTGGAGACATGGCGCGAAGGTAAGAATAGGTGAGATCTAACGGCGTTTCCAGATCCTCGACGGTCCGGCACACGAGTCTAGCAGTGTCTAAGTCGCGGTCATACAACATGCGCACTTTGTTGATCTTGTACAGGTCGCGGGCTTGTTTGGGAATGTCAGAAGCCGGGAAATTGAGCCCCTTGTACAGATCTTTCGTCGCCCGGGGATCCACGAGCTCGGTGACGACCCTCCCGTTCCACGCCTGGTCGAACTGATAAATCATGACTCGCTGGAAGCCCGTGAGCTCCTTCACGACGCCGACTAAGATTTTGAGGAACTTCTCAAGGTTAGGCGCGGCGGCCAACTGCTCCTGCACTTGTGACATGATGTTGAAGACCTCCATCGCTGCGGCTTCGCCTTTGCGTTTCCGGGCGCTGCGCAGTACCCGCAAGGGCTTGCTCGTGTTCTGCGTCGATTCGTTGAACTCTTCCTCCGTCGGCCGGCTATCCAATGTGTCTTCGGGCAGGTCCGGAATCTCGCTGTTCGGGGGTACCAGTGGATTGATCGGATCGTCTTCCAGTTCGAACTCGCAGATCAGCAGGTTTGGGTGTCGGTCATGGATGTGCATCGCACACCAAAGCTTTTGGCTCTTACGGGATGGCGAGCGGATGGACATGGTAAAGACTTCCGGACCGTTGCTAGCGACGTCCGCATCCTCGTCCCGGATGAAATCGACATGGTCGAGGAGGTTGTCGGCTTGGTCTTCCGACAGGACATCGGTGAAGCTCTCGAGCGCGAAGAGCTGTTTTGGTGTGTAGCCGATCAAGCGCTTCGAGTTCTCGCTTACCACTCGTACTATGAAACATCCCTCGGATCGCTCTTCAAGGGCTATGAGCAGTCCAAAACCTTGCACAGCCCCAGGAATATGAATCGGCTCATCCTCACAACGTTGTAACGTGTCTCCGTCGCGTCCTGTTATGACGGCATGGCCGTCTTCGGTGACAATGTGTTTGAAACGCGCCGTGACGAGGGGGCCAGTCTCCTCAATAGCGCTTCTGGTACTCTTGAAAGAATTGGATCGACCAAACGGGGGCCGCTCGCTGAGCATGTCGGACGATTGATTGCCCGTTCGGTCGCTGCTCACACTTCCCGAATCCCCGATGTTGTTAAAGAGTTTGGGTGGTTGTCTTTGCACGGGCGAGCCAGGCACCGACTCGGCCGGGCCCGTAGAAGTGGAACCGGGTCTGCTTTGTTCCCAAGGAGTGGCTTCGCCTTGCTGTGATTTGGTTGTAGTATTGCGCTCGGCACCCGCCGGCCCCTTTCTCCCCGCAGTGCCGCTTGACATCGCGTTGCTGCTCATTGACGACCGGCGTGTATGTGAGGAATTGGAAAAATAGCCCTCATGATGCCTATCTGATCTTGCCGAAGGTGTAGGCGTGGGATCAACCGAGATGACCGAACGGATAGGAAACACCCTGTCCACAGCGGTCGGACTCAGCTGCCCTTCCACGGTCGCAAGGGTCGGTGAGCGTACGGGCTCGGCGAAGTTGACGTTCGGCCGGGGTGGCGCCTCTCGGCTGGAAAGGTGTGGCTTCCGGGTTCGAGATGGGGCCTGCGACGGCGAGGGCGGTCGTTCGTCGTCTGTACTGTCACTCTGACCCAATGCTGGCGAGGATGCAGGTGAGGAGCTTTCCACGGAGAGCCGATCATGCTCCTGGCCGGAGGACATGATGCACCGGCGCAAGGTCCACAGGGGTGACCGTCTTGCTATTGCCCAACCCGGTGGTGGCAATGGCGTCTCCAGTCGGAACAGGAAGGATGTGTGTATTCAGACCACCATCAAGCGTAATATTCCTCCCGACCTTCCTGCCAAGTCTCCGCTGCGAAAGAGGGCTTTGCCGCTGCTTAGGTCGGCGTGCGTGGTACCGAGACCTAACAGTCCCTACCAGCTTTGTCCCACCGGCCGAGAATATCGCCTCGCGCTCTTCTACCCACGCTCATCTGCCGGCAAATCGCATCGCAAGCGGATGTGGGCGGAGTGGCTCGGATTCGGTCGGTGGTGTGCAGTGCTGTTTGGGCTACGGTGGCGAAACCGGGCGCGATGAATGTACCTTGGACACAGTCGATTGCCGCATGCAAAACGGGCCGGAGATGCGATGCGGGCGTCCTCGGTGTAGGAGTAGGCAGACAGCCTGTGGGCACCTGCAGTGGGAGGATGAGATGTAAGTACAAATTACGACATGCTCGACAGTGATGGCCTTGCCAGAAGTGATGAGTGCAGTTGTTCACACGACAAAGAGTTAGTAGCGGAGTGACCCGTCTGGCAGCATGGGCTGAACACGGTTTAGTTCGGAAACCCATGTACTGTACCCAACAAGACCGATAAACCATAACCCGGCTAGCGGTTACTCACCGATTAATGAAAAAGCAGTCTGCAATTGTCAACAGTCAACTACAGGTAGAGTATGTAGTATGTACTATATAGGGAGTACACATTACTATATACCTACTGTACCTAGGTACCTTGTATACCTGTATACTGAAGGTATTATGCACTATGTACTAACCCGTACGCGAATGCAGCAGGAGAGAGGTATTTGAGGGAGAATACCTACATGTACCTAAGGTACATACATGTACGTAGGAGGTAAGCGCCGAGTACATAATCAAAGAATGTGAGTATATCGGATGTACCCGACCGGCACGTTGCTTAATAATAATCGGACCGCCACAGGTTGGACGTCGATCGTCTCGATCTCTACCATCACCATCAGTGATAGAATCTCAGAGTTTTGGCTGCAGCAGTGCAGATCAACAACCGCTTCTTTTCCACTAACATACCTTACCTACCTAGGTATATAGGTAGGTAGGTACTCAATGTACGTGTAATGTTAGAGGTATGACGGATACTAGAAATGTATAGTACATAGTATCTATCTGGTATACACCAGCACAACAAGTACCTTGCAAGGTTTCTGAGGAAGACTTCTGCATTCACGTTCATGCGTCTGTCGTCGAGATGACTTCACCACAACAGGGATGCCCCCATGCAGTCGGTGTGTGTGAGGCTGGAAGAAGACCCGCCCTGTGGGCTGTGGCTCAGCCGAGGTCTAGGTCGGCAGGAGTGAGTGAATGACACATGTCCGCGGAGAGTAAAAGCAACATTGATATATCGAAGTGTGCGAACAACAAGCAAGCTCTCGTCCTTCAAGTCGTTGTTCCAGCGGATGCGAAAGGTGCATGTGCCACTTATTACACACATCGGCCCCCTGAAGCGATGACTGTGCGGAAATCACCATCACTGGGAATAGAGTCGGACCAGCAACTTCGTTCTAAACTCGGCTAGGGCCGAAATGAATCTCTTGGAGAAGACGACGGTCGATGTCATCGAGGGAGTGTTCGTGCTGCTGCGGCTATCGATGCATTCACCAGCGGTCCTTTTGGGCTGGCGAAGAGCACTCATGCATATGTGCGTTGGTCGATTGACTTGGCTGGCAGCTGATTATATGAAGTACATATGTATGTAGAAGTAAACGCGCATTCCTGCTCCGTAGTGGCCGGGTGGCGACTCCTTGCCGGGGGCCGAATCATGATAAACAAGCTTCAAGGCGCATGCCGTTCCCGCATCCCGCCGTTCAGGCGCCTACATGTACAGTCCGAACATGTGATGGGCGTATCTGGATATCATCCACGCAACTTGCTGTCTCCACCTGCGGTCGTCACATCTCATGCTCTGTCGTTCATGTTTGCCTTCAGACCTATGCCATAGCCTCTGTCAACGGTGCCTCGCGACCTCCTACTCCGCCATGGCATCCTCCTCGAGCACCCACTACATTCGTTCCATGAGAGCATCCGACTCTCGATACCACCCACACATCGACGTACCCGACATCGACGGCGCCGACGAGGGCCATCGTCGCCGTGCGCTGAATGTCCTCTTCGCCTCCACCGGTTGCACCGAACCCACCATCATCAACGCCCTGTTGCCACAGATCGCCGATATCCCCGATGTCTCTGTCCGCGCGGTCCTGGATGCTGGGTTTCGTGGACAAGACCTGATCCGGGCGAGTTCGCATTGTCTGACGGTACAAAACACCGCGCGTGGCAATCCCGTCAACGATGCAGGCATCGAGCAAGAGGCGGCGGAGCTCTGCGAGTGGGCCAATTTGCTGGTATTGGGCCCGATAGACGCTTACACCCTGGCCAAGATGCTGCACGGCCATACGGATAACCTGCTGCTGGGAATCTTGCGAAGTTGGAACGTGAGCAAGAAGATCCTGTTGGTGCCGGGCATGTCCAGCTTGATGTGGGAAAATCCGATTACGAAGAAGCAGCTCAGCAAGATCCGTCGGAAATGGAACTGGATACAGGTGCTGCAACCTGTATTGTGGACTTTTGCAGACAACAAGAAGAAGGTGGAGTCGTGGGAGGCGACCGAGGAGCTGGTGGACGCGGTAAAGAACCAGGTCGACCTCATGAACATTGGCCAAGACCTGGATGTCTCGCCGTCCACTCGAGCAGTCTTCGCTACGACAGGTGCACCGAACGAGAAGCCAAGTAGTCTACTACCACCAGAACTATGGACGATGATATTCGAGTTCACGGGCGACTGGGAGTTGGCGCAGACACTGCACGTCTACACCAACTTGCCCCCACCCGCCGACTGGGCGTCCCATACCAGCCACCAAGGCCCGCGCAATTACATGGAAGCGCTCGAGCATACCATTCTGCGAGGGGATTTGGCAGCTGTGGAACATTTCATCGCCACGCATAGTGTGCCGCGCTGGCTCTCCAAGCTCTGCATCAAGCTCATCATGCGCTTCGCCATGACGCCTCTGCTCGCGCATCTGGAAGCGAACCACCGAGACCTATTCTGGGCCACCTTTGGCCACACCTTCCTCCCAGACAAAGCTTCATCTGTTTTCGGCCGGACAGAGATTCTCGAATTCTGGCGCACATCCCCCTCTTTCCTGACCAAGGAGTACAACACCGAAGCCCTGGACGGCGCCTCGCGCGCCGGGTTCGTGAACGTGCTCGAGTGGTGGCAGCACTCAGGCCTACCGCTCAAATTCACCGAAGCCGCGCTCGAGCAAGCCAGCAGCCAAGGCCACGTGCCCGTGCTCGCGTGGTGGAAATCCCAGAGCACGGCCGTCGACGACACGGCCGCTAGCGTGGATTCGAGCAAAATCCGCCTCAAACCGGGCAAGAGCATCTGCTACGCCACACAAAATGGGCATACGGATGTCGTGCGCTGGTGGCTCCAATCCGGCATCGCCTTCCCCCACGAAGACGTCGTCGCCAAGCTCGCGTCGACACACGGCCACGTCGACATCTTGCAATTGTGGCACGACGCCAAAGGCAGCAAGATGATCTTCGACAACCAGGTGCTGGTGGGGGCGACGAAGAACGGGCATGTCAAGGTGTTGGAGTGGTGGAAGCGGAGCGGGTTGAGGTCGGAGTACAAGACTTGCGATGTCGAGGAAGCGTTGGAGGATGGGGATGAAGGGGCCAGAGGGGTGGAAGTCCGACGGTGGTGGGCGAGGAATGGGTTGAATTTGGGGGTGGGGACCAGTGAGTGGATGAAGACGAAGGTGTTGAACTCATGATGTTTCCGTGTGTTGGTTTTGCTAGCGATGGTCTGTATGTAAGGCGCATGGGGGTTTGGATTATCTATTTGGGTCTCAAGGCTAGACGGGACGAAGAGCTCAACATCCATCCAGAACGATACTTCCTAATGGATCACATCGAACAGCATACTATGTACACTTACTTCGCAAGTTGCGAGCAGTGCCACGTGATACGGCCTCTCCCGTGCACTAAGCCCGATACGGAGGAACGACTTCCACCTCACGCCTTCCCGGCTCAAGCGTATAATAAAACTTGATCAACAGCCCAGACAATCTCAACGATATATTCGCCTTCTCATATGGTCCCTAGGGAATGCCGCCGTCGGTAGGCATCGAACTATGCTGTACCCTCACGGATCTGCTGATCTGGCGCAATGGAAAACTGGACCGAAACCGCCCGGATAGCCTTCCCCGGCCCAGCACCCGATGCTCCATCTACGCAAGTGACCACCTGCGCCTTTGACACGGACCAGGAGCTGTTGTGGACGGGTAATGAGTATGTAAGTGTTCCGAGGGTCTCCCTGGTCCCATTATCCGTCTCTGTATCTTGCTAGGCTTTGTGTATCCACGCCCAGAGCTGATGCCGCGTTAAGGGCCGGGTCACGTCGTTCTATGGCACCGAGCTGCAACGATATACCTCATATCGAGGCCATGTCAGCAGCGCGCCGCGCGGTGCTCCCGGCAACGCGCCCGTCAAGCAGCTTCTGTTCTGCGACAAGGGCGTCATTTCGGTCTCGTCGCGCAGCGTGCATTGCGCTACTCGCCGAGGCCTCGTCCAATGGCATCTCACGTCGAGCGACATGGTCGATCTCCGGTGCATTAGTTTCACCGCCCAAGGCGGCGATGAGATCGTTGTCGCCGGCTGTCAGCGGCAGATGTATCGTGTCGATGTGGAAAAGGGGACCGTGACGGAGACGTTGGCGCCGCCGTCGCCCGTGCCGTATACGATGATGCGCCGCGCGGGTCAGTACATCTGTGCCGCGGCGCATGATGGGTCGGTGTGCATGCTGGATCCGAAGACGCTGGCGATCGTTCAGCGTTGGCAGCCTTACGCGGGCACGGTCAATGATATGGATGCTCGAGGTGATTATCTCCTGACGTGTGGCTGGGCCACGCAGCAGTATCAGGGCTTGGCACTGGAACGGTTGGTGCGTGTTTACGATCTCAAAAAGCAACGAGCGGCGCCGCCGGTGGCGTTCCCGTCCGGCGCCGCGTTTGTGCGAATGCATCCGAAACTGTCCTCGACCTGCATCGTCATGTCGCCGACTGGCGTCATCCAGTCCATCGACGTGCAGAACCCGGACATGCCCATCATGCGCTTTGTTCAGACTTTCGAGGCCCAGGTGACGGGCCTGGAGCTGATGCCGTCCGGGAAAGGGTTCGTGATGACCGACAGCCACTGTCAGATTGCACTCTGGGGCTCGCAGGCCAAGATGCAGTTTACCGAGTACAGCAAGCCGACGGAATTTCCCGATCCGCCTCTCGCTGTCAAGCATCTAGACTGGTCGAGCGACGTTCCTCTGAACGTCATTGGCATGCCTTATTACCGGGAGGCGCTCCTCTCTGGCTGGCCTAATAGCCTTGTCCATGAGGTTGGTGCGCCGCCTTCGAAGTTCGACCAAGCATGTTTGGTTTCGCTGCGACCCTCAGACTACGGCATGGTCGGGACAAACCCGCGCAAGACGCGTCGGTATCAGGTGGATGACACGCGAGCGGCGCAGAGAGCTCACGACCCTCTAGCACCGCCCAAATTCCTGAGCGAGAAGCCCCGGGACGAACCGAGCGAGCACGACAGCCCGCGCCGGCTCAGCGAAGATATCGGCAAGATTCTGTCCGGCCTGTCGTTGAACGGGGGCGCGCAGTCGGACATCTTGCCCTATTACCGACCCGTGGAGATCAAGTACAGCAAGTTTGGGATTGACGACTTCGACTTCAAGTACTACAACAAGACGCAGTACTCCGGGCTCGAAACGCATATTGTCAACTCCTATGCGAACCCGTTGCTGCAAATCTTCCGGTTCGCGAATGTGGTGCGCAACATGGCTCTCCAGCACACGGCTTTGGACTGCAAGTACGAGAGCTGCTTGCTGTGCGAATTGGGCTTCCTCATCGACATGTTGGAAAAAGCCCGCGGCCAGAACTGTCAGGCGACGAACTTCCTCAAAGCGTTGAGGAAGCAACCCGGTGCAAGTGCTCTGGCCATTTTAGAAGACCAGACGGTTAATACACCCCTTACGGTCATGACGCAGAACCTGAGTGGCTTCTTGCTAAATCGGCTCGACGAGAGCTATCGTCGATTGCCGGAAGGTATTGCGACAACGCAAGCACCGTTTGCCACCGTCGGCCGCGCTTTCAGCCAATGCACTCATTGCTCGTACGAGGATGCCCGTGAACAGGTCTGGTACAGCCACGACCTCGTCTATCCACCCAAGCCTACCAAGCATTCTCCACGCCCCACGAGACAGTATTTCACGCGCGTGCTCAAAGACTCGGTCGAACGGTACGACCAGCAACGAGGCTGGTGTATGAGATGCCAAGGTTACAAGGCGATCCGATCTCATCGTACCGTGCACACCATGCCGGCAGTGTTGATGATCAACGCGGCCATCACCACCCCAGAAGCGAGACAGCTCTGGGCTAACCCGGGCTTCCTGCCTCGGGAGATCGGGATCATCATGATGAATGGTCAGTTCTTCTGCTATGAAGGCGCGGATCTGCAGCTTCACCTGCAGCGCGGCAATTACCAAGTCGCGGTATACGAGCTCGTGGGCGTCGTGTCCGATGTCGCGGCCGGCGAGACGCAGAAGTCTCACATGGTATCCACCGTCGATACCGGACTATCGGATCCGGATCCGACGAAAGCGGGTGATTGGCATTTAGTGAACGACTTCCTCGTGCGCCCGATCACTCAGCAAGAAGCGTTGCTCTTCGACCCGCGGTGGAGATTACCGTCGGTGATTACATATCAAGCGAAGGCGCGGTCTCACACTGTGGATGACGGTTGGAAGGCGGCCATCGACACCAATGTCCTCTACCGCAGCGTCACGCAGCCGGCTTTTTCTCCGACTTACCTATTCAAATCATTGACGAAAGATGAGCCATTGCCTGGAGAGACCACGCACTGCGCCATCGACGCCGAGTTCGTTCGATTGCTGCGAGAGGAGATCGACATGGGCGCCGACGGCTCACGAAGAGTCACCCGACCATCCCGCTCAGGTTTGGCTAGAGTGTCCGTCCTCCGCGGCGACGGACCGGACGAAGAACTCCCCTTCATCGACGATTACATCGCCATCGACGAGCCGATCGACGACTACCTCACCAAATGGTCCGGTCTACACCCCGGCGACCTCACCCTCGGCACGAGCCCCTTCACCCTCGTCCGCTTGAAAGAAGTCTACAAAAAACTCTGGGTCCTCCTGAACCGCGGCTGCCGCTTCATCGGACACGGCCTGTCCTCCGACTTCCGCACCATCAACATCCACGTCCCCGAAGCCCAAGTCATCGACACCCAGGACCTCTTCGCCCTGGGCCACCGCTCCCAGCGGAAACTCTCCCTGCGCTTCCTTGCCTGGCTCCTCCTGCGCGAGGACATCCAGCAGCACGCCACCGAGGGCCACGACAGCATCGAGGACGCGCGCACCGCGTTGAAGCTGTGGCGCAAGCACCTCGAGTACGAAGAAGCCGGGATCTTGGAACAGGTGAAGGATGAGATTTGGGTCAAGGGGAAGGCGTTGGATTTCAAAGTCCCGCTGACGGGGACTGGGGAGGAAAAGGAGGCGAAGAAGTTGCCGGAGACGCCGAGGTCTAGCGCGCCGAGTACGCCGGTCCGGCGGCCGGCGAGCGTGCATGGGGTGGGCGGGGCTGTCCGGACGGCGAGGCTGGAGTTTGGGAGTCCGTTGAAGTGAAGTGATGCGAAGACGGTTGGAAGTTAGGTATGCGGAAAGCGTTTCGGCACGTGCAGGACTATGGATACGTACCCCTGTTTACTCAAAAGACAAAGACGGGAATGCCAACGGCCCGCAGCAGACACGCCGGGTTGCCGAAACCTGCCTGCAGCCACTGTCCCAGCAAGCAGCAGCTCGCATAAGCTCTCAGCCGAAAGCCACGTCAAAAGAGACGGGCCTCGAAGCTCAGCATGTGCTCCACATTTGTTCGTGAATCTCGAGGGCTCGACTAATGATCGTGAACGCAAGTTGCCATCGACTCGACCTCGCCAGACGCGCCAGGCTGTGATTTCTATCTCGCCATTGCGAAAGTGCGACGATCGCTTTTGAGCTCTTGCCTTCCTCCGTATGTCACTTTTGCGTCCTTTCTCGCTGTTTATGTTCAGCCGCACGCCTGGCCACGACACGACAGTCGGTATGGATTCACAGCTATGTATGCACACCTCACAGTTCTCTCTAGATCTAGGCCGTGGCATACAAGTACGCCGCGACTGACGGACCAACGTCAAGCGCTTTGAACGCTTCTTTGCCATTTGAAAGAAGTAGAAACCCCATTGATGTGTACTTTGTGTGTGAACCTTAACATTCGACTTCGTCATCCACAGTGACTCTACCCTACGGCTAAGACGGTATCGAAATGCGCTGGGGAAAAGGCATGCGGGTCGTCGAAGGGTTTGTCCTCGTGTCAGCTACTGGGTATTGTGCTCTCTACCAGGACTGGTCACACACAGCCGAAGCAACAGTCTGTACGTTGCTACCTCTTCGGGCCGCGACAAAGTCGAAAGCGGAATAACGAAAGAATACCAAACGTTCCGGCAAAACTCCGTATGTACACCTATACAACCTATGCTCATCTTTCAGCGGCCACTTGTCCTCATGCAAACAGATCGACACAATCTCGGAGCTTTTGTTGCCCGCCACGTCTGCTGGATAGGATCGATCGGCGTAACGCATTCTTGGTAAACATCAACCCCCCTTTCCACACTTACTTCTTCTTCAAACACTCGGGCCAGCCTTGATGACCTCTTCCGTCGCTTCGTCGGCGTATTTCTTGAAGTTTTCCTGTGCATTTCCAAGTCAGCAATGTTCCGTCGCCCAGCGGGATTAGTAAGGAGGGAAAGGCACTCACATTGAACAGTTCCGCCAGCTTCGTGACCTCGTCCTTAAAATCCGCCGTGCCGGTCCAGCTCTTCTTGGGGTTGAGGATCTCGTTGGGGACGTTGGAGCACGTCTTGGGGACGTGCAGGTTGAAGACGTCGTAGGTTTCGTACTCGACTTTGGCGAGCTCGCCGCTGTGGATGGCGTCGAGGATGGCGCGGGTGTAGGCGAGCTTGCAGCGGGTGCCGCCGGTGGCGGCGCCGGCGCCGACCCAGCCGGTGTTGAGCAGCCAGGCGTTGGCGTTGTGGTGGGCGATCTTGTCGGCGAGCATCTTGGCGTAGCGCATGGGGTGCAGGGCCAGGAAGGGCTGGGCGAAGCAGGAGGAGAAGGTGGCCTGGGGTTCCGTGACGCCCTGTTCCGTGCCAGCCATCTTGGAGGTGTAGCCCGAGATGAAGTGGAACATGGTCTGCTCGGTGGTGAGCTTGGAGATGGGCGGGAGGACGCCGCGGGCGTCGCAGGTCAGGAGGACGATGTTGGTGGGGTGGTTGGTGGACAGACAGGGGATCTTGGTGTTTTCGATGTACTCGATCGGGTAGGCGCAGCGGGTGTTCTCGGTTAGGGTGGTGTCATCGTAGTCGACGACACGAGTGGTGGGGTCGAAGACGACGTTCTCCAGGATCGAGCCGAACTTGATGGCGTTGAAGATGTCTGGTTCCTTCTCGGCCGAGAGACCGATGCACTTGGCGTAGCAGCCGCCCTCGATGTTGAATACGCCGCGGTCGCTCCAGCAGTGCTCGTCGTCGCCAATGAGAGCACGCTTGGAATCGGCGGAGAGGGTGGTCTTGCCGGTGCCGGACAGGCCGAAGAAGACTGTGACGTCGCCATCCTTGCCCTCATTGGCGGACGAGTGGAGGGTGAGGACGTTGTGCTTGACGGGCATCTCGTAGAAGAGGACGGTGAAGATACCTGGTAGCTGGTTAGTGTCGGTAGTAGAGTCAGATTCCTGAGCGTTCCTGGACCCGGCGCTTGAGTCGTTTCGTTTCCTTGTAGCCCTTGAGTATGCCATCATCACCACCGGCGTAGTGGCACAGATTTCAGTAGAAGGTCTTTGCTGAAGCGCCGTCGGAGGTGCAAAGAGTCCTGGGGCCAGGGGCAAATATGGAAGAAGCCGTAGTCATGGTCGCGTTTGTACCTTGCCCCAAGGTAGCAAGCAAAGATTGTTTCGAGGGCGAAGAGGACAAGCGGTAAACGGGTACTTTATAGGTCGGAGACTCGGGCGTTCTGCCGAGGAGGCTTTCTTTTCGATGGTGTAGCCGTATTGGAGTAGTGAAGTTCTTCGTCCTGTCGTATTCATCGAAAAAGGTTCGAACACCACGAACTGATGGCGCTGTTGCAAAGCCGATGTACAGCTTGCTCCAATGGCGGGTGGAAGTACACTCATCTATAGTGTCTCCTTCCTGTGGGTCCGGGCGGGTGGTCGTACCATCCTTCCATACAGTGTAAGAGAAGAACCAGATCCAGCTTAAAGGGTCCAGGCAACGAGATACATAACAGAGAAGGAAGGTTACCCACCCTTTTTCATTTCACCTACGATTGTAGCGTTAGTATCGAGGATGAGATGGACATGCCAATAGACAGCATAGCGAACTCACCCGCGTACTCAGTCCCGAGGATGACCATCTCCTTCTCGGCGAAATTAATTGCGACGGAGGTGGAGGAGGTCATGCCGGTGGTGAAGCGGTTGGCGGGAAAGGCGCCAGCGTTGTAGATGACATAGTCCGGGTGGAAGTGCTCGAGCTCCTTGCGCGAGGGGCGGATGAGCATGTTGCGCATGAAGAGGGCGTGGTAGGCGCGCGCGCACACGACGCGGACGTTGATCCGGTAGCGCTCGTCCCAGCCGGCGTAGCCATCGACGACATAGATGCGGTTGCGGGTGTTGAGGTAGTCGACCGCGCGTTCGCGGTTAATGCGCCAGACCTGCGTCACGTGTTAATTGTGTATCATCAGGTCAGGTGACGATGAAAGTGAAGTGAAGTCGTAGTCTCATTCCCGAATCCCGAGAATTCCCGATTCCCGATATTCTCCGAACGTTGCGGGGCACGCCTGCATGACGTATAGCGGGGAGCCCCGCCACCATGTGCCGGCTGCGGTAAACACCTCGGCATCGCGATAGGAGAGAGGGGAGGAGACAAGGGAGAGCCATATTGGAGATGAATGATGGAGATGGCAAGGGGCACAAGGCAAAGCAGTCTCATTTCTCGGTGCAGAGCTATGCAGCCCTCACCCAATACAAAGATCGCTTTGTCTTGTGCCCCTGGATGGGATGGAAACTCACATCCGGAGACATGGGCTTGTTCACAGGCCCCCACCACACATCCTTCTCCGAACCCTCCTCTTTCACGATCCGTTTGTCCGATGGGCTGCGTCCGCTCTTCGCACCGCTGCTCGTGGAGAGCGCGCCCGAGGCGGTGATGGCCGAGCCGGTTTCGTAGACGAGGGCATCTTCGTAGAGAGCGGGGACGGAAGGGTTGGCGATCTTGGGGGTGGAGGCGGTTAGTCGGAGCTTTCGATGTGTAGGTATGGGTAACGGGCACGTACAATGGCCACGCGGTCGTAGTCGATGTGGGCACGCTCGTGGAGTTCCTCCTCGATCTCGGTGTGCTCGTGTTGGGGCCTTGGATGAGGTTAGCAATGATGATTGTCTCGAGAAAGGCGGCAATGGCATCGTACTGCACACCACCCGGGTGCAGGGCGGTCTTGTTGACACTGTCGGCGACCATAGTGAGATGTAGTGGGGTGTTGAGTGACGAGGAATGGAAGTTGCCCTTTTGCTGTTTCTGCACCTGTTCGCGGAGGAAGTCGTTGGAGGCGTTGGGCAAACTGGGGGTGAAGGCACGGACGGGCGTTATTAAGAAGAATATTGGACGTGAGAGGGCGGCGGAATCGCTCTAGTTACCCTCGCTTCTTCCCTTCCTTACGATCCAACGACGGGTGATCGCGTAACGCTGGAGTCTGGACAGACGGAGAGCCCCACCAGGGTTCGTTTGGAATAGGCGATGGTGAAAGGAGCTTGGGCCGGGAAGAAACGGAGATCGGACGAGACCGGGGCGGCTTTGCAAGTCGGTAGCTGGGTCGGGTGATTGTTTGTTTGTTGTTTATTGTCGTCTGTTTGACTCTGCCTTTGACACTTCAATTCAAGAAGAAGAAGAAGAAGGAGGAGGAGGAGAAAAACAACAAGACGTTGCGAGCGGAGCAGCGGATGCTATATACAGTAGTTCGGATCATCATCCTACAGTACAGCCTACAGGCAAACCTGCAGTAAGATACACTGCATGTGTTTGGTAAACCCCGCGTCACTTCCACCCCCCCAACTTGGCATTGTATGTGCGGGGGACATGGAGAAAGAGAACGTGTATATCTACATCTACTCTTATACACCGCCTATCTTCGAGCCGTCTACTCTTGAGCGATCGCCGCGGCTCAAACAGTGCCACCGGACACGCCTACATGCCTGCACAAAGCAACGTGTGGCTCGGCCTCTTGACTTCAGGCCGCGTGGCGAAGTAGCATCGAACAGAGCAACGAAGCCGGAGTAGCGTAATTTTTCGGTATACAACAGTTCAAAGTCTGGAGTCGTTGTATAGTAGATGGTGAGACCAGGCAGACGAGACAGCCTCAAGCGGGCATCCATACTGGCCAATGCTGATAGCAAGCCTCTGCGATGCCCCCTGGGATGTGACCAACCTGCTGGGGTTCGATGTGGTCAACACGATTAGCATTGCCATCATAGGGGTTGCCGCTTCCGGAGTAATGGTACCTATTCTCCCAGGCTACATAGCTAGACCTGTCCGCTAGTAAGTCGCTGGTATCCTTTCTTATTAGTAGATGCGAGCACATACGTTTGTGATACTGCACGCCCACGATCTTGGAAGGGAGATGACCACATCGATGTAACTCGTCTTGATCGGCAGCGTTCTGCGGCGACGATACTATCTCGTTGACGATAATATCTCGTCGATTTCTCCAGAGCCAGCTACGTTGTGGGCGAGAGCTTGCGTGCCCCGCCTACGTGTGGCTAGTCCGTGGCACCTTTGGCTGGTCGGTCTTTGGCTGGTCGGTCTTTGGCTGGTCGGTCTTTGGCTGCTCGGTCTTTGGCTGCTCGGTCTTTGGCTGCTCGGTCTTTGGCTGCTCGGTCTTTGGC
>Ga0058704_10000511_pt1 | contig 19904 bp, 21 predicted proteins | sample AgamicMgSfe_FD_71363 | JGI IMG/M metagenome (GOLD analysis project Ga0058704, IMG submission 71363) | Agave microbial communities from Guanajuato, Mexico - Mg.Sf.e | ecosystem: Host-associated > Plants > Phyllosphere > Phylloplane/Leaf | place: Guanajuato, Mexico | collected 2012-05-30
CCCTTGGGAGCCGGCAACACCCACGACCCCATCCCGACCGATCTCTCCGACCGTCCGCGAAAGCGACGTCGTCGATCTTCTCCCGACCTCCACGAGCCCCTCTCTTCGACTACGGGTGGAGGTGCTGGTGCTACGCCCAACCGCAAGCTCAAACGATCACGAGCCGACGCCCAAACGAGCACCCAGAACGACACGAGTATGCGACCGTATGAGCACGGCCACAACACCAACGACAACACCCACGAGCACCGAGCCCGTCCCTCTTCCACGACCAACGGCTCCTCTCCGAGCGCCCACACGAATGGCTCCTCGGCGAGGAGCGGCGAGACGAACGGCTTCCACGCCAACGGGCATTCGGACGAGCCGCCGTCGATAGCGCCGCACCAGCCCTTCTACGGCCACGACAGAGAAGAGGTCACGCGGATCCTGCTGCAGAGCCTCTCCGATCTCGGGTACCGACAGACGGCGAACCAACTCAGTCGCGAGAGCGGATATGAGCTGGAGACGCCGAGCGTGGCCGCCTTCCGAAGTGCCGTGCAGCGTGGCCAGTGGGAAGATGCGGAGATGCTGCTGATTGGTGGGTCGGAAGGGGAGGGAGGTGCGGAGGTGACGGAGGGTGGGGTGATGTTGGGGAACGGGAACACAAGTCGCAGTTCGTCGGTGAGGAGGAAGAGTAGTCGGTTATCTCTCAGCAGTCAGAACGGGGCTGTCCGGCATGGATTACCGCTGGCGGAAGGCGCGGATACGACGACATTGAGGTTTATGCTGCGGCAGCAGAAGTATCTGGAGCTGTTGGAAGATCGCAACCATTACGCCGCCCTGAATGTGCTGCGGAACGAGCTCACGCCGTTGAAGAGGGATGTCGGTCGGTTGCACGCTTTGTCGAGTCTGATCATGTGCCCGTCGACAGAGGACTTGAGGCGACAGGCGGAGTGGGATGGTGCGGCGGGCGAGAGTCGGGCGGTACTACTGTCGGAATTATCCAAGTCGATCTCGCCGTCGGTCATGATCCCGGAACACCGTTTGGCGACACTCTTCACGTCCGTGCAGGACGAGCAAACGTTGAATTGCCGGTATCACAACACGACCGCGCAACCGAGCCTGTACACCGATCACGAATGTGTGGAGGAGGAGTTCCCCCTCGAGACGCTCACAGAGTTGCAGAACCACGCCGACGAGGTGTGGTACCTGGAGTTCAGCCACGACGGGAGCATGCTCGCTACCGCCGGCAAGGACGGCTTGGTGTGTGTCTACAACACGCAGACGTGGCGACTACAGGCGGAATTTCGCGAGCACGATCGAAACATCGCCGGCTCGGAGAACAACCGCGGGGTCAACTACGTCGCATTCAGCCCGGACGCTCAACACCTCATCTCCTGCTCCGGCAACAACGAGTTCGTGGTGGTCAACGTGCGGGAGGCTCGCCGTGTGGCCATGGCCGATCATTTCGACTACCCCGTGACGGCCGCCGCGTGGCTACCAGACTCCCAGACCTTCGTCGTCGGCACGCAAAGCTATCGCCGACCTCTCGGCCTCTACAGCCTCCGCAGCAGCGCCGGCTCGTCGAGTTCATCCTCGAGCGTGGTGCGAAATAACGAGATCCACAGCTTCCGCGACCCGCCCTGGGATCCCAGCCTGAAGGACAACCCCCAATCCTTCCGCATCACCGACTGCGCCGTGAGTTCCGACGGCACGCGCCTGGTCGCCACCACGACCTCGAACCGCATCATGATGTACGACCTCAACACGCGGCTGAAAATCGCCGAATGGGCCATGGAAGACAAACTGACCTCGATCAACTTCGGCGTCCCCCTCGCACCCTCCACCATCTCCGACCACGAAGACGACCCCTTCGCCGACGTCCCCCCGGACACCCAACTCCTCGTCAACATGAACTCCGGGCACGTACTCGCCCTCAGCGCCACGACGGGTGAGGTCCTGCAGCGGTACGCCGGCGCCCGCCAGGCCGAATACGTCATCCGCAGCCGGTTCGGGGGCGCGGGCCAGAATTTCGTCATCTCCGGGTCCGAGGACTCGCGAGTGTGGATTTGGCGACGGCAGACGGGGGCCCGGGTCGCGGTGCTCGAGGCGCATGCGCCCGGCACGGTGAACGCGGTCGCGTGGCATCCGACGGATGGGGCGGTTTGGGCTAGTGCGGGGGATGATCGGAGGGTGAGGATGTGAGTGTTTTTGCCCTTCTTGCTTTCCCCCTGAACCCGGCTCGTTGTTGGGGTTTGGTTTTTTGGCTGACTGGTCGATGTGTTACAGATGGTCTAGTGCCGCGGCGATACAACGGCCGAGGTCTTCTGCTGCTGCTGCTGCTGCTGCGGAGGCCGGGGCATCAAGGACGAGTTTGGGGTCGTATGGAGGGTTCGCACGGTGATAGAAAGGAGTGTAGCGGGATGTTGAGGGAAGGGAGTGGATGTGGGAAAGGAAGCACGAAGATGAGGATGGAAACGCCTGCCTACCCGCGAGAGAAGAGTTGACGGTCACGTGGGGGTGGGAAGGGGGTTGGATGCACGCGCACACGCGATGGGGTGTGAGGACCGCGTGTCTGCGCATACGTCTGAGTAGGTAGGTAGGTAGGTAGGTAGGTAGGTAGGTAGGTAGTGGGAAGTATGATACCGCTGATCATGGAAAGTTGTAAGGACAGTTTGGTCGTCCTTCTGGCGTGCAATAGCCAAGTCACGTGATTACAAGGCTGCACGTGATCGATCTCTTCATAAATCATTCACGTCGCATCGGTGGAATGAACCGAAAACAGCCCTAGATTGAGTTTCGGACATCTGATGATGAGATCTCTCTCATCCCTGGTTCGGCTGTTTTCCGTTTCCATCATCACGGAACCCTTTTTTAACCTCGATGTGATCTCGTGTGTAGATCTGGTAGATGACGTCGCTCATCCTACTACCTCCGAGGCCCGAATGTACATTCATGACCATCCCAAACCATTGACGACATGTAAAGCATAGTATAGTATGCGCGCGTGTCTCGTGTCCTCTTTCTTCGCGTCTTCACTTGATTGACTCCGTTTTCTTCTTACTACTTGTATTTCTTTTTTTCTGTTCAATATTGTACCAATATTCGAGAAAAATGTCTAATCATCATAGTAATGAGGAAGAGGAGGGAGAGGACGGGCAGCAACAACAGCGGATTGCTGCATGGCGGGTCGCGTTGAAGGCGTTCACGTCGCAGGTGTGTTCAGGATGCGCGCGAGAGCAGAATCGCGGTGATGAATGGGAACGGGAATGCTAACATGTAGGGTTTCACAACAGTGGTTTCTGGTGCCGCAGGGAACGGGGATCCTATCCATCTGCCTTCACCAATTGCATTATCAGTTCCACGGTCTGGGCCGGATTTCACAGGGTCAGTCCGCACAACCCATTTCCCTCCTCCGCGATGGCACGACTGACGGGGAACATAACCAGTCTTCTGGGTCCTCACCATCCTCCTCCTCCTCCTCTTCCTCCTGATCTACCTCCTCCGCATCACCATCTACCCCCGGCACGTCGCCCGCGAATTCGCGACCAACGTGCAGGAAACGGCCTGCCTGGCCAGCGTCTCCATCGCCTTCACCACCATCTACCAGATGATCGCGCTCAACCTCGTCACGGACTGGAGCCCATCCTGGGGCATGGTCGCGTACGTCATGTTCTGGGTCAACGCGGCGCTGGCCGCCGTCGCGTGTATCGGCATCCCTTACGTCTTCACCAAACTTCAGGGGCCCGGGATCGATAACATCGCTCCGTCGACTCTGCTCCCGCTCATCGCCGCTTTGACGGCTGCAGCCGGAGGAGGTGTGGTCTGCCGGTACGGCCAGCTCGGCGCGAATCTCCAGGTCCCCGTCATCATCGTCTCGTACCTGTTCGTCGGCCTCGGCCTACCGCTCTCCGTCGTCATCGACGCCGTCTTCCTCGCCCGCCTCTTCGACAAGTCCTTCCCCGTCAAGCAGAAAGTCTACCAGCTCATGATCCTCTGCGGGCCGCTGGGGCAAGGCAGTTTCGCGCTGCAGATACTGGGCAACGTGGTGCAGCGGGGCGCGTTCGCGTCGTACGACAATTCGCCGTTCGTGGGGCCCGGTGGCGCTTCGACCGTCGCGACGAGTAGTGAGTTCATGGGCTTGCTGACGTGGGGGTATGGGATCTTTTGGTGGGGGTTCGCGTGTGTCGCCGTCGGGCATTATCTCGTGACGGAGCCGAAGGAGCTGGTGCAGTGGCATACCAGTCTGGCGTCGTGGGCGATGGTGTTCCCATGGGTGAGTTCGCTGCATCCATCGAATTGCTCGGGGTTCGCTGACTGGTGGTGATGATGGCAGGGCGTATACACCAACGGCGCGATCCAGCTCGGCGTCACGCTCAACTCGCGGGCCTTCTGGGTTTGGTCTACCATCCTCACGATCCTGTTGGTGGTCCTCTGGCTCCTGAACGCGGTCGCGTCCATCATCGGTGTCTCGAGCGGGAAATTGTTGGAGCTGGATCGGGGCTGGAAGGCGACGTACTACACGCATGCGGCGGAAGAGGCCAAAGAGAGAGGGGATGAAGATGAGGACTCTGAGCGGAATGGGGATGGAGAGGAACAGGGGCAGGATGGACAGCAGAACGGACAGCAGAATGGGAAATACGGAGATGGTCAGAGTAATGGATTACGGCAAAGAGAGCGGTAGGCACGCCGTTTGGAAAATGTTTGGATACTTATCCGTCTGCGCCAAAGAAGTCCGTTTGCATCTTCTCTGGTGCGGTGCGAGAGGCATGTAGCCTTGCCCTTTGCCCACATGTGCTGGGACAACGTGAATGGCACGTGATTGGCATTGCCTGTGACTGCTCCGTCCCGATACCGAGGTGTGCGGTCCGACGGGTGAGAGGTCTCATTCAGGTGTCTGATAATATAAATATTAGGTAATAAAAGCTGAAGAGCTGATGAGCCTCCGCGGAGATGGGTGTACACGTGATAAGTTTGTACTTTGTTGTACCCACGTTGTTGACTGGTGCTCTACGACCCAACGAGCGTCCAGTAGCAGGGCCGATCGTTGATACCTAGGTACGTACAATCCACGTGTAGACTCTCGCTCAACATCACCTCACCGACCTCGTGCCCAGCCCACATGCAGCCAAACACCTTTCACCACTCTCCATCGATACATACCATCAAACCACCTGACCACTATCTGGCACGTCCCTTAACATCTGGACCGGGAATCGGATCAGCTGACTGAGAGACTCCGCGTCGAGGGTCGGAGGACATATATATATATATATAGCTGTATGTATATGAGTATGGTCTGCGGGATGCATTGGACGTTGCAAGATCGGTTATGTAATCGTAACGGTCTTCGTCCCACCAATCGTGAGGGGCCGAGTGAGGAGATGCGGAAGTGCGAGTGGTAGCACGAGTTCACGAGTCCACGACCAAGGGAAACGTGTTCCACAAGTTGACACGAGCGGAGTTGGGCTTGGCCTTTCTCATATCATGAGTATAACATGATTCCAGTCCTTGCCCGTGTTACGTGTAAACTGATACCACCAGTCGACAAACACGCGTCGCCAGCACGTTCCTCCCACCCCACGTGACGCCGACGGACACGCGCATCTAGCCCGAGATCTCTAGTGCGTGCGATCGCCGACTTCACGTCCACCTTCCCACCATTTTTTGTTCTTTGAATTTCGCAGGATCATCATCATCAAAACCCTTCCACCTGCCACCGCCCACCGCAAAAGATTGGAAAGACTGCGACCCGGCCTGAGTTCCATCTCATCAGAGTTCACATCCGACGGATCCAGCCGCCATCCGCGCCTACTCCTCCCCTTCCCATTGCTCCACATCCGCCGCCCGCCTGCTCCTCCCGCATCGGGTTATCACTCCACCGCCTCTCGGACCCCAAACCCCGAACCCGAGCCGGCGACATCGTGAATCCATTTCGACATAACAACGACTTCAACCTGCTCTCCTGATACATCAACCCTGCGCGCCACTCCTACTGCCCATCCCCGGATCGAATCGCCACGCATCCACCAGAGAAATAAAGAAAGACAGCCACCGATCAATGCGGACCCGGCCATGCCACACGCCACCCCGGTAATGCCCACCAAGATCGTCGCCACCATCAACTCCACTGGTCGCCAGGCCGCCTCCTTCGTCCGCGCCGCCTCGGCCGTCGGCTGGCACGTCCGCGCTCAGATCCGCAACCGCGAGGGTCTCGTGGCGGAGGAGCTCGCCTCCCTCCCCAACGTCGAGATCATCAAAGGCGACCTCACCACCGGCCCCGAACATGACCGCACTCGCCTGCTCGCCCGCCTCTTCGCCCACGCCAAGATCGCCTTCGTCAACACCACGCACTGGGGCGACGAGGTGACGATCGGCAAAGCGTGCGCGGACGCCGCCAAGCGCGCCGGCGTCGCCCACTACGTCTACTCCAGCATGCCCGACCACTCCGCCTTCGACCCGGCCTGGCGCGCCCTGCCCATGTGGGCCTCCAAGTTCGCCGTCGAGAACTACGTCCGCCAGCTCGGCATCCCCGCCACCTTCGTCTACACCGGCATCTACAACAACAACTTCACCTCCTTACCCTACCCGCTCTTCCAGATGGAGCTCCAGGACGACGGCAGTTTTGTTTGGCAAGCCCCCTTTCACCCAGACGACCCTCTCCCCTGGCTCGACGCCGAACACGACGTCGGCCCGGCACTACTCCAAATCTTCAAAATGGGTCCTAATCACTGGAAAGGTCAACGGTACATATCTCCCTCCATCCCCACCCCCTTTCCCAAATACTGAATCAATACCGCAGCGTCACCCTCGCCTTCGAAAAACTCACCCCCGTCGAATGCTGCGCCCTCTTCGCCCGCGGCCTCAACCGCCCCGTCACCTACGCCCACAACCCCCACATCACCATCGCCGTCTCCATCCCGAGCGGCTACCGCGAACAACTGGAAATCCTCGCCGAAACCCTCGGCGCCCGCACCCGCGCCCCTTACTTCGGCCCCCACCTCGAGTACCCTCGTGAGGGCCGCAGCATCTGGGAGGGCTACCGCGGCATCGAGGAGTACGCGCGCGAGGTCTTCCCCATCGAGGAGTATGCCAATGGATTGCGGTGGATGGAGGAGGATGTCGACGTCACGGTCACTGACGAAGCACCCGCTCCCCAACGGCCACCGCAAGGCGGGTCGAGACCGATGACTCCCGCCAATGCTGCTGCCGGCCATCATGTGAATATGCCCTTGCGCATCGCTGGCGCGTACACGCCGAGGTCGCATCCCGAGGGCGTCGAGGATGATTTCTTCGTCGGGAGTGTTTGATCTTTTCCCTCCTCTCTCCCTTTCTCCTTTTCTCTCATTTTAGCCCAGCATCGCGAGGGATTGACGATCGTGGATGGGACCGACGGCCAAAAGAATTACTCGGGTTCAGGGGGCGTGAATTTTCAAAGACCCGTTCTTCGCGCAGCGAAACGCTTTCCTTACGGGTCGGTGGATGGATCTGATTGTTTTGATTTTGAGTTTTTGGCTGCTGGCTCGCAACAACACAAGAGAGAAAGGGTTTTGATGATCATCCGGAGGGTTTTTTCCTGTATATGGGCATTCCTTCTCGGCACCGGTGTGTTTTGGCGGAATTCCTGACGACCGACCAAAAGCTTTCTTCTCCCATGAATGGGGTGATCACGAAGACAAAATTGGAATGGGAAACGGCCGGGGAAAAAAAAACAAAAGTCCTACTTTCTTATTGTGGGAAAAGGATTATGTTGGCTTTTAATGTCGGAGTCCCATCACATCTTGACTGGATTAACAAGCAGAATGGCGACATTGGCCGCGGCATCACGGACGGGAGTTTCTGTTCCGCTATTGGGAGTGAAGATGGGGCATTGGGACCGAAAGTCTGGGTTTCCTTTACTGATCGTGTTTGATCGAGTGGGATGAAGAATCCACAAAAATCCGATATTGATTCCCCGTTCGCCACCGTGCTCTCACTCGCAACGCACAAGCGTGGGAAATCGGGTATCTTGTTGTGGGCGAGTTTGGCTGGTATAGCGAAATTGCTTTCCTGATCGATCGAATGGGTTGCATTCCGAGGTCCGCAAGGTCGGACGGGAGAGAGCCCAGTTCGAGGTCGGCGGTCGGTTGACGGTTTAGGGCACGTCAAAATACCAATCTCATCTCTTGATCTTCTTACTTGGCGGCCCTTCTTCCCCATTACTAGTCTTCCGACCCTTCCCGCCACTCTCGTCTCGGATCAAACTCTGGATATCGACCGGCTTGCCCTCCTCATCGTCCTCATCCTCATCTTCTTCCTCTCCCTCCTCGAAATCCACATCGGACAAATCCTCCTCCTGGCCCATCGCCTGCGTGAAGAATCTCGTCGCGTTCGGCCACAGATCGTCCGCGAGCCCGATGGCGATCTCCTCGCCTGCTTCGTGCACCTCGACGCGCTGATCGTCGTTATCCTCATCCTCCTCCTCCTCCTCTTCAACCTCCCCATCCTTCTCCCGGCCAGCACCCCTCCGCCTCGCCCTCGCCTCCTTATCCTCCTCCTCCCCGACCCACCGCCTGGCACTCACGAATCCAAACCAAGTGAAAATCGACGTGTTCGCTCCATTCCAATGTTCCACCTTCTCCTCCAACACCCTATACTCATTCATCCCCTTGGCCCTCATATCGCCTCCCGTGACCTTCCTCCTAGCCTCCCACAAATCCACCGCCGCATCCGTCAACCCCTCGGTCAAATCCTTGCCCCCTTTCCACCGGATCCGCACAGGTTCCGACACGAGGCCTGTCCACCCATCCCTCGCGCGACGATGCCAGAAGATCTTCTCCAGCACCTCATCCTCAAAATAGGAATTCTCACGGAACTCGAACCGAAACTTCAGGCTCCGTGGATTTCCACTCTCGGGATTCTCCTCTAGTTCGGGTCGTGTCACGGTGAGGGATGTAAGGTGGTTGGCGAAGATGGCCGAGTCGGAGGGATGGACGAACTGGTCGATTTCCGGCGGGGCTTGTTCGATGACCAAGGGCCAGAAGTGCGGGATGCGGGCGACGGCGGCGGCGCGGTTGGCGTAGGCTTGCTGGCTGAGGGCGTATTGTTTGCGCACTGATGAGAGAGCGGGAGCTGTCAGTCGTGCCTCTCATGTTCGTTTTTCTCTGCAAAGGTCGGGAGACGCAACTGATTTCGACTTCTACGGCCTCGAATTCTTCTTCGATGGAGGCAAGGTCTTCGTAGGAGACGGGGGGTTCTGATGAATCTGCCATGATTGGGCTTGTTTGGTCCGTGAGAGAATGAGGTGTAGGAACGACGAGTATCGAGGGAGATGGATTGTTTTGTCTTTGGTTTTACCGGAAGCTCGTTGATGAGCGACTACGAAGGGCTTCGAGATTGAGGAGCTTGGGCCCGCGCCGTCATCATTCAGGGTCTCAATGGCGGTGGGAGCAGCCGCTGGTTCACAAATATGAAGGCTCCACTATTTATACAGATCAAGCTGATCGTTGATAGGTCAGATATTCAAGATGTCTTAAGGATAGTAATATATCTCTTTAGACTTCTTTCTAATCTGCTTATCTCTACTAGAACACTTAATAATTTACTATATTACCTACTTTACTACAGCTTAGTTCTAAGATATAGCTAGCCCTTCTGAATTTACCTACTTTACTACAGCTTAGTTCTGAGATGTAGCTAGCCCTTCTGAATCACTAATCTTATCATATCTCTTTTTTCTAGATACTTTTCTATAGATTTGCGAGTGATAGTAGTCATCTATCTATTCTCTTACCTATACTACTAGTATATATACATAAGGATATATAGGGAGTGTCGATTAGTATTTGTCTACATCTAGTTTGCCTACGTTAACGGGCTGGACAGCCCTTAATTTCCTAGAGGGGACAATCTGACTTTGCTAGGAAATCACATGCAAGCTCCGAACAAACAGGGTAAAGAGAAGACAGAGGTGATGAACCAACGAGAAGATCTTTGATAAGAGGCAAGAGCATAAATATCTCTCAAGTCAAAGAAGCTAACGGCCGAAATACTTCAGCTCAAGATATCGTGCTGGGATGTAAGTCACCAACGTCACGACGAAGGTGAGTTCATTGGCGACATCGCCGCCCGACGACCCGATCAAAGCGCCGAGAGGTCCAACATACCACGTCTCGACCATCTGCAGAAAGAAAGTAAGTCAGCAACACGTCTCAAGGCCAAGGCAGACAACGATAGACGTACAGCCAAGACCCAAGCAACAACGCCCAGAGCAAACGCGGTGAAACCGCCAATCCCAATGGGAAGTCTGCTGGGATCGTTCCATGCTTCGAGATCGTAGTTGGCGAAATCGTCTTTGCGGAAAAGGTAATGCTCGGTGAAGACGATGACGAAGTAGCTCGTACACCAGTACCCCAACAGGGCGAGGAAGTTTTGCAGGTAGGTCAGCAATTTGTTACGGCCGGCGAGCGCGAGGGCGACGATGACACCGAAGCACAAGATGGTCCAGACGAAGCGCGGGACGCGCGCGAAGGGCCGGGAGAATTGCTGGCAGGAGATGGCGGCGCTGTAGGTGTTAATCATGTTCATGTTGATGCCGGAGAGGACTAGTAGGACGAGGATGAACCTGGATGGAGTCAGTCGGGGACATATGCGTTCGTTGTATCGCTTTGGAAGACGGACTTGGCGAACCCGTGAGGGTGTAGCATCTCCTGGATCAGGAAGCCGATGTTGTCATCGTGGTCTTTGTAGGTGGCGGCCCAAGCGGGTTGGTTGTTGAGCGCCGACGACGCGACGCATCCGGCGACCATGCCGATGCTCGTTGGGATGGCGATGCCGAGCGTGGTCATGATGAACACCTTGGTCCGAGACACGTTGACAGGGTATCTGGAGGTTGTGTTGTCAGCCTAACTGTTCGCGACGGGGTTATGATAAGGCTGTCTACTCACTGAACGTAGTAGTCACCTGAACGCAAGACGCAGGATTGTCAGCCGACGGAGTTTTGGATGCATAAATGAGTAAGAGCACGTACTAGCTATCGTTGCCCTGCGAAACCCAGCGTTAGCAATTGTTCCATGCGATTGACGAATAGACTTCAGAGTCTTACCAGGACGCCGATGATCCGTAGACAATAGCAATAAGATTGAGCACGGTGCCGCTGAGGTCGGCGCCTTTAAGCGCAGAAGGAGTCTTGTTATCCGCATAAGGTCCGACCATCCCAAAGATGATCATGAAGATGATGAAATAGACCAGCCAGGCGTATCTCTCGTAGACGAGGATGGCTCGCAAGCCCACGAAACTGAAGGCGAGCGACACGAGCGCAATGATGACGATTCCGACTGCGATGGATACCGATCCGTCCGAGACAGCTTGTAGTGCCTGAAGAGGAACAATGAGCCCATACCAGACCGCATTCGACCGATAGCGAACTCACCAACCCCCCCGTGATACACCCAACCGCACTCCAGCCCAACTGCTGAACGACATTCAGCGCCGCGACAATCTTGTTCGGCCACCACCCAAAACTAAACCGCCCAATCGAGATCTGCCTCAACCCCGTCGCCGCGCCCATCGTCGCACAGAACCCGCTCGCAGCACCGCCCAAGAGACTCGCGAAAACGCAAATAACCACGCTCTGCGTCAGACTCAGCCCAAACTCCCAGCCCAGAAAGCCCGTCGCGAAGCAGGAGATGTTCATCGTCCCGCTCGCCCACAGCAAGGCCATGTTCAGCTGTGATTGCCACGTTGGGAGCTGGCGGTCGTGGGGCAGTTTGCGCTCGATGGCTTGGCTTTCGACGCCGAGTTTGCGGTCCAGGGTTGCTTCGAGGTGGCTGAGTTTGGACAGGAGATCATTATTGTCCTTGTCCGTAGTGGCGGTGGTGGTCTCGACGCCATGGAAGCCTTGTTCACTGGATGTCGCGCAGGAATTGGCGTCGATGGCCGTGGCGGCGAGTTTCTCTTCGGCGTTCAGCGGCCGTAACGGCCGTGGAGGCGGCGTGGAGGGGAGAATCTCCGGCTCGCCGTGTTGTTTCTCGACGTCGTAGACCATATCTGCGCAAGCACAGGCGGAAGGGCGTGGGGAGGACGAGGTGAGGTGAAAGGAAGAACTGTCGCGTGCTTCCCGCAAATCGCGCACGCGAGCAATTTCCCACCTCTGTTTTCCGATGCGACTTCTCAGCGCCTACTATTACCGTATTCGGCAGGTGTGTGCCCTTATCTTTTCGCTGCTCCAAGTTCTGTTCTAGCGCCAAGAAATTTCAAAGGGCGCAGTCTAGACTCCAGACGTTTCCTCCCTCCACCATGTTTAATAAGTAACTACCTAGGTACATACATGGAGTATCTATCACCCCTACATGTTAGTTTGCGCAAAGGGAGTAGCAGACTGTAGACAGTGAAACGAACGTTGGCGTACTTGTCAACGGGTACTGTACAGCATGTAATACTACGTATACGCATCTCGCCCTCCTATTCCCTCTTCATTAAACCTCTCCAACAGTCATTAGACCATACGATCATCTCAAAAGCTACCCAGGCCCAGGAAATACATACAGCCTCCACTGTTCACAAGGGTATCATCCACGCTGCCCGAACACCCACCCGTACCCAGACATACACAGTGATGGCCACCAACAACGCCCTCCTTTCCCTTCCCCCTCTCCCCTTAAAAGAGCTCCATGCACCAAATCTTATAATAAGAACGAAGCGAAGAAGAGAGCATCAAGGCAACCTCTCCATCTCCTCCCTCTGCCTCAAATACTCCCCCGCCAACGCATCCCCACCCCTCCACGCCCGACTCATCCAATGATGCGCCACACACATCGTGGCCGGGTCACAGCGATCCGGGTCGCGATCCCTCCGCCATTTGTTCTCGAGTTCCGTCTTGAAGACCTCCCTCGCTCGTGCGAAGGGCGCAATGGTGATGTGCCTCATGAGGTCCGGGTGGGTCAGGTACAGCGTGGCGAGTTCGCGCTGGGCGGCGGCGGAGCCTTCTTTGGCGGTGATTTGGAGTAGGGAGGCGGCGTCCGCCATGCTGTAGCGGCTGATGTCGGCAGCGGAGGAAGCGCGGCTGGGGGTGGAGAAAGTGGCCGAGTCACGTTGCTGTTGGGCGGTCGAGGAGGAGGAGATGCGGCCGGGTTGTGCTCCACCCGCAACGCCACCGCGGTTGTTAGAGTGGTAGGCGACGATGTGGTCCGCCGTTTCGACCATCACGTCGCGGACGGCCTGTTTCAAGCGGGAAATGGCCACGGCGGCGTTCCAGAAAGCTTTACCCTGCGCTGTAGTTTCGAGCACGCTTGAGGGGACGAGGGCGGCGATGTATTGCAAATCGCGGAAGACGGCGCGCGGTCGGGTCTGGCTGTTACTGAAGAGTTTGCGGAAGCCGTCCACGCATCTCTCGATAAGCAATCGAGAAGGAGACGTGGTGGGGTTCGGACTGCTTGGAGGACTAGCCTTTGCATCCAGGAGCCTGTCGATGTCGTATAAGATTTCCAACTTCACGAATGGATCGGCGCGAGCCGAGAAACACCGAAGCAGTTTTTCGAAAGCATGATCGAAGTCAAACGCGTAGGTATCCGCAGTGGGAAGGTCGCCGGTTTCTCGCTCGCGGACCGCTCGAAGGTGCTGATCGGTGAATTCGCCACCCAACCCATTCCAGAAAGCCGTATCAGTCTCACTACCCTCCCCGAACAACGACGGCCCCAAATCGCTTAGAAGCAAGCTGATCAAGCGAGCTCGGAGCCTACTCATGATCTCGGTGCCGCTCTTGCTAGATTGCGCATGCCGCTGTCGAGAAACAGCTAATGGTAGTCCACGAGTATGCGTGGAGCCGATACTTGTCGCGCTCGAAGGACTCTGCGCCTCGGTCATGGCAGGAGACCAAAAGGGCACCGAGGATTTGCTCGTCAACGTCGGGCTTCGCGAGTCGACGAAGTCCCGCGAGCTCGCACTCGATAAAGGATGATGAGATGAGGCGCTGGACACGGCGTCGATGCTCGGCGCGAGGTTGGTGTGGAGAGAGAGGTGACGGAAGCGTCCTGTAGTGGCCTGAAGCGCCGAGAACGTGGCGGATGAGGATGCGCCCTTCGATTCTGCGGCTGAAGCCTGCTCGTGGGCGAACAAGGGATTCACCCATACCATGGCTCCGTCGGACATCACGACCTGGTCCGCGCACTTCTTGATCTCCATGCAGAACTTGTGCAGGCGCTCCTCGCCCCGACAGAGATTCTCGACATTGTTGCGCTCCATCCACGCCAAGGTCACGCTGGACTGGTCGTCACTCAATTTGTTAGGGCCTCCTTGATCGGGCGGCAAACTGAGAAGCTCGATAATCTGCGCTCCAGTCTTCGAGTGCAGGTTCGAGTTGGAAAACTTCGTGCCGCTCCAATGGCGTAAAGGAGGCGCTAGTCGTGCTTGGGGTAGCTTTCTGGGGATTCCCATGACCTTGAGAGCAGCAGCTATCGAGCGGACCTCGTCGTACGCGGCCGATGTCCGGACGTCAGCCACATACCACATCTTGTCCCTCATCCGATCGCACGAATCCGCGACTGCTGTAGCCTCGATCACATGTTTCTCAAGAGTAGGGATCACATGGCCCAGCCGGCTTTCGCAAAGGGCAATGGCAGCTTCGTTGTGCCTCACAGTAGCCTTCAACTGGTCCTCGACCCCGATCAACATGGTCAGCAGGGCGTTGAAGTTCTCATTCCTACCGAACATCCTTCGAAAATCGCGCGCATGCCGGCAACATGCAAGCTCGTCAAGGAAGTCGGACCTATCGCGCGCCGCGACAACGCGAGCTTCAAACATTCTAAGAAGCTGATCATACATCTGGGTGGCAGCATTGGCATCCGGCAGACTCGTGTCATTATGGCCGACGTGATCCGGTCGGAAATCGTGCAACAGTAAGTCCTCAACGACGCTCGTCAGTATATCCTGATCAATCTTGGACAACATGTCCGGAAGGCAAGCAAAGTCCTGGGCTAGCTCGTCCTCGGCAGTATAAACTTCCGGATGATCTGACGAGGCTATGAGAGTTACCCACCGTTCCCGACTAGCTGTGGAAGAGGCATGGACAGCATCTTCGAGCTCTGCACAGGCTTCGCGGAGTAGGCTGACGTCCACACTGTCACCGATCGGAGCTTGAGCCGCACTCCACACGGAGCCTGGCGGCACCTCCAGGCCGTTCTCTGCTGTCCCGGCGGAAGTCAGATCCTGTATCCACGAATCTTGTCCGGGCAATTCGACCGCTGAAGGGTGTCTGAATAAAGAAAGTCCCGATACGGAAGAAGCAGAGGACTGAAGATCGGAGGGTGGGTTGCCCTGATCTGACAAGAAAGAGGCCGACCTTCGCCGAGGGAAGAGGGCGTTCACCAGGTTTATGACGTCCGAGGCAGACACCGTCAAGTGAGGATGTTCATCCGAAGACCTGTGGTGGGGACCTTCCGGCATTACGACAGTGATAGAATCCGGATCGGGACTTTGGAAGCGAGCCATGATCGCTCGAATACGAGAGGCCGTATCAGCGGGCACGTGAAGGCCATGCTTCCTACACAGAACGTCAGCGCGCCAAACAGACCTTCGATTACTGACATACCATGAGTACGCAACATCGAAGATTGCCTTCCGAGCCCTGCTTGCGACTTCGCGCAACACCTTTTGCCGAACGTTATCCGGAACATAGCAATCCAACATCAAACCAAACGCCTTGCCAGAATCAGCAAAAGTCTTTCTTGCAATCGAGAACGACTCACTTCAGGTAAAGTCAGAACGTCGAAGAAGAAAGGCGAAAACAGCCAACGGATAACGACAAAATGGGCAAACCCTCGCTGGTGGCTGGGTGAAGGGTGCATTTTCTGCCAGATGGCTCGGCACATCCGTAGAACGGCAGGTGGTATTACGCTTGCTCCCGATGGGTCTGCCAACAAATCGAGGAGGGAATTTGAGGCCTGGGTATAAAACGTCTCTGCCCGCGCCTGGTCCTGATCAGAATTGTCCTGCCGTGCCTGTGTCCGCATGCGGTACGTCTGCTTGCTCGGCTGATCCGTGAGAAAGGACGCAAGTTGCAGGGTCTCCAGCATCCATAGTTCCAAACGGTCCTTTCCGGGCCAGTCACCGGATGCGGCCCATGAGTCCAGTACGGCTGGGACAAGCTTCTCGCTCCCGGACTTCTGGTCAATGAGTAGGCGAGCGCACACTGTAGCCCACACATCAAGGGAGCGCTGATCCTCGTATCCTCGAGAGCCTGAGACTCCGTGCCCGCAGTGGATGAGGAGCTCAAGAGGGCTGCCATAGGCCATGGAGGACAACATTTCCGTCTGGCTGTCCACGACATAGCCAAGATGGCGAGAGGTCCTTGAAACGTTCCATGTGGTCGCTCCAAACACCGACTCACCATGGGATGAAGGGCTCCTGCTGGGTAGAAGGGCCACCAGTTCCTTGTGCGTCAGAGATGCTACAGCATTAGCAACGAAGACGCCATCGTGACGGACCCGGCTCAGGAAGTCAAGGACGGCGTCCCGTGACTGGGCGGGTAATCTCGCTAAGAAGGTATCATGAGCCGTAACGGAGTCCTCGGTAGTATCCTCGCCTTCCCAGCAATCGACATCCGGCGAGTCCACGGAGTGTACGAGGGATTCATGAAAAGCATTGAACAGGTTCAAGAAGCTGGCCTTGTCCTCGGACCTGATACACTCTGCCAGGGTGCGTTGGATGGCATGAGCGCTGTGCAGCTGCCGCGAGATCCGGGCGTTAGTAACTTGGGCAGCGTGCAGTCGTCTCTGGGTCTGATGCCGTCGTCGGCTTAAGTACTTCCTCTGCCTCAACAATTGTGCAATCTGCGACAACGATGGCACGCGCATGGGAAAAGGAGATACATCTTGTTCGGAGTCCGGCCGTGACGGAGGAGAGTCCAAGGCTGGTACGCCGACACGGGCGCGCTTCATCGAGGCCGGATCGCTGGGTTGGGCATCAAGCGGAGGGAGAGGAGGGGCGATGGCCATTACCGAAGAAGGTGAATCGGAGAGCGGCCTGAGCGGAACCAGGGGACTGATGGGGGATGAAGAGATTGTGTCGTAGCAGGAAGAGATAGCAGGCGTGGAAGAAGTCGGCGCTGTCACGTCGCGGGAGCTCCGAGGTGACACAGCTGCAGGAGGCGACCTTTATTAGCGCCTACAGCATGAAAGAGTGACAGATCACAGATCACAAATGGCAACAGCAGCATTTGCCAGCTCATCTGTACAGTTCGTTATGTAGGCCAGTGGGGGAACGGGCGAGTGATTGGACGGCACGGGCACAAGCTGCAGGGAAGACGTTGCGTGGCAGCGAGAGCGAACATGATGAGGAATTGAAGAACGAACGTACAGCGAACCGCATCATTTCCGTCTGGCGAAGCGACAGCAGTGATGTGATCAACATCACCGAGCATTGCTTGCCGCCGCCGTCGCGCTGCAGCGGTGCTGAAGAGGTGATAGTGCTGGTGGTGATGGCGTGGGGTCGCTTCTCATCACATCGTCGTCGCAATTTGCGGGGGAAGTCCTCTCTCAGCCTTCGTTCGGTACGGGGGTGGACCTGGCACGAAATCGGCTCGGATCCAACACCCCAACTTTGGTCTCTTCGTGCGAAATGATAGATAGAAGAGGAGAAGAACCGGAACAGGACGTGGTATTGGAGATGGAAGAAGCGATGGAGGGGCGGAGGGACGCATAGCGGTCACGAGCGGATGTGAGATGCCAGCGAATCAGACGGTAGAAGATCAGGCGATCGTACTGTATCACCGTACCCTCTAGGCCGGCTGCATGCGAGCGAGCGCACAGAACAGACATCTCCGTTCGACACGTCGACGCTGCATATACGACGCATGACATTACTTTAATTGCCGACCTGCTTCCCTCCCTCACCTCACCGGATTTGCCGTGATTCGCCTGTTCTTCTTCCTCCTCATCGTCGTCCTTGTCGTCATTATCCAACCAGATCGATGGACAGCCGGGCCATGAATATGCGGCCGCTTGAACCGTGCATTGGCGCAGATGTTGTACAACAACAACTCACCCACCGAGCGGTGCAAAGTTCAACAAACCTCGCGTCAGGATGCCAGTCGAAGTCGAAGGAGTAACTGGTTCCCAGAACTTCGCTGGTGATGAGTCCCACCATGCAACTCTTCGAGGCTTTCCCGAGTCCAAACGCATCTATGGCGCTTGTCACGTTTTTCACGGAAGCGCTGGCACCCGGCGCGTTTCAACTCAACGACCCTGCGGACTCCATCTGAGGCGCAGAGGCCAACATAGTCGCCGAAGTGGGAGAGCGTGGTGAGGCAGAGTACAGATCCGGATTGAGGCGGAACAACGGTTGGAAGGCAGTGTACATTGAAGGCGGGCGAAGTCCTCCGGCATATCTTCGGCCAGAGCGGCACAGCTTGTAGCCTGCTTTCCCCCTGAATGACCACACCTCGACCACTATGTACGTACCAGCATACAAATGACCATATACAGCATCGCAATGATTGACCATAACCCAAAATCAACATGTTAGTTGGGAACTCTCTCTCAGAGTACATCTTCATCCGTATCGTCATCCTCGCATTTCGTCTCGTGGCGCCCGCATGCATCCTATACTTCCTCATCTCCCTCCTCATCCGACCGGATCGACTTTTCGACATAGGCCATTGGTGGCTCGTGGTCGAAACATGGATGCTATCCGAAATCATTTTCCTTTTCCTCTGCTACCTCCCCATGAAAATCCGACTGCAGAAGGAAGCCAGCCATCCCGAACCACCCAACAAAGTCTCTCGCCGGATCCTGTTCCAACGATGCATGGACAGCATCGACGATGTGGAGAGTTTCCTGTCGAAATGGTTCCTCGGCAGCCCGATCGAGCTGATCAAGCGGGACAACGTCAAGGAATTCTTCGCGTGGTCCATGATGAACTTGAGGTATGAGGATGTTCGAGATGAAGACGTACCGGAGCTCGACGACTACGCGGATCGTATCGACGACATGCTACAACAGCAGCAGAAGAAGCGATTGGCACCCGGCAAAGGAGATGCGCGATCTTTACGCGGTACGGTCGACGCCGTACCCATGCAACATCGCCCGCTCGTCTGGTACACGGTCAGTCACTCGCACTCCGCAGCCCAAAAACACAAGCGCTGAAGCCGTCGACGCGCAGATCATCTTCCTCGCCGACACCATCACCAGCATCCGCCTGCTCTCCCACAACCTCCACTTCCACCGCCTCCCTCTCTCCCAAACCCTCACAATCTTCCCCTTCCGCCCCCTCTCCCTCGTCAGCCGAAAGCAAACCCCCGCTCGTCGCACGACCTACTGGCACCGGGAGCACGCTTCCAAAACCCATGTCCCCATCCTGATGATCCCAGGCATCGGCGTCGGCTTGTACACTTACGTCGATTTCCTCGTCGCGCTCGCCCGAGGTGATGGAGGTCCGAGCACGTCGGAAATCGGCATCATCGTCGCCGAACTCATGCCCATCAGCGCTCGCATCTGTCCCGCCGCGCTCACGGCCGCGGAGATGCGGGATGAGATTCGAAACATACTGGATGCCCATGGGTGGGACGAAGTTGTACTGATCGGACATTCGTAAGTTTGACTGCAGTGGTTCTGACCTTAATTGACGATGCAGCCGACTGACCTTTCTCACGAAACAGGTACGGCTCCGCGCTCGCAGCGAACCTCCTCCGCGACCCGGACTTCACGAAACGAGTGAAAGCCACAATCCTAATGGACCCAATCTGCTTCCTGCTGCATCTCCCAGACGTAGCCTACAACTTTGTGAGTTCCCCAAACCCTCCACTTCCGGCCTCTTTAAAACAACAAAAACCTCATCCCAGACCACGACACACACACACCAAGAAAGTCAACCTCTCTCATATCCCTTTCCCACTGCCCCCCCGGAAACCACTTAAACCCACGAACACCCCCTCCCTAACCACACTCATACAC
>Ga0058704_10000512_pt1 | contig 19896 bp, 13 predicted proteins | sample AgamicMgSfe_FD_71363 | JGI IMG/M metagenome (GOLD analysis project Ga0058704, IMG submission 71363) | Agave microbial communities from Guanajuato, Mexico - Mg.Sf.e | ecosystem: Host-associated > Plants > Phyllosphere > Phylloplane/Leaf | place: Guanajuato, Mexico | collected 2012-05-30
CAAGATCCCGACCCCCCTGCACAAACACTGGCTTCCGCGCCTGCGGCGTCACCAGCCCAGCGATAATGTACACGCATACCACTAAGGCGTCCATGAGGAACTGCATCAGCGCCTGAGCCCACACATTGACGTCGCGGGAATCGAACGCCGACCCGGCAGGCGCGAACCCCACGGCGATGGTGTACACGATCCGGATGAGCAAGAACGGCAGCGCGACGACGCAGGCTCGGAGCAGCGTCTCCTCCTCGGCCAGCACCCAGCGGGTGTTGCGCACGGTGAGGAGGGTGATGGTCCCGAGCGCCAGATACATGAGGAAGAACAGGATCGCGGCCGCTTTGGTGAGGGTGGTGCCGGTGGAGGCGGTGCTGGGATCCGCGCTGCTCTTGTCGATTCCGCCAATGATGGCGATGACGAGGGCGGCGAGCGCGGCGAGGTGGATGGGTCGGAAGACGAGTTGGGAGAGACCTTGATGTTCTTGCTGCATGCCTTCGTTGATCCGGACTAGGAAACCCATCAGGGCGAGGAGTAAAGGAGCGGTTCCGATCGCGGACGTGATGGCCGCTGTGGTGAGGATCCCCCGGCTGTGATCGTTCTGTGTTTCCGAGTAGACTGTCGTTGCGGCGCCGATGATGCGCAGGACGGAGAGCAGGCAGATGTAGATCCAGCCGAGCTGCCTCGCGAAGCCGTGCCGGGAGAGAACGACGAGGGAAATGAGCAGGGCTGGGGTGAAGAAGGCCAACTCGACCGTCGAGAGGTCGCCTTTGCCGTCGAGCATGGTTGTGGAAGTGGTGATTGGAGGTCTGGTGGAAGGGAAGGGTGTCTTTCGATGTGGAGCAAGTGTTGGATACGAAGAGATATTGTCGTCTGAGGATTGTGGATGTGAGATGGCCTACCTGAGTGCCGGGCTACCAGAGTGTTCATATACTCGGTGCCTTCTTCTTTCGAGCACATCGTAGGAGCATGCGCTGAGGTTTCCAAAAGTGGTCATGGTGTCGATATGTTGGCGAAGTAGACATCGACATCCGTCATGCGAGTCCGAGGCATACACATGTCCGCAACACAGCCTGAGTGTTACGGTGCTGCGAGCGAGCAGAACGGAGCGAGAGGCTGTGTTGCGACAGCTTGCCATTCGTTGGCGAGATCTCGGCGCAACGCTAACCCAAAACGGCCACAACCGTCCTTTTGCCATCCCGTTTGTTACCATCTTGGTGCTTGATGAACATATTGTCCAAGCTACGCCGCAACGGGCTCTTCCTCGGTATCCAGCGAGTCGCGCGGTGAAGTCGACTATTTGAGGGTGGCTCTCCTCTTCAATGGTCTTGGAGTGGGACTTCTCGCTCGACGCTATCGACGCTATAGCGGAGTTCGCTGTTGATATTTGAGTTGGTAATGCATATCTGATTAGGAGTAGGTAGTACACTGAACGAAATGTACAACAATAAGTACCGTCAATGGGTATCACTATCACATCATACTGCTCTCCACCAGCAAGCACCAACGCCAAGCTATGCTCCTGTATCGCACTCTTGTCTGAAACCATGCTCATGAGTCTTCCTGACAAACACCATTATCGCCATCTTGCCTTTTCACCAGTCTCCACGCAACCATTCAGGCGCCTGGCGCATGACCTGCAAGGAACGGGTGCAGCAATGCCTCCTCGGCCGTGATGCGCTTCGCCGGATCCAGCTCAAGACACAGCTTCATGAACTCAACAGCCTGCAGCTCTCCCCTCGTTAGCCCGCTTGTGCCGTCAGCATCCGTCTTGTTACGGCCGGTGCACCAGAGCAAGATCTTCTCCCAGCCGTGCCCATTCTCCGACAGCGTCGGCAGGTTCGTTTGCAGCACTTGGCCATGCAACAGAGCCGTCTCCTTCATGCGCTTCCGGCCGAAGAGGCAACAAAGCTCGAGGAAGGCGTCGATGTCGTCGGCGGAGTGGAAGAAGGGGAAGCGTTGACTCAAGAAAGTGAGCAGGATAATGCCACAGGACCAAACATCAATGAGACTCGTCTGGGCAGTGCACTTGAGAAGCACTTCGGGCGCTCGAAAGCCACGCGTGCCGGCTCGATTGGCGCGGCGGGAGGAACGCTGGTCGTTGGCGGGATAGGTCGGTTGCGGTCCTCGCTGGCCTGCTGCGTTGGCGGCTTTGAGAGTCGTCGCGAACACGGAAGTCACGATTCGCCTTCCACGCTCTTTGGTCTCGTAGCAGCAGGTGCAGTGATGGTAGTCAGTCCCTTCGCGCTCTGCTAGTCCGAAGTCTACCAGGACGCCGCGTTGCTGAGCGGGCGAGTACAGGAAGTTGGTCGGCTTGATGTCGCGGTGGATGATGGCTGCTTCGTGGACCGACTTCAACGCGGTGAACAAGCTGGAGAAGTAGGGTCGCATGTCTTCCACAGTGAAATCGCGGTAGTAGTCCCGAAAATCATCGTGCCGGAAGAAGGGGAGGATGGCGATGACTTGGTCCTGGTGGCGGAACGCCGTAATGAGCGGGCAAACGTTGGGCGAGTCGCGCAGGTCGTGCAGCAGCTCCAATTCGTTCAGGATGCGTAGTGGGGATGAGGTCACGTAGATTTTCTTGATCGCCACGTAGCGAGGTCTTTGCGCGCGATTCGAAGATTGCTTGACGCCAGTCGGATTTCCATTCAGATGCTCCTTGTCGTCAAAGTCCCAATTGTTCTGATAGTGGTCGTAGAGTAGATCCTCGGCTTTGTAAACAGTCGAAAACGTGCCTTCTCCGATGCGGTTGATGAGGCGATACCGTTGGCTGATATTCTTGAACGACGCCTCGAACCGCTCCATGTCGTCAGCGACGGTCTCATCGGGCTCCTCCTCCTCGTCCGACACCGTGCCGCCACTCTCTTCAAGCGGTCCCATGCTCTCGTCGATGGGTTCGGTGTCGACGTCGGTGCTGTCGCCAAGCTTGGTGGTCAGGTCCGCGTAGACCGTCATCGGATCTCGTGAACGCCTCCCTACCGCCGCCGCCGCCATCATCACCACCTCAGACTGGCGAAGACGAGTTGATGTGAGCAGTCTCCCGAGCTTGTGCGATGCAGAACGGGTACCTTGCAGACGGAAGGCTGAGTGCGGCGCGTGATGGTAAAGCGCGTTTTGTGGGGAAATCGCGCGAAGTAAATACCCTAAAGCGGTAATTTGTTTACGGTGGGGACTTCGCTGTTATGCCCTTCTTGACATACAACCGCGCTAGCCTTGTCAAAGTTGTCGCGCAAGTCTGCGCACACTGCTCGTCGTTATGGCTGAATTCGACCTCAACGCCGCGCTGAAGGCGTACCTGGACGATCCGCAGGGTATCATCACTTCCGACGCGGACTCAGCGCTGCTCGATTGCGAAAGTGACCCAAAGGCTTTCACGCCAGGCCTCATCAACAGTGTGCTTAACCCGATTGCGGATGCTGTCGGTGAGAACGCGGAAGCTATCACACAACCAGGCAATCTTGACAGCGTGCGATTTCTTCTGAAGTGCGCGCCTACTGTTTTTTTACACCAACAAGCTCAACGATGTGCAAGCTCTGGCACTGACAGTGAGATTCTTGCTCGTTCTAGGCAAACGTCCTTCATCCCAGCCGCATCGCTCGGCAAAGTATTCGATCTTATTATCTCAGGACTCGCAGCAGAGGCGGAGACTATCCATCATGAAGAGCAGGAGGGCGAAACGGAGATGGCGCAGCATAAGCAGATCCTTGAGATCTTCGCCTTCTTGCTACAATGGAGCATAACGGCTGTCGAGACAAAGAGCGCGGAGAAGCCGGCGTCAGCACCGGCCCGGGGGAAGGGGGCCAAAGGCGGAAAGGGCAAGGGCGGCGCACAAAAGGACGGTAATTGGGATCCCACTGCGCAGCTACAGACGGCACTGGACACGATGACCAAGGTAATGAAGCTCAAGCTGTCAAAGGTCTTCGTTACGACCAGCGAAAGAGACACATTCATCGGACTCTTCACGAGACCAGTCTACCTGATATTGGAGAGCGAGGCGAGAGTGAAGAACACAGCAATCCGCATGCATGCCTTCAAAGTACTCTGCGTCGCGATCAAGCACCACGGACACGCTTATGGCGCGCAAACCAGCATCATACAGAATCTGACGTACTTTGAGCATCTGGCAGAGCCGATGGCGGAGCTGCTGAACATTCTGTCGGAACAGTACGATTATCCACAACTGGCCGAAGAGGTGATGAAGGAATTGTCCAACAAAGAGTTCTCCGCGAATGACAACAAAGGCCCAAAGTCCGTCTCTACGTTCGTTGCGCGCCTGTCCGAGCTCGCACCGCGCGTGGTGCAGAGACAGGTCGCAAGTTTGGCGAAGCTTCTGGAGAGCGAGAACTACACGCTCCGGTGCGCCATTATCGAGGTTTGCGGAAACCTCATCGCCATGCTTTCTAAGGTAGAGGAGGGAGAGCGGAACGAGAGCCACAAAGGGCAGATCAACGCCTTCTTTGATGTCCTTGAGGAGCGCTTCCTGGATATCAACCCCTACTGCAGATCGAGAGCCATTCAGGTCTACGTCAAGCTCTGTGAACTGGAGACCAAGTACCCAAAGCGACGGCAGGTAGCTGCAGAACTGGCCGCGAGGAGTCTGGAGGACAAGAGTAGCAACGTACGACGGAATGCCATCAAGCTTCTTGCAAGACTTGTGGCAACCCACCCTTTTGCGGTGCTGCACGGCGGATTGTTGAGCTACAGGGAGTGGAATGAGCGCCTGCAGACTTGCGAGGCGGAGCTCGATGCGCTGAAGCCACCTGCTGGCACACCCGGCCTGGGTGAGCGTACGGATGCTGAACCGACTGTCGACGAGGGCCTGCTCGACGATGTCACACAGGCTTCACCTCAGAATAAACCAAGAGACCCGATGTCTGACGAGGAGAGGACGGCCGCTCTGGAGAAGGCCCAGGAGGAGGCGGTCACGGCCGAAGCACTCAACAAACTACAGTTGACACGGCGGTACTACGTGGAAGCGCTGCGCTTCATCGAGACACTCCACGAAGCCAGTCCGCACATCACACAGCTACTGGGGAGCAAGAACAAGTCCGAGGTGATCGAAGCCATGGACTTTTACGTCGTCGCGGATGCCTACCATCTCGAACCTGCCAAAGCCGGCATTCGCCGCATGTTGCGGCTGATCTGGACCAAGGGCAACAGTGACGAGGGCAAGGGCGTGCAGACCCATCTGCTCGAGTGTTACAAGGGTCTCTTCTTCGATGCGCCAGGCAACTTCTCCGCTAACGACGCAGCTAATTACGTGGCGCGGAACATGATCAGCTTGACCTTTGGCGCCACACCTGCTGAGCTGACTAGCCTGGAGCAGCTGCTCGCGACGATGATGAAGGGAAAGTGCATCTCCGAGCTGGTCATCCAGAAGCTGTGGCAAGTGTATGGCGTGCAGAAGAAGGAGATCAGCAAGCAGCAACGTCGAGGCGCTATCATCGTACTCGGCATGCTCGCCTTGGCGGACCCGGTGATTGTAGTCAGGGAGATGGAGATCTGCCTACGCATTGGACTCGGTGCCATCGGCCGCAGAGATCTGATTCTGGCGCGGTATACATGCCTTGCGCTGATGAGGATGACGGACAACAAGCCGACGAAAGGCACACAAGCCAAGCCAAGCACCAGGCTCGCGAACGACCACGCTGTCTTGGTGCGCCTGGGGAACCTTTTGGAGCTACAGAGCGAGAGCCGCGACTGGTATGGCTTGGCTGAGCAGGCCATCGGTGCGATATACGCATTATCCAAGCACCCTGATGTGCTGTGCTCAGGCATTCTCCGACGCAAGACGAAGGCCGTCTTCTCGCGGAAAGCTACAGAGCAGCGGCAGGGTAAAGTGGAGGATTCCCAGGTTGATGCCGATGGCGACCTCGAGATGAGTGACATGCCGACTCCACCACCTGAGCCGGAGCCGGATTTACAGCCTGAAGGAGAAGACAGCAAATCCGCGCTGGCGTTGTCGCAACTCCTCTTCGTCGTCGGCCATATCGCGCTAAAGCAGATCGTACATCTGGAACTCTGCGAGCAAGACTTCAAGCGACGGAAAGCCGAGAAGGAGAAAGGAAACCCGGGATCCTCCTCTTCCCCAGTCAAAGAGACACCTGGAGCCGCCAAAACACCCGCCAGCAAGAAAGGGGAGAGCAAAAAGGAAGAAGAAGAAGAACAAGACGAGCTAGACTTGATCGCGGGAACGACGGAGGACGACTTCACCGACGCCATCGCCCACGTCCGCGAGCGTGAACTCCTCTACGGCACGCACTCCCTCCTCTCCAACTTCGGCCCGCTCGTGACCGAGATCTGCGCGAACAACACCTCGCACCCGAACGCCGAGCTCCAGGCGCAAGCGGCCCTGTGCATGGCCAAGCTCATGTGCGTGAGCTCGGAGTACTGCGAGGCCAACCTCGGCCTGCTCATCACCATCCTCGAGCGCTCGCCGTCGGCCATCACGCGGAGCAACCTGGTCGTCGCGCTGGGCGACATGGCCGTCTGCTTCAACCACTTGATCGACGAGAACACGGATTTCCTCTACCGGCGCCTGTCCGACCCTTCGCTGCCCGTCAAGCGCACGTGCTTGATGACGCTGACGTTCTTGATCCTCGCGGGTCAGGTCAAGGTCAAGGGCCAGCTGGGCGAGATGGCCAAGTGCGTCGAGGATGCGGATGAGCGGGTGCGGGAGATGAGTCGGATGTTCTTTGCCGAGTTGGCGGGTAAGGATAATGCCGTGTACAATCATTTCGTGGACATGTTCAGCTTGTTGTCTTCCGACGAGGGCTTGGACGAGGAGCGCTTCAGGAGGGTGATCAAGTTTTTGGCGAGCTTCATTGAGAAGGTGTGTCTCCTTACTTCCGATCTCTCTCGCAAAATGTATCATGCTAACAATCACCACAGGATAAACATGCCAAACAGCTGGCTGGCAAGTTGGCGCCCAGGCTGCAGCGAGCGGAGAGTGAGCGGCAATGGAACGACGTGGCGTACGCGCTGGGCTTGTTGCAGCATAAGAACGAGGACATTACGAAGATGATTGGGGAAGGGTGCAAAGTTGTCGAAACGACCGCGTGAGGGTAGAGTTTCGAAAGCGTTGGATGGAAACTGATGTGCATGATTGTTCTGTGGCGATGGCGTCTTTGATACCCTCTGTCGATATTCCTTGTTCAGTTCTTCACGGACAGTCCTGATGCCTGCTTCGTGTCGCCGGCCTGTCCGCTCATACTATGCATCGGTCATCTTAATCTCTTGAGCTTCCGACGTCACGGACGAGTCTGTACCGCGCGTGAGATACGCCATCACCCCCCAAAGAGCTCGGAAAGCGGCGATTCGTTGATCCACGTCGAAGAGGTCGAGCCATTCTGTGCGTTCCAATCGAGGCTTGCACCAAGCCGTGTCGGTCGGCGCGGGACTCGGGAAAAGGCCGGAAGTGATGCAATCCGTGTAGGCGTCGTGGACGGTGAGCTTGAGGATGGAGATGTGGTGGTTTAGAGACGAGATCATGAAGACCTATCATATATCAGCGACGGTAAGCTCAATATCGCCATAATGCCAACCCATACCTCATCGTAGTCCGACTCTGGTTTACCGATGACCATGTAATCAGTCTGCGGAAATACCATCGTAAGCTTCGCCGGGCGGAACACGCCCTGTAAGACGTATGTGTGTACGTACCTTAGGATCCCAATTCCCGTTCCCACATTTCAATTCCTTCCAAAGCAAAGCCGGTGTCTTCTTCCTGCGTCCCTTACCGCCATCTTTGCCTCTACGTTCCTTCATGTCGTTCAGTAGTTCTTCAGCAGCCTGCGCGATATCGCCGTTTTCGCTCTCCACCTCGCCACCAAGCCCACCACCCCAACGGGCTTTGGTGGTCCACCACTGGCCCTCTCCCGGCTTCTCAAGCTTCCTACCTGCTCTTCGACGCTGCTGGGCGAGCTGCAACAACCCACCGATCTCGCGCAAAGAGTCTAGCCTGGACTTTGCCACCGCGACCCGGCCGTCGGCTTCGACAAAGCCTATCTCCGAGCGTACCTGCAAACCCACTATTGGCCCTTCCAGTCGGCCTTGACGAGCCGTCATCCGGTCTTTCGGCAAGCGGTACACAGCCGCGGTCTGCCGCACAGGCAAATTCAGTTTACCGAGTTGTAGGAGTGGCATGTGGCGAGGGGCGGTGAGGGAGCATTGGAAGGGCCACACCGTGCCCTCGACAAACGCCCGCACAGTCCCTGCTCGGAACTGATCGGGCATACCCCGGCCGTTGGACGTCCTGCGACCCTTGTACCGTGTGCGCGGAGGAGGCTCGGGACTGGCACTCGGTGACTTCTTGGCACGCTCCTCTTCGGTCGCTCTGTTTTCAGCCGCAGACTCACTGGTGCAGGCTTCATCCGCACGATCCGGCTGACTGTCCCCTTCGCTTGTGGCTTCCTTGGACATCGAAGAGCTGCTGCCACTGGTGGTAACGTGTTCAGAACTGTACGAGAAAGATTCAACGCTACTTTCGGTCGTCCCGGGGTCGAGGCGCTGTCGCTTGTGATTCTTTCCAGCGTCTTCTGGAACACTATCATCATCGACCTCGTAGTACTGATCCAGACTGCAATCCCAGTACGGGCTCATGCTTTCCAAGCCTTCGTAGAACTTCCGCATGTACGCAAGCCTCGGTGGTTTCACGCCACCCTTGACCGTCCTCGTGAGGGTTCTGAACACGGTATCGTTGTCGATCGCGAGCTCCGCCAGCCGCTCGGCGTAATCGTTTCGCTGTCCGGCAACGACGGGGTCGGACTTGCTAGCATCGGCATAGCTCGCTTTAGGGGTGTCCTGTGCTGCGTCCAACGGTGGAGAATACGATGTGCCATTTCGGATTGGTGGTACCAGGTCCTCGACCGAGCATGCGGGTAGGATTTCTATGTTGAATGTATCATAGTGCTGCGAAGTAACATCCGACGGTCTCAATATCTTCGAGAACAATTGTTGGAGATCGGGAAGTGTCCGCGGGTCAGTCCAGTCTGCCGTCTCGCTGGTGGAATATGCTGGTGCGGGAAATGTCAATGGTGTTGGCTGCGGTGGAGGATCTCGCTCTTCATCGGGGTTCGTGGCGTTGATTCCGGCTCCTGGAGGTCACAAACATTAGTATGCGGTATGCGCTTGTTGGTCGGGAGGACCACAGCTGTGGCGGCTCGAACAGAAATCCGGTGGACTCCTCCTTTGGGGACCAACCACCCACGTGACACTTGCGCAAACGAAAGCCCTGTCTATTGCCTGGGCCAAATATAGAAGAGAGTGACGCGAGCAAATGGTTTGTTTTTGTCCGTTTGTAGTGAAGGTGGGTTTCCAAAAGCTTCGGGTAAACCGACGTGCTTCGTCCAACACAGAGATCCCTCCACTTGAAGTCTCGGTAAAAAGGTATACCGAACTCATTGAAGAAGAGAGTAACCTACCGCTGAAGAGTGAGCCCAGAAACATGGTCGTCCACCGTTCACGAGAGCTGTCCGGAAGTGTCTCTGTACCGTACGGAGGTGACGACAGACGACTCGGGTGTGCCTGTTCGGAGCGACAATGGCTTGCATTGTTGTCGCGACGACAATGATGGGGATGGTTGTCGGCAATGTTTTAAAAAGGTGTGTGCGGTCGGGCGATTGTGCCGCTGTCGTGCATGGTTCTTTGGGGTTACAAACAGGGGTGGATTCCTCAAGCATCCACGGATCTCATGCCAGCTGCAGCGGCGACAACATTATTGAAATTCTCCCTGATGCATGCCTTTATCTCTCCAACCAGCCGCCCTCTCACTTAACGAGATCAATGTCGAGTATCGTCCCCACAATACAAGAGCGAGCAGTACCGAGTACATGATCGTTAACAGCACCGAAGCGCGTCAGAAGTCTCAGTCTCAGGACAACCAGCGCACGCCACGGTGACTTTGGCCCACAAGCGATCGAAGACTCACCGCGGCCTTCGCGCGGACTTCAGAACGCAACGACAACTGGCACTGCCAGTCATCCTCGTATGCAAGGCAAACACCTGTTTCATTGAGGAAATGCCTCTTGAATCATAAATTTCTATCTCCAGAACATCAAGCATGCTCGTCAACCATATCAAATCTACCTACACTTCCGCTTCAAGAGCCTCAAACCGAAATGCCGGTCTCGGGCTCGAATCATTATCAAATCAAGATTCCCTAGATATTCCTGAAGAAGCAAAGTGAAAAGACGCCTCCTCTATAGACGTGGGTCCAATTCCGATAGATGAGGCCAGCCGGCCTGTCGCACATTCCATTCCCGCGCGTCTATCTCCAACCAAACCCTCGTTGTTCTTCTTCCTTAGCGTGCGACAGTCGGGAACGGCGCAGCGGAAGCCGCCGATGCGGTCGGGAAGACGGCCGTGGGTGCAGCCGTTGGGAGCTCAGAGGCAGTCGCAGCGGCAGCGTTGTTTGACACCGGCTGGTAAGGGTAGTGGTATCTGGCGGCCAACTTGCGAGGGCCCTCGAATCGCTGGAGGCTGTCGCCAGCGGCGGCGGCGTTAAGACCGGCTGCAGCCGTGGGTCTGCTCGGGAAGCCGGTCGCGCCGACAGCCGTGCCGGTCGGGAGGGCGAAACCTGTTGGGAAAGAGAATGCGGTCGGGAATGAGACTGCGGCTGGGAAGCCTTGCGACGGCTGGAACTGGCGCTTCACAATGCCGCTGGAGGCTGGCAAGGACGTTCCGGTCGGATAGTAGGTGTCGGTCGGATTGGCAGTGCCGGATGCTGCACTGGCGCTAGCGATCAGAACGGCCGTTGGAAAGATGCCGACGGCGGCTTCGGTGCCGGTGCTGGTGAGAGTGTAGCTCGGGAAGGGCGTGTATTGGTGGTGAGGGCGATCGTATCCCCAAATGTCGTCGGCGTGGTTCGGGAAGAAGGCGAAGTCGAAGGGCAACGCAAGCGTGAGCGGCAACACAAGTGCCAGCGAGAAGAAGGTCAACATCTTGGTTGATGGGTGAGCGAGTCGGCGATGCGGGATCTAAGTGAGGTGTGATCGAGAGTTATGGTTCGGTAAGCCGTGAAAGCGAGAGCAGATGCACAATCGAGTGCTTTTGAAAGAGTGTCTTGATAGAAGGACTTCTGATCTGAAAGGTACAGGAAAGCTGAGAAACAAAAAAATAAAGGAAGCGATAGTATACATACATACCCACATTCCAGAGACTCAACAACGATGGGACGAATGCCAAGAGGCGTAACCAACAACAAGGCCGGTCGACCCATCTGCTCCCAACTTGCTGCGCATTTGCACTGATCTGAACAGAGTTGGATTCAGTATGCGGCGAAAAGGCGACGAGAAAACAGGCACGAGAAAGGGCGGGAAGCGGGCTGCAGGGGACATTTCTACATGTGGAACGTTGCCTTGACGCGGGTATCCCTTCCGAAAAGTCCAACCGTTCAATCCAGTCATTGATTGTGCGAGTTGAGGCTGTGAGGCGGAAGGCGATATGACTGTGGATCGTGTGGCAGAAGAGCAGCTCCCAACGAGCATGGACGGCCTTGGTCGTTGGGAGTTGGTTGAGATAAGGAGGACCAGGTTCGGCCGGGTTGTTTTTTGATCGGGCCGGGGATGACCGACCCGATGTGACTCTGGTGCCAGTGTGCCCTGGGCCCTGACGTTTGCGCTGTTGATTGACGTTGGGGCTTCGAGACGACATGTCACATGTCAATCACATGCCGCACGCGATGGCTGACTTCGTCGTTGTTCTTGTCCGGAGCTGGAACGTGTGGAGTTGCTACCGTCTTACAGCTTAAATACCACAATGTACAGTTGCGTACTGCGGCGATGACGAGTGGTCCATCGATGTGTACATCAACTCAGATGCACAGCTTCCGGCGAGAGGACAATGGCCTCGTAACGCGAGAAATCACTCCAGAGTGAACATCATTCTTGGAAGTTTTTGCGTACGCATCCATGCAACGTCACCAACGCAATGTACATAGGTACCTAGTGTTTCTGATTTCACACCAACTTTCTCCCGACGGCTGATGAGGAAGCGACGTGTCTCCCGCCTTCGCTCACCCCATCTCAGCACATCCACCCCGAAAAGGGGCACATCTGTTCTCGTCTTCGGAAGGTGATTCATCCTATCGTTACACCCACAAAAGTGATCCATCCGCATTCGGAAGCATGGTCGTTCTCGTTCCGTGCACACTACATGTACTGTACTGACACAACACAACGACGACCCAAATCAAGCACCGATCGAGCGATCATCTGCGAGCCGGGTCTTGCATGAGACTGCATCAAGTCCGCACGCATATCTCTCCTCACCCGCATTTCATGGCCATTTCAACTCATTTCCACCGGGTGAAAGATTGTCATTGCCGTCCCGATCGTGCACCGCATGACCATACATACGGCGGACTAGAAACATCTGCAGAGGTAAGACTGTTACCATATAAGTTCAACCGTGTGTATTCACGCATGTCATGCCATGCTAGACCAGACGGCCGAGCAAGATGAAGAATAGCTGCAGTTCCTCGTATAGGAGTACGTATCTCAGCTATATGTACATACGAAAAGGATCATCAAGCAACAATGCACCTCACTCGCGTCAACGCACACAGAGTTCAGTACATATGCACAGCGATCCCACTGCGACTCTGACCATAACCTCTACCGTCTAAACAGTCATCATATGTACATTACTTTTGGCTATGTTGACATCTTCACAAGTCTCCATCAACCTACATTCGAACAATGTACTGTAGACCAACAGCCACCAGTAGATCCATCCCGATCAGGCAATCGCTCGCCACCAACATGCTATGCCCAGTCTCCCAGAAACAACCTCGAGCACTGAATGAACCCTCTCCAACACAAAGGAGTGATTAGTCACGGCTAAAACCCCGAAAGCCCCCACTAAAACCCCTTGAACGGATCCCTCTCACCCACCCCCTCCTCCTCCTCATCAGGCACCAGTCCCGCCCGACGTCGATCCGCCATCGTCACCGCCGAGTTGCCCTGACCGTTGCTGTCATACCGCCGGAGTCGAGAGGCCGGAACCAGCTTCGACGACTGTGACTGTAGCTGTGCGGGTGGCGCGGCGGGCACGTACAGCACGCCGTCGCGGAGGTTCGGGTCGACGAAAGCGTCCATGCGCACGGTGTCGATGGCTTCGAAGAAGTTGGGTCGGTCCGGGCTCCTGGTGGTGGCGGAGGAAGAGGCGGCGCGTTGAGGGGCGTTGGTGGGTTGGAAGGAGGACGAGCCGGGTGGGTGAACGGGGCGGGAAGAGGAAGATGAAGATCCGTTTATTGTCGTCGTGGTGGTAGACGGGAGGTGGAGTTTTGAGGCAGAGGAGGAGGAGGAGGAGAGGCTGCGGAGAGTGCTCAGAGCTGGAGGCAGGCGGGGACTGGTATGGCTGCGCTTGCGTTGGTGGCGGGTCGTGTTGCTGTACAGGCGAGGTATGGCTGGGAAGTCGGCGCCCTCATCTCGGGGGACGGCGTCGGGCACGCTGATCATGGCGCTCGTGGTTGATGCTGCGGGTTGCGAGGCGCTGTGGTGCAGCTCCGGACGTTGGCATTTGGTTACATGAGCGGTGTTGCGGATCGTGGAAGGTTCGCGCGAAGGCGACCGTGATCGCGTCGCTCGGGGACGAACCTCTCCGGCCGAGATGGGTAAGGTAGGCCGCGGGGCAACCGTGGGTGGCGGCGCAGCTAGGCCCTCGGGACGGGCGAGGAAGGACAACGCTGACATCCAGAGCTCGTGACGCTCACGGGAGGTTGCGGTGAACTTGAGGGCTCGGGCGGGCGTGAGGACCAAGATGGATCGGCTGACCGCCATGCTAGCGTCCGCACCTTTCGGCACGGGCGTGTCGTCTTGCACGTCCACCACGGATTGAATGAGCACTGCGAGAGTGGTCAGTATTATCTCTTCATGTGATCGAGCACCGAAGGGTCTTACATTTTCGTCCCTTCTTGCCCATGAGCGCGCACTCGGCCGTCGGCTGTTTGGTGTCCCACATGATCGCCCGCTCGTAGGGTGACAACCAAACCCAACGCTTGTGCCGAGCGCCGTGATTCGTGTTGGGGTGAGGGCCGTTTTGGTTGGCCGTGCCAAACTCCGAGCCATCTTCGCCTGTGCCGAACGATTTTCTCTTGCGGACGTACTTCCACATCCATTCACCGACCATGGTTGCAGCAATCGCGTCCACGAGATCGGCCTCCTGTGAAGCGTGATCGATTGATGCAGCACCCGGGCTCGACGTACTCGTCAAATCCACTGAGTCTTGGACCATATCAGGGTGGAGTTTATCGTGAGTCGGTATCGGCAGATTGGGCACAGGCAACTGCAAGGACGCCGGTGTCTCAAGGGCCATGGACTGTATCGGCGTGAGGTTTGGCGACCGCCTGCGTCTCCGGCCTTTCTGTGGCGAAGCCTTGCCGCGAGCAGTGCTCCGAATGACATTCGCTGATTGCACCTTCCGCAGACTGTTGCGCTTCGCGTCCTGACGTGCCTGCAACGATCGAGCGTCGCCACGTCCATGCCTTCCGATATCGGCGCACGGCGTCGGGCTCTGGGAACCTTCACTGTGAGCGCTGTGTTTGGGACGCGAACTGAACCTTGTCGGGATAGGGAATGGCGGCGGCTGAGCGGATTGCACGCTGTAACTGCTGGAAGAGACCACGCTGCCAAGGCTAGGACTGCGAGAACGCGGGTCTTGGTACGCAGCCCTCTTTCCTGATGGCCGAGCACGAGAACGCTGCTGCGAGGTAGCCCTGCTGCTTGCGATCGACGGAGCGGGTGCGGCGCCCTGAGAGTCTGCGTGGCCAAGCCAATGCCCCGGAGATGGTTCCTTGTCTTCGGGGACAACCTCAGGATGTCCTGAAAGGCCGAATGGTGCAGGCGGAGCTCTGATGAAAGGCGGTACCGACTCGTTAGGCTCCCCGTCGCTGGAAGGTTGATCGTAATCACTCGCATCAGAATCACGCTCGACATCCAGAAGCTGGCTCGTCGTCTGCAAGGGACGGGTGACACCATATTGGCAAGATCGGTTGAGCGGACCATCTTGTGACGGGCCTGATTGAGCGCTTCGCGGACTCAGCACCGGTCGTGGGAGTGGGATGGCCCTCAGCGGCAGTGTACGCAGGTCCTTGGCGCTGCTCGCTCGCGGCAGTGGAGGGTTTAGTTCCGCTGGCGACTGTAGCGGCGGTGATGGTATATTGGCAGCCTCGATGACTACTTTGGTAGTGCCGCCGATTGCAGCTTGTGGCCGGAATTTCTCGGTGAACGCGGGGTCTTGATCCAGAGAGGCTGGCAATAGATGCGACGGTAGTTTGCGGAGTCTGCGGTCCACCCGGATCTCTTCCGTCTGCATGCAAGCATCTCGCCCAGGCCACGGAAGACTCGCTTGGGTTGACACACTTTTGGTGCCCGGTGGCAGCACGTGTGGCTTGGGCGAGGATGGTCTGGAGCTCGGTGGGTGAATGGCGATGGATGGCACGAACATCGGCACGATCAAGCTGTCTCGCTTGGGACTGACGGTCGTCGACTCCGTAAGTTGCGCGGGTTCCGTCTGAGTGGCACTGTTGCTGTAGAAAGGTTTAGGGATCGACATCCGCTTGTCCTCAGGCCGTCTCATCTCATCTATACCCGGGGTCTGCGGTGGACTGATTGGAGTTGCTGCCTCTCTGGTCGCAGCCTCGAGGGCGCGTCTGGCCGCCATGACTTTTCCGACCACCACAAAGTGCGCACCTGTCCTCGTACGTCGTTCATTGGCCACGGGAGCGGAGACGGCGTCCGCGCCCAGACCTGACGAGACACCTCTGCCATGCGGAGATGGAGGCGGAGACGGTTGGTAGCCGGTGTCTACATACCGGACGGGCTCCGGCTGTTGCGAGATGGCGGGCGGTACGGAAGCGTCCGAGTTAGGTTGCTCCGCGGGCTGAGTCGTCGCATCCAGAGAACTTTCTGTGTGCTCACCAGCCAAGATCGAGCCCGGTGCATGAGAAGCGAGGTCGGAGAAACGCTCTGCTTCCGAGTCGCAGTCTCCAGGGGCCGAAGTTTGGTGCGATTCGACTGCTCGTCGCGCCAATCTCGGGGAATCGAGTCGGTCGTCTGCATGCTCGATGTCATCAGGATCATACTCGTCCCCCTGGTCGATGTCAAGCTCATCAGCGAGGTTACAGCCATTCGACTTTGCACGTAGCTCTGACGTGTCTACTGTGGTTCGCGACGATGTAGAGAAACGTATACTCCTGTTCGTGAAACTGGTGCTGCTCATGTTTCGCCTGTGGTTGGTTGGGTTGACAGTCGAACGGATGCTGGCCACGTCACTTTCGTTGATCAGCCTAACGTCTTTGAACATGTGACCATCCGCGAAATCTCCGTTCTGGATGTTCTGCGCTTCAACGGCGGCTTGCTGTGCGCTCCTTTCCTCAACGAATGCTCGCAGCCGGTTCTCTGTGATATGAATGCACCTTTCCAATTGCCGCCGCTCGTTTTCCCAGCCCGCCTTCTCATTCTCCCAGACGTCCTGTGCACGTACCGTCTCTTCATCGTACAGCCGCACTCTCTTTGTCGCCAGGTCTAGCTTGCTCCTCAGCTCTTGTGCACCCTGCCGAGCAGCGTCGCGTTCTTCAACAAGCTCGTCCATCGCATCGTGCACGTTCTGCTCCACTTGCTGGACTTGGTGTTCCGCGGTGCGGATCTCTCTGACGTGTCGCGAAATTTGCTCACTGAGCGCCTCATTCTCCGTCTTTGTGGCAGACAAGCTAGCCTCCAGGTTCTCGACCAGACCATTCTTCGAATCGAGCTCTCGTCGCAGGTTCCAAATCTCGGACACGAGCGAGGCGTGCAAGGTCGGGGTGAACTGTCGAGGATCGACCGCAGGAAACGTGCTGTCTCTGGTCCTTTCCTGGTAATCGGTAGGCTCTGGCGGCAAGGGCGGCGGGGTGATCGATGGCTCGCGCGACGATCCGGGGGTCACTCTTGACAGACGCAGTGAACGGATCAAGGCTGGGGTCTCGTAAGGCGTGCCCGCGGGCGATGGGAGCCCTTGAGCCCTTGCCGATGCGCCGAAGTCGCTGAAGTAGTCCGCCATCGTGCTGTGCTTTGCATGTGTGCGTCGTCAACGCTTGACGGGTATGATACGAAAGTATGCACCGGTCGAGATGCCAATCGGCCACCTGCTCGATCCATCTAGGAGAGGATTAAAGGATACGTTCTGTATCGCAGTCAGCTTCGAGCTTGGTGGAGGATGGATAAGCGGACTCTTACTTACCCGTATGTATGCAACATGACCATTCCCTCCATGTCAGACGACCGACTACGCTGTCTCAGTCGCGCCGACGGGGCCACAGTCGGACAGGAGGGCCAACCTCTATAGTTGAGGGAGGGAAGACCGTATCACGTGTGCATGCCCTGCCATGGGGTGATGAAGGTACCAAGAGGTCCCAGACGTTCGAAGCCGAGTAGAGTAGCAGCAAAGGCAGACCGAGCTGGGGTGCACTGTGCAGCAAGTCATGTTCATGCATGCAGATAAGCGCAAAAGCCGCCGGCCGGGACCTTTCCACGCTGACTCCTTTTGTTGGTGGGTATCTCCCTAGATGAATCCCCTCTCACTCGCGCGAGATGATGGTGATTGGTGCACTCGGAGGAATTTTTGGTGGGAAGATCGACCTCAGCCAGTGAGAGAAATGGATGGGCTCATGAAATGTTCGCACGGTGCATGTTGTCGAGCGACGAGGAAGATACTTTCGTTGATTGATTGATGGAATCTCAGGGGTTCTTCAAGAAGATGTAAAATCTACGGCTTTCATGCATCACATAGAGTATAGTAGTATACTGTGTGGAAATGGTTCGTCAGCTGGCCCGCTCGGCACACCCAGAGTTCCAAACCACGTGGATGCTAAGAAGACAGTGGAGACTCTCCAATGTATACATGTACATACCATACCTTTTCACATCAGCACGTTGATAGAGGTGCCAGTGAGGTGTGTAGGTCTCCAAGCTTGAACCGGTCTAGCTCGGGCTCCAACACTGTACAGTCTACACTGAGGTGTCTACCTGCACTATGCACCCTTCGAAGACAGGATTCAACTAGCATTCTAGGTTCAGGAGTCGAGGAGCGCGAGTGCAAAGGGTCGGGCCTGCGGACGAGAGGCGTAGCAAATAAGGGGCACACATATCGCTTCTGCATCCGCAGCTGGTTCATCACACAGTCTCTTATGACGATGCCACGCTCGCGAAGACTTGGACACTCACAGGCCTGGTCAGCTGTAACATCTCCCTGATTGCGGCGTAGAAGTCATAAGCCGTAACGGCCGCACGGCGGGATGATGAACCGCAGGACGGGAGTCGGTTCGCTTCGAGTCGGCTTCAGTATTGTTGACGAGATGCAGAGCGTGCAATCACGTTCATCGGCGTGGGATCTGTGGGCGATGTGTGGATCGACTGTTTCCTGCGGTGGTGAATGATGGATGGGCATACTGTACTTTGCCGCACTCGTTACTGTCGGCAGGTTGGGGGAGGTCTTGGGGGGAAACAATGCCTGCCAGCAAGAATTCAGGGACATGGGCCGCTACATGACCAACTCAGGTTGCACCGTGTGCAAGGATCAATTCATGCGACAGTCACCCAACATGAGACTGCCGTACAATATGTATCTTCAGGTTGTTTCCAAGCGGTTGGTGGTGTATGTCAAAGCCCGGAGCGGGCGACAGAAGTACTGTAGGTACTGTAACGCTGGAATGCCAAGACATCCAGACGTTGAAATTTCCAACCTTGTTGCCTGACAGGGGGAAGGGTGCGGTGGAACAGTCAAATAATCATCAATCAACGCGCTGATCGCAGAACGCAGTCATTATTGGTATCGGTGACACTTCATTTGTTGGCCTGGTGTCTCACCGAGCACTAGAACACATTCCCTATCGCAAGCCATGGCAAGCAGCGATGCTTCGCTTACTAAGGCGGTGGAGCAGCACCTGACTTTCAACGGTGATCAGAGGCATGGCGACAGTACGTTCGCAGGCAGTAGTATCGACGAAGCCATGTCAAAGGTCCCGGCGGCATCAGCGGACTTGCCGCCCACTCGACAAAAGACCGCGGACGAGGTGCTAGCCGAAATGAAGAAGATCCCGCTTTTCATGACGAGTCTGGACGACATGGACGAGGACAATGACCAGCTGCAAGCGATCAAGGCCCTGGCGTACGAAGGCACCCGCGCCGAGCAAGCGACCAATTTCCGTCAGCAAGGCAACGAGTGCGTCAAGTCGAGACTCTGGAGCGACGCGCGGGAGTTCTACACCAAGGCTTTGCAGGCTCTGAAGGCGCCCCGAAAGCAGCCTCAGGATCCCGAGGACGGATTGGCCGATGCGCGCGTCGTCGAAATCGACGAAGAGGGTGAAGAGAAGGAGGAGCGCGAGATAGAGGAGGCGTGTCATGCCAATCGCGCCCTGTGTAACCTCGAGATGAGTATCTTCGCCCTCAACTGAACAGGTGTTGCTCGCGCTCTGGCTAATCAATGCCGTGCCGCAGAGAACTACGGTTCGTGTCAGAAAGACTGCGCTGCGGCTTTGCGTCTCAACATCAAGAATGTGAAAGCATGGTATCGTGCAGCATCTGCGTGCCTGGCGCTGGATAAGATGCCCGAGGCGCTTGACGCATGCCAGAATGGTCTTAAATACGACTCTACTAACTCAGCCCTCAAATCCCTCCTATCACGAGTCGAGAAACGCCGGGACCACCTTGCCGAGCTGGAGCGCGTGCGCACAGAGCGTGAAGAGCGGAGTGCGAGAGAGCAGACGACACTTTCCCTTGCGCTCAAGAACCGCGGCATCCGAAGTCGGTCGACCATGGTCGACACGCCGAACTTGAACGATGCCGCCGTCGCTCTCGCGGATCCGTCGGACGAGAAATCAACCCTGAACGTACCGGTGATCCTACTGTATCCTCTGCACGCTCAGAG
>Ga0058704_10000513_pt1 | contig 19895 bp, 17 predicted proteins | sample AgamicMgSfe_FD_71363 | JGI IMG/M metagenome (GOLD analysis project Ga0058704, IMG submission 71363) | Agave microbial communities from Guanajuato, Mexico - Mg.Sf.e | ecosystem: Host-associated > Plants > Phyllosphere > Phylloplane/Leaf | place: Guanajuato, Mexico | collected 2012-05-30
AAAACTAGACAATTCAGTAGAGCAATCTGGATGCAGTCGGTTGTCGTGAAGCAGGTTAAGTTAGGCAACTCAGGGAAGAACCAGGTGCGGTCGTCGGAGGTTGGAGAGTCAGATGCATGTGACTCGTCCACAATCAAGGTTAAGATCGGCAAACAACCTGACCAGTGCACACCGTAATGCCCCGAATTGACGGCACCCGCCTTTGCACGTCTGTCTACCTTAGGTACCTGTACCTATAGTCATGCATGTCTCTCACCAACTGACAACGTTAGTTTTAATGGTCAAATTGAATCAATTCGGTCAAAACTCCGTTCTCGACGCATTGCTAATCGTACATGATCTTCTAGAGTACAATTACATTGCCCATTGCTTCGAGGCTGTGACAAATGGACATAACGCGACCATGTCTTCTCTGCTGGCCGCGCGGTTGTGACAATACGCCGTCACCACAAGCAACGCAGTAATGTTTGAGCATACAGCGCACCAAGAACATTATCCAAGTCGACACTCTCGCCAAACTCCAAATCCAATCGCCCAATCAATCCAACAGACAAACCGGTGCTCCTCCCCCAGGGTATCTCAAATCCGAACAAATGCCCATCGCATACGCTAATTCTAGCGTCTTGTACCAATCATGTGCTTCAGTGATGCTTTTTGCAAAAGACCCTCGAGTGCTGATTATAGAGGGTGTCTGTGATGAAAATGTCAATCATCGGTTTACCAGCCTCTCTTGCGAGCAAACTTCTTGTTGAGGATCGCCAGCAGTCTTGGAACATGCAGGGTGATGTAGTCCAAGTCAAGCTCGTCGTTTCCATCTTTCTGCATCTCCAGCAGATCATCGAGCTTAAGGTCAAGCTCGAAGATGCCACGGTTTCTACCCTTGTACCAGAGTGAGATAATAAAGGTACCAGGACTTGGACTGGTCATGTTGAAGTATGTTCCTGCCTGACGATTGGCAGGGATGTTGCTTCTGACAAGAACTCCATCTTTTTCGGCTTGCGCATGTGTAAGCTTGTATGGACCGAGCATCTTTGATTGCTGCGACCGTTTCGATTGTCCTTCTGCTTGCCCACGAACGTTGTGCAGGTACGACTTGTACGTTTCAAGCTGGCCGTTGAGGTAGTTGTTGTGGTCCAAGATTGTCTCGTAGACTTCTCCAAGCTTCGTCGTCTCGACCAGGACCTTCTCTTTGAGAGAACCGAGATGGTGCAGTTCCTGCTCGATTTCGTCTCTGAGGGCGGCGTAGTGGTCAGACTTGTCAATTGTACCTGACTCTGCCAATTGAGTGAGCAATTCCATGGCACGTATACCCTTACGGACCATGACTGAATCGTTCTTTGTGGTGGCCGCAGCTTCCGCAATTCTGTCCAAGCGTAATGGCCGGCGCGTGACGACAGCATTTCTTGGAAGAGTACGCATGATCATGACAAACGTTGATTTCGCTTCCATGAAGTAGACTTCCTCTTCAGTGATATCCAGAGCAGCGGTCAAATCATCCAGAGCAGTCTCCCATCTGCTGAACAAAGGAAGGTTGATTGCACGATTCTCCTTGCGTGGCAATTGTGATGGCGCGTGACCAAGTTCTCCCAACAGCTGGTTCAGGTGAGAGCTCTCGTCTTTGGTCAGCGTGGATTGATGCTTTTCGAGTAAAGCGTGGACGGCGTAGACTTCGTTCAGGGAGATGGAAAGCTCGAGATCTTTCTTGGACAAGGCGACATAGTTGTCCATCTCAAGACTCTCGTAGAAATCCTGGACTTCACAAAGATCCATAAGAAACTTGGTAATTCGATCCTTGTTCTCGTAGATAAAGGGCGCCAAAGCGGCCATGTATGGCTCCTTGGCATACGATGGCTTGTTGGCAACATTTTGCAACATTTTGGCAATCTAAGGACGAACGTTAGCTTCGGAGCCAGCCAATGATGCGATGTACTCACGTATGTCAGTGTGCGCTTTGGATGGTCGGCGGGTTGAGATTCAATCAACATGTACGAGCGAGGAGTGACAATGGCTGGGTTGATGAAGCGCAAGAAGAAGAAACCGCCAATAAGAGTACAGATGGTCGTGTCGTGTGCGTCTGGGTACTTTCTCTTGGACAGACTTCGAATTTGTTTGCAAATCCAGCGAATACCGTATGGAACTTCGTTGATACCAGCAATGATGACGTCCAGAAACTGATTGGCCAGCTTCATCAAAGTCTCGACTCTGGGTGCTATAACCTTTTGAACTTCCCGGTTCTGAGCCGCCTCTTCGACCGTGATACCCTTTTCAAGGTTATCTGGGAGTGGACTACCGCTTGCTTCTATTTGCTCGATCATGTGAGTGTAAACCCTCAGAGGGTTGATTTCCAGGTCGAGATCCTTGATCGAGCAGAGGCTGTTGATCTCCTCTGAAAGCACCCTTTGAAGGTAGCTCTGTCCTGGACCTCTACGTGTATATGTCGTCATCATACGTGAGACTGGAGTGTTTGCGCGCAAGAGAGAGGAGTAATCCGTCGTGTTATCGAACTGATATGTGAGGACAGACTAGCCTGTGTTAGCATGTTGGATTGTCCAGATAAGAGTATTCGGTCGTACCTGGAACATGGTGAGCAAAAGATGCTCTTCGCGACTGTCGTACTGATTTCCGTAGATAGTGAACATGACTGTCTGAAGCAACTGATCGATTTCTGCCATGGTGACGAGGCGACACAAGTGCGCAATGTGTCTTGGCTCAGATTGGAGCAAGAATAGCAAGTTGCCATATCTTTGTGTCTTCTCGTCATTTGGAAAGGTACCCTCAGTCAGTTCCACCGACATGTCCAGTGTTTCCGCGACCTCGTTACGCTGCGTGTGGTCAGCAATTGTTGCGCCTTTTTGCTTCATCTTCGAATTGTACAAACCTCTTCCTGTGCCATGCGGTTCTGCACGAGCAATGCGATTCTCGAATCCAGATATCTGACATCCTTTTCAAGTACAAAGTTCTTCTTGGATTGTGAGGAGATTTTGGTTTTGAGGTCTCGAAGGATCTTCTGGGCTGGAAGACTGTTAGAAGCGATCCAACACTGCATCTCCACTGTACATACCTTTTGCCAGGTCATCTTCGATCTCGAGGTCCCTCTGGTTTGCATTCATAGACAGATACAGTGCCGTTACTGACATGCGCTTTGACTGCCTTGCAGATCTCATCCCGGGACCGCCTTCTCTCGAAGCTCTCGTGTCATTGCGACCTAGTCCAGGCAAAAACGAGTTTGAGGAGGCGCTTGACGCCCTTGATGGTGGTACCATGGCTGCTACGCTGTGGTAGGGAAGGACGATGTCCTAACCTGTTCGTGATCTGTTCGTGCTCCTTGTCGGTCGCGTGTGCGCCGAATTGGTGCGGTGTCGGTTGTCGCAATTACTCTTCGTTCCAATGCTCGTTCCTCGCTTGAAGACGAAAACGAGGACGAAGGCGGTGTCGCAGCACTCGGGAAGCAGTATAAAATATTAGGGGTGGTGTGGATTGAGGCCTGGCCGATGTGTGCGGGAGTGGAACGCGACCAGATGTACCTGCAGAGGAAGGCGCAAGGGGCAGGGATCTACTGTAATGCGCTGCCGGGAACCGTGATGATACCGCAGGTCGTCGTCGTCGTCGTCTGTACAGAAGGCGCTGATTCTCGGTTTCGGCGAAGGTGAGCAAGACAAAGACGAACACACAATAATGGTTTGCGTGAGAGTGTGTGTGTCAGAAGCAAAGTCGTTTGATCGGGCAGATGGGGGAGAGAGAATACAGTAGATTCGACGGTGCAATTATTGACGTTTTAGAAGTCTAACGCTCGCGCTGTTCGACTGTCGCGCGAGGGGTTGCAATCCTTCCTTACTGGCTAGCATGATCTACATACGATATGAGTAACCACCAAGCATTTCGGCCATCTTAAGATATTAAATCTAAGCGCATGATCACCATCGTCGGTATCTTGTCAATAGGAGCCGTCATGTGTCTATATGGCCTGAGATATTCCATGCAAGCACACTACCGATTACAGTAAATGCTCCTGCCTTTCTCGGCAATTTAAACCGTGTTTGCGCTCGAACAAGGGGTCCAGAGGCCCAAAGAACAATGCAGGAACCCCAAAAGTCCCCATAATTTAATCTGCCATACTGCAGTGTGCAACCAGCAATCATGCATGCAGTCCTGATTGATTGCAAGCGGGGGATCCTTCTCTCCCCTCGTTTGCGATACGTGACTTACAGGAGTATCGAAGATGGCTTTGGGTTCTGTTCTCGGGTGTGTTGGGCAGCTGTCGTTCGACTATATTGGTATCGGCTGTGGAATGCTTATTACAATATTAGCTGAATATTTGGTGGCAGGATGAAACATGAATGAGAAAGACTAGTGGGTAGAGCTCAACGCTCACCCTCATACAACCAATCGCTGCTCGAGCGGACATATACAATAACCTCCGTCGCCCGTCTTCGTCAGCAAACGAACGAAACGTTGCAGCCTTTGACTTGATTTTCTTGTCGCCGTTGGCCCGGCGCTGCCATTGCGATCCAACTAGGAGCCCTTCTATAGCAATGTTCGCTCAGGAATTCAACTAGACAGGGTAGACAGTTCTTCAGGTCAACGTTGTAAGATCTGCCGAGGCAACCGACGCCATACAGTATGATATGTCCGTCTTCCGCGTCCAAACAGGCATGAGTAGACGCCCTTGGGTTTTACGGGCTTAATGATGATGATTCAGAAAATCGTACGATGGGAGGATGCCGAAAGGTAGACAATCGTCTGAAGCATTATTGCTGGATCTTCCCACTGAGGACGCATTATTAATGTAGTCATGAAAAACGTGCGCGTGCACAAACATCTGCAGGAAGCCGTGTAATTAATGCATCGTAGGTCATAGCTTTTAGGTCATTTCATAGTCATAGTAGATCGGGTAGTTTGACTTACTGTATGAATCGGATCGTGGACCATCGGACTCTCGCCCGGGCTGATATGTATTCCATGGCCTTTGACGGAACGACCACGAGCTGGATGCAAAACTTACGTACCTGTAGAAGCCTTGGACATGCAGCTGCAGCCGAATTCGCGTGACAGATTATATGCAGTGCTGCCCATGTGACCGCACTCGAGTACATGCAATGGTAAGTAAATGCTGCAACCCGCGTGGACAGTCAGTACAAGACAAGAAAAGTTACAACGTACAATACATTGTCCTTTCTACTGTATGTTTCAAGTTGGAAAGTAGGTACTGTAGGTAATATAGTGTTGAAACGGAGATGGCTACGGAGTACGACTTCCGTTTATGGTAGAGTGGCCCTGCGTCATTCTCGACGCGAACGTGAAAACGCGACGCGTCGACACGTGCCATGCTTATGATTATCGAGAATCTCTACTCTACCACCACACGTACATAATCTTTAACGTGGTAACAATGTCGGTCGACGAGCAGATTGTCCTCCTGAGGCAAGAACTTAAGATTTGGGAAAAGGACTTCGCCACACAAAATGGAGGTCGCAAAGCAGGAAGAGAGGACATCAAGCGCGACCCTGTAATAGGTTCGATATACTGCCTTGATTTTATCTCATGGCGATGCTAACTCCCGCTAGCTTCGAAATACAAGGAGTACGACCAACTGCGAAGACCGAAACAGACAGTCAATCGAAGTCCGAAGAAAAGGACGAGTGATTCGCAAAACAACCCAAGCCCATCGAAGCCGCGCTCTGATAGATTTGTGCAACCAATTGCCGTGACTCCAAGTAAACGTCCTACAAAGCACCTTTTCAAGTCTCCAGAACAATCCTTACAGGCTCGTGAGCCATCGCCTACACCACAAGCTATCCGTCAGCGCCTGGGGCCTACACCTCAGAAAGATGGACAAATACTCGGCTTGTTCGACTCTTTTTCCGCAACACCGTCGAAGCCACACGATCCTCTCTCATCGACAGACGCCAACATAGCTGCGACTCCGAGCAAGGGCAATAACAACATAATCATACAATCACCAGATGCAGAGGATGATCGTTTAAGCAGGACACCTGCGTCGAGCGGGAAGCGGTTTTTACTCGATGCATTTGCGACACCAATGAAGAGGAAGCGAGATGATGAGCAATCTACACCATCAGGAGCACGAGGATCGGCCGAAACGCCAGCATTCCTGAGACGCATCGATATCGAGCCATTCAGTTTCAGACTCGGCACACTCACAGAGACCGACGAGTCGTCATTCCTGGGAACAAGAGAGCCGCCCTTCAAGAAGAGAGGTCTAGTGCGAAGTCTCAGCGCCATCATCCGCAATCTCAAACAGCAAGAAGAGGACGAAGCAGACGAAGATCTCGCCATGATGCGAGAAATGGAACAACAACAAGAAGAAGAAGAAGAAGCAGGAGGTGGCAGTGCACCAGCCGGACCAACAATGACGGCGAAACCAAGGGAACCAGAAGTCCTGATAGAAGACAGTCAAATAGAAATGCCTTTGGGTCCAGATGGAGAAATAGATTCGGACGAAGACGAAGAAGACAATGCCAACGACGGACTGGATGTGAACGGCCAACCGCGCAGGATATGGAAGAAGAAGGGCCAGAAGAGGACGACGAGGAGGGTCATCATGCGTCCAGCGCCTCGGCCAAAAGCAGCAGAGCCACAACAGACGACAGCCGAATCGCAAATCGTCCATGAAACCCAACTGGCAGACGATGTAAGCTCAGATGTAGAATTCGACGCAGGCGAGTTGGACGAAGACAGCGACGACGAATTCGGTGCTTCGAAGAGATCCTTAAAGACCAAGAAGCCAGAGTCGCAGAGTCAGCAAAAGGACAGCGCGGGGCCTATCAAGAAGGCCGTCCGGAAGATCAGCGCCGCGGCTCATGCTAATTACTGCAAGCTCAAGATCAAGAATAAAAATTCAAAGGCGAAAGGAAGGGGAAGATTTGGTAGAAGATAGAAAATACTGTTTGGTATCAATCTGTCATTCCTCTGCAAATCTTTTGCCACGTAGTATCTAAATTGATGTCGCAGACGTGTCAGCCGAGCTTGTTCATGACTGCTCTGGACATCAGTAATTCGGCATCGCGCGTGCTGCTGACTGTAGCTGCTGGCTCGGTAACTGTGCGAGCACCACGGCGTTAGCACCTCATCGGCACATGTCTTCGAGAACCGTGTCGCAGCAGCCAGCGATCAAATCCTTTCTCTTCAGTCTAGACCAAGCCCGTTCAATCATTTCTTCTCTCCCTTGCCCTTCTTGGCCTTCTTCCTCTTACTCCTATCCCTCTTCTTCAACGCACCCATCCCCGCTTTGCAAACATCCGCATACCTCACGAAGAATCCCTCCAGCTCATCCGGTTGTACCACCGTACTCAGCTTAATCTTGTTGGCATTCTTTTTTCGGTCTTTCGATTGCGAATCGCCGTCTGTCGCTCTGATGATCACGGGTAGTGGGTTCGGCGGATGTGTGTCCCAGAGTGGGTCGTCTGCGACTTTTTGCGCGGACTGAGGAGACGAAACTGCGGTATCGTATGTGACTACCAACCATTAGAGCCGTATTCTACGTCGCAGCGATTGCGACGTACGTCTTTTTTGCGTCAGAAAGATGCTGCCATGGCCTTTCTTTGCGCGTGACTCCAACAGGGATGTCAGCTTCGTGAAGAACTGTCTGTGTCAGCGCACGTAGTCTTGCAACCCTTACCAGACGTATCGCATACCTCCTCGTGACTTGAATGTGCGTTGGCCATGGTTTCTGTGTATTGTGTGTGATCTGGTGATGTCGTCGGATGCTATTTCGAGGTCGGAAGTTCAGCACTGTGGGGCTTGGTGGATCTGACCCGGATGCGGGGATTTGGAGAGGCAGGTTTGCCGACAACTTTTTCTCGACCCGAGTTTGCGATCCTTCCACCCTAATCTTGTATATCTGTGAGACGATGCCGAAGCCCAAAGTTTTTGGAGGGCCGACATTGCCGAAAGAGCTGCTCAATAAGATAGGTTAGCCACTTCCGTCTGCTAAGAAGATATCGTTTCTGACCAGACTCTAGGCGCAGGAAACGACAAATCCAAGTGGAGTGCGCCTACTCGCAAGCAAGCAAGAAAAGACCAGCGGAAGCAGAAGAAACTCTCGAGAACGCAGCCAAAAGCTCTTACTTTCCAAAGACATGAAGAGCTAGAGGAGGACTATTCCGATAATGAGGATGCACAACCGTCACCGCCGCCCCGACCGCCTCCGACCAAGCGACCAAAGACGATCGAAGACAGCAAGCCAGTGAAGTCGATCCTGAAAAAGAATGCTCGTCAGGAGCCAGACCTCGATGACAATTTTGATGCCGCAAAGGATGCCGAAGTCCCGCGAATGTCCAGGACGGTACGGGACCGTCTGGCGCAAGACGACGCCGAGATTGCAGCCCTGGAGAGGAAGCTAGGTATCAAAAGCAAAAAGAGGAAGGAAGGAGATGCTCTGGACGATTTACTTGGCGACATCGACGAGGCTGTGAAAGATGAAAAGCCAAGTAAGAGAAAGTTAGCAGAGGATGAGGAATGGTTGAACCAGAAGCGAAGGAAGGTCGCACGCAGTGTTAGTGTTGCCGACGAGGATGCCGCGACTAGTGATGACGACGATACCGCAGACGAAGAAGACCAGCTTGACAGCGACTTGCTCGATGAGAGTGAAGACGAGGATGACGATGAAGATGGCGAGCTGGAGGGCGATTCTGAACTGGAGGCTGCGTTGAATGGAGACTCCGATGACGGTATGGATCTTGATATGGATTCTATCGGCGAGAACGGCGTTGACGATGACGACGAAGAGTCTGAGGACCTTGAAGTTACTGACGACGATTTTGGAGGCTTCGACGAAGATGAATATGAAGACGAGGAGCCAGAAAAGCCCAAAGTTCGTGAGAACCCGTATCTCCCTCCGACCACGGGATCACAAACTACTGGACCACAAATACCGGCTGCCAAGTATGTGCCACCTTCACTCCGCAAGGCCAACGCATCAGAGGATGAAGAGCAGAAACGCTTGCAACGCCAAGTCCAGGGTCAGATCAATCGTCTTTCGGAAGCAAATATGCTCTCCATCTTGCAGGCAGTCGAGAAGTTCTACCAGGACAATCCAAGGCAGCATGTAACGTCCAGCTTGATTGATATCCTGGTAACTTCAATCTCAGACAAGGCCAGCCTTCTGGATACCTTCTTAATCCTGCATGCGGGTTTCATGGCAGCCATATATAAGGTCATTGGTCCCGACTTCGGAGCCCAAGTCATCGAGCGTGTGACAAGCGATATGGATCGATGTTTGAATGATCCAGCATCCGGAAAGCAAGCGAACAACTTGGTGTCGTTGCTGGCCGAGCTCTATAATTTTCAAGTCATCGGGCCTGGTATTATGTTTGACTACATTCGCACCTTCATCCAAGATATCAGCGAGGAAAACACCGAGCTTCTTCTGAGGGTCATTCGGGTGTCTGGATCTTCTTTGCGTCAAGACGACCCTTCGGCACTCAAGGAGATCGTGTTGCATATTCAAAAGAATACCGCCAAAGTTGGTGAAGCAAACCTTTCTGTACGTCAGAAGTTTATGATTGAGACCATCAACGATTTGAAGAACAATCGGATGAAGACTGGTCTTGCTACCTCTGCTGTCACGTCAGAGCACACAATCCGCATGAAGAAGGCTTTGGGAACTCTGAACACTCGAAATCTTCGAGCGAACGAGCCATTGCGCATCACTCTCGACGATATTCGAAACACGGACAAGAAGGGTAAATGGTGGCTTGTTGGTGCAAGTTATCATGACCCGACAAAGATGGCCGGTAACGATGAAAAGTCCAACCGAAAATCGTCGTCGAGGATTGAACAAGTATCTGCAGATGACGCAACGGCGGACCTGCTAGAATTGGCTCGAGAGCAGAGAATGAATACAGACATCAGACGAGCTATCTTCATTAGCATCATGTCTGCGACAGACTACAAGGACGCCAATGTTCGTTTGTTGAAGTTAAGCCTCAAGAAGGCTCAGATGCTGGAGATACCACGAGTCCTTATCCACTGTACTGGTGCCGAGAGTATCTACAATCCGTACTACACTCTCATTGCCAAAAGGTTGTGTGATGATCGAAAGCTGAGAATGTCTTTTCAGTTCGCTCTTTGGGACTTATTCAAGCAGATGGGTGAGCGAGACGCTGCGGACGATGAGGAAGATGACGAGAATGAAGAAGGATTGAACATGCGCAAGATCCTGAATCTTGCAAAGATGTTTGCGTCAATGATTAGCAGTGGCGCTCTGTCGGTCACAGTCTTCAAGAACCTGAACTTTGCGTATCTTCAACCCAAGACCACCACATTTCTGGAGATCTTGTTGACCACTGTGATCACGACATGCAGTGCAGGTGGAAAAGGTCATCAGTCTCTGGACGAAGTCATCTCCAGAGCCCATGAAGTCCCTGAGATGGTCAGTGGATTGCGTTATTTCTTCGAGTCTGTCATATCAAAGTCGGAGATTGTGGAGGGCAAGACACAGAGAAAAGCTCTTTCCTCTGGGTGTAAGACCGCACTTCTTGCTCTGAGGAAAGAACAAAGCTAGGCTCTGATTCCATCTGATGTATACATATCTCACACATTCAAGACAAAGTCGAAACGACTACCTAGGTCTATTCGAACCATCGGATCGCGGTACTGCAATTTTGCAAAGTTCGGTGTCATCCAGAGTCGTTCCATGTCAATCATTCGTTTCTGTGCATTTATCATTTGGTGCACACCTATCAAGATCCTCCCATCCTAGACGATCAATACTATGGCTTCACTCAATACTGCGGCTCCTACCACTACCATAGCTCCGGCCAATACCATGACTTCGAGCCCGACAGCACCAGAGGTCACTAGTCCCAGCAAACCTCCTCCTACGAGTCCTCTCAGTGTACAAATACCTCAGACGTCCAATCCTGCCTCACCTGAAGCTGTGCAGAGTTCCGCCTCGAGCTCTCTCGGTTCCATTGGAGAAACACAACGGAATATCGGTACACAAGCTTCTCTGGACCCACACGTCGAGGCCGCGACATCGTCTTCATCTCCGAAGATTACTTCACAACAATCCAATGTGGCAGCTCCAATTGTTCGTGGTCGACCTCGTGCAAGAACTTCCTCACTTCGTTCCATGGAACCGTTGACTCGTCGGAGCAGTACCTCATCTCGTAGCTCGGTCCGAACCAATCACTCTGCCGACAGTCACAGGCATGCCAACAGGCGCTTCAACCCTCTATCGACGATCAAATCCGAGAAGTCTTTCCACGCCTCGAGGTCGCGTTCACCACGGCTTGTGGAAGACTTGACTGATCATGATGATATTGAGGATGTTTCGCGATCTAGTATTCAAACCTTAAGGGACTATCATCCAGAGATTGAGAGCTCAAATCACCTGATCCCTTCCACGAACGTGGTCCGTTCTGTGTCACCACCTTCTCAAATCGAGCTCGACAATCACGACAGAGTGTTCAACGAACTTGACGTCAAGTCAATGCCTCCTCGCAAAAGATCCTACACCCGGGCGAGATACATGACTCCTGAGCGGAAGCTTTGGCTCGCTTTTCTTGCGATTACATTCCCACCATTAGCTGTCAAGATTGCAATTGGTGGAAAATGCTGGCGACAAGTCGTGCTGGCCACAATATTGTGGATTCTGGGGGTCATACCAGGTATCGTCTATGCCGTGACCGTGATCATGGCGCCGTGGCGATACATCCCGGAGTCAAGAGACAAGAAATGGCTCAAGCGCAAAGATGAGAAAGACTACGAACTTGCGCGTCTGCGGTCAGAGGATACCGATGCTATCGACGAGGATGCTAACCCGAAACCAAGGAGACGTGGATGGCTGCTAAGAAGGAAACAACATTCGGGGCCACCGCCCACGCGATGGGCGATGAGCAGTGTGGGCTGAAGAGCGCCGTATTCTACCTCGATAGTCTATCACCATCCTAACTCTCTAAGCCACGAAGCACTCCAATCTATAACTTCCCCTGCTCATCGCCATCAGGCTTGACCTCTCCCTTTACAACCTCCAACAAAAACTTGATTCCCTCCTCCGCGAATCTCAGCATATTCTCAACCCGATCCTTAGTCCCCGTCTCGACCTCTCTAGTCCAAACCCCTTCCTCCCCAACCACAGCCAAAGCAACATACCCCGGCGTCCTATTCCTTGTATTCCCACCCGTCGGTCCCGCAGTCCCACTCTCAGCAAGCACCCACGTAGACCCCAAATCAGCCCTAACCTTCTTGCCCAAACCACTAACAATCTCCGTCGTCGGCCCCTTGTAATTAGCAATATTCTCCTGCGTCCAGCCCGCGTAATTGATGCGTGATTCGAGCGTATACAAGGTCAATCCACCGCGGTAGATGGCTGATGTGCCTGGTACCGAGAGCAGAGACGAGCTCACCAGTCCGCCTGTTGCTGTTTCGGCTAGGGCTAGGGTTTGGGAATTGGTTTTTAGGTGGGTTGCTAGGTCGTTGATTAAGGGTTTGATGGACGGCGGTGGGAAGGATGAGGATGAGGTCGAGGTCGTCATGTTGCGGGATTGGCGCAGAAGGTCAAAGGAGTCTCTCGTTGTGGATGGTGGTGGTCTCTGTGTCTTTGAGCCGAGTAGACGTGGACCCGGCCTATTGGTCGTGAATGGTCGAATGGGTGTGCGGAGGGATCTCGAAAGTGATCGTTTGGTTATTGATTGAATTGGTGAAATGAGTTTATTATTCATCTCAAAAGGAAGTGGTTCTGTCGTCCCTTGATAATAGTAAGTGATGTTGTGATTATAAATGCAGTCTCCCCAAAGTGACGACACATGCGGGGCAGATGATTCAACGTGGGGGAGTGCTCCAACTTCACATCTCCTTGATGTTAAAGGACTGTTGGAGAGTAGTCATTGGAACGAGGAAGAATCCATTGAACACTAAGAAGACTCAACGAATGAAAGGAGAGAATATTCATTAAAATCTGTCAACATCCATCGATGTCGTTCCCAGAGAAATTTCTATCCACAAAAAATGACTGTAAGGAAACAAATACGCTCGATCAGAATCGTGTCTCATGAATGAACCACACTCCAGCAGGCTCCGTCCACCTTCAACCACACCGACCTCCAGCCACTCCATTTTCTATCCCCATTTTCAATCCTTCTCAGAAGTGATACTGTTCCCCTCAAAATACCCTCCATGCTCACCATCTTCCAGCGCAGCCGTTGGCAAATCCGTCCCTAATCCACTATCAGAGGGCGGAGCGTACACCCCGTGGGGATGCTTCGCATCGGCCGCGCTAAAGGCAAAGTCATGAGTCTGTGGTTGCTGGAAGCCAGTAACAAGCTGTAATTCCTTGCCCTCGTTTGGCTGGATAGGAGCAGCTTCTTCCGCCTCCACGAACTCCGCGTCATCATCATCTATCTCTTCACCATCGTGGATGTTGGCGACGACGCTTCCAGCACGTGGTGGTTCGAGATTTGTCTCTGTCTCGCTCATTCCCTCGTCCTCTTCACCAATCTGCTCACGGACGGCACCGGCGATCATACTTGCAAGGTTCGATCCAAGACTGGTCCTTCGATCGAGCTCGGAACCAGTCATATAGCTTCCAGTACCGTAAGTACCATCCTCAGAAAGACCAGGTGTGATGCCATCAGCGTAGCTACCAGTTCCATAAGTCATGCCTGACTCCGTATTCGTGTAGCTGACACTGGTCCGTCTGTCATCATCCCTGTCGTAAGTACCGTAGGTCCCGCGACTACCAGGACGAGACGCGTTCTCCTCGCTGATCTCACTCAAAGTATCATCGATATTCTCCTTGTCGACTTCTTCCATTGGCGTGATGGGAGAAAAGTTGCGACCACTCGAGATTGTGTTCCAGGACGACTTCCTAGGTGCACTGTTGTTTGTCTTGACGGAGTGGCTACGCTTAAGGATACCAGGTCTACCGATCAAGCTCGGCGTAGTAGAAGTATTGTGACCACCGTTAGGTACATTGCGACTGATCTGGCCGAGCGACATGATACGACGCTCGGCACTATTTGGTACGGCGCTGTCACGGCGAATCGCAGGTCGAGCAGATTTCATAGCCAGAGCATGATTCTGTTGCAGGCTTGGCACAGTCGAGGTGATAGTGTTCGCCGAAATGTCACTTGGAATTCGAAGATCGCGACCCTTTGGCTTCTTGGGCGACGATGGTCTGGCTGATTTGGCTGATCTCGCCAACAGAAGCGCACGAGATTGGTCCATGAGACCCTCGACGATACGACGCTCGAGTCCATCGGCACGGATGTTCATGGCGTGTAATTCCTCCTTTCGGATGGCAAGCGCCGTGTTGAGAGCCGAGACGTCCGCATTGAGGCGAGCCTTTTGGGTAGCCAAAGCCTCCTTCTCTGCCCTCAGGGATTCGACTGCTGTCCGAAGAGTATCCTTTTCGCCGTTGAGGTTGGTAATCTCAGACTCGATAGTGTCTTTTTGTGCCAGTCTACGCTCCAACAGAAGAGCGACCTCGTCCGCCTCCTGTTCTTTCGATTCTCGGCCATCGGTGATCTCTCTTGTTTGCAAAGCAACAAAAGCGGTGATTTCAGCAGCAGATGCCATGACTTGATTATGGATCGCATCCAGACGCTCAAGCTGGGGTGAAGTATCGACCAGTCTACTTTCCGGGTCCAGCAGCTTATCAAGCTTTTCGTGAATGGCGTTGTCGGACGTAGAAGCGACCTCGAAGAGTTTTTCGATTTGCTCACGAGCCTGCGAACTAGATCCAGATTGTTCCAGGATCTTGTCGAGTTTCTCATGTAAAGCAGCATCGCTTAACTTGGTCTCGGCTTCTTCACCCTCCGAGGCTGTGAGAGCAGGTAAGGTGGAAAGGGCATCGAATCTTTCACCATGGGTCTTAAAAGCCTCGGTCTGTGCCTCTGAAATGCCGCGAATGGCGGCACAGTGCTCTTCGGAAGACTTTTGCGCATGCTCGTAGTGGGCAGATACAAGAGCATGAAGCTCTTGGAGTGAGACCAGGAATTTAGGGTGATTTTCAGTCAAGTCGCTCTGAAGCCCGGTGATTCCTTCCACAGCCTTGGAAAGCTCATCACGGGTAACCTGATGCTCAATCTTGAGATCTCCATGGTTGTCGCCAAGCTTGGTCGACACCTCTTCCATCTTTTCGAATACTGTGGTCGAGTCCTGACCCATCTTTTCTGCGGCCTCGGTCAGAGCGGTGACCGATCCAGTCAGAGCAGTGCCGAGTGTGTCGATGGATAACTTGAGCTCATCGGCCATCTCCTTGGTGCTGTCCAAGATGGCTTGTTGTGCTGCGGCCTTTTCGTCCACAGCCTTCTGTGCGTCCTCGGCAGCTTTGTGTGCTTCTTCATACTTGGCAGACAGAGCTTCGAAGTGTGGGTCAATCTTCTCACCGAACCCGGTAAGGATCAGATCCTTGTGCTCACCATACATCTCGCCAATGGTGTTGGCGTGTTCCGAGTACTCTGTTTGCATTGCGTCAAGCGAGGCATGAGCCCTTTCAAATTCCGTTTTGACAGTCTCGATAAGAGCCTTTAAGTCGTTGATGGCCTCTGGACTGCCTTCAACCTTTTCTTTGATCTCGTCCAAAGCTTCATTGATTTTGTTCATGTGAGAAGCAGCCTCAGATTCATCGTCGGATTTCTTCGCAAGAGATTCCTCTTTGAATTCCTCAACCAGAGCTTTGACTTCCCCCATCTGTACGATGATGCTTTCAGTATCTTGACGGCGATCGTCGAAGCATTTCGCGGTGACTGCAATGTCATTGTTGTATTGTTCGGTGAACTTGTCGTGACTGTCGCGGAAGTCGTTGACCAGACCTTGGATCTGTTCAATGTCGGCCTTTTGGGGAAGAGTCTCGGAAGCAGGAAGCTCCATCTCGTTCACCCGGGTCTTGATCTCGGTACAAATCACACCCAGAGCATCTAGAGCGGCCTTTGTAGACTCCGGAACGTCATCCTCGGCTTTTGGCATGTTTTCCTTCAACTCGTCCAAGGCGATCTTGAGGTCTTGTGCAAGGACTTCAACGACGGCAATGTCGTTCTTGGTTGCAGCTGTCTCCTCAAACTTCGTAGCCAGAGCTTCCAAAGCATCGTTGCCAGATTGAACCACTGCCTCTACAGCGGCTAGATTATCTTGTGTGACAGCTGTCGCTGCATCTGGCAAGACCATCTCATCGATGCGATCCTTGGTGTTTCGAAGAAGAGTCTCGATGGCGTCGGTGTCGGCTCTCGTCACGACATTCTCTAACTCGGCCTTTTCCCTGGAAGCGATGTCTGCGACTGTAGCCTGAAGTTCTCTGAGCATTGTCTCCATGCCTTCCAGATCTTGCTTCATTGCAGCGCCTGCCGCTTCTGGGTCGAAAGCAGGGGTAGGAGCATCCCTTGGGATGTCTTGCACATTGTGATCCATCGCCTCGATCTTGATCTGGATCTGGGCTAATAAGACCTCCACGTTCTCGAGATCACCGCGATTTAAGTGACCGGTCGGGGTGTGACTAGGCGTACTATCTGGAGCCTCTTCCGTGACGCCTCGTGAAGCCTCTCCCACCACAGCACCGTCAGCAAGCACGATCTCTCCACCTTTAGGTGTGATTGGTCTGCCACCGCTGACGAGCGTTTCGAAGTCAGATTTGAGTGAAGCAAGACCCTCCTTGAGGGTGTCGAGGATCTCATAGTTGACGGTCATGTCGACAGGCTTCTCCAAAGACTTTGTAATGTCAGATCGAAGGTTGTCGAGACTCTCGTTGAGAGTGTCCATGATTTCACCACCTAGAATGTGCTGTTCTGGATTCTCCATCTTCTTATCGACGTGAGATCGGAGATCGTCTAGACCCAGACGTACAGTGTCGAGAATCTCTTCAACATCGGCACGTGAGCCGCCAGACGCAAGGCCACCGGAGAGAGATCCTTTCAGATTCTCAAACTCGCCACGAATGGCCTCGAGAAGCTCGGTCGGAACAGCATCGGAGTTGGGTTGATTTGGCATACCAGATACCGCCTCGCGAACTGCTTCCAGTATTTCGTCCTTGTCAGCAGCAGCTCCAGACTTGATCAACGTCATGGCGATGGTCTCACGGAGATGCGACAGCTCATCTTTGAGCGAAACGACATCCTCAGGGGTGGTACCATCAGCAGCGCCGACAGATCCAAGCTTGTTGTGTAATGAGTCTAGGCTGTCTTGAAGAGTTTCGATGATCTCAGCTTTGTGGACTGCAGAACCTCCAAGAATGGCTTCCTTTAATTGCAGGAACTCTTCCTTCATGGCCTCCACGACTTCCTCGCTGCCTTCTTCGTTGACTCCACGAGGAGCGCCGAGGTCTGACTTCATGGCATCAATAGCGGCGAGGATATCGGATTTGTCAGTCATGAGAGCACCGCCAGCTGATCTTTCCATAGGTTGGCTTCCGATAGTCTCATGAAGGTGTTCAAACTCGGACCGGATGTAATCGAGCATTTCATTGTGTCCTCTGGTTGGGCCTTCTGCACAGTATGCCTGAGTATCGGCTCGTAGCTGCTCAAGACCGGTTCTGACAACATCGACGATCTCGTCTTTCCCAGTGACATCTTGTGCGCGATCGACATATGATTCCACTTGTGATCGAAGTGACTCCAGACCATCCTTGACGGCGTCCAAGACTTGTTCTGTGTCCCTGCCGTTGGCTGCCGAGTATTGCTTGAATTCCATCTTCATACCGTCTACGAGCTCGTGAAGCTGTTGCAGGACCTGCTCACCAAAGCCGCCAAATGGAATGCTTGAGCCGTCAAGTCCGGCTTTGACGGCCTCGAAGAGATCATCTCGACTGATCTCCATGACACGAGAAGTACTGTCACCGTGTTCTTCAAGACCGGTTTTAATGGCGTGGTGAATGACCTCGCGCGCTGCTTCGTTGTCGATGGAAGGTGCAGGGACAGATCTGTACTCCTCAAGGCCCTCCTTGATGGACGAGAGGAGCTCTGCTTTGATGGCGTCTGTATCCATGGTGGGTTGCGGAATACTAAGCCCGGAGAGAGCTTCGTGGATGGCGCCAATGATTTCTTCACGTCCAATGGCAGATGCTTGAGGAACATCTCTGGAGGCTTGGTAGTCGTGTAAGCCTTCCTTCAGGACCTCGAGAATCTCTTCGCGCTCGAGACCAAATTGCTGCAATTCAATTTCTGGTTTAAAATCCTCGCAGGCTGTCTTGACGGCCTGGAGAATTTCCTGCTTTTCCAAACCAGCAGCTTGACTGGCGCGAACAAGAGCCGAGTCTTGCTCTGAAAGGGCGTGTTTCACAGCATTGTACATCTCCTCTGCGTTGGCACCTGATTGAGCCTGGACCAGTGCTGACGATTGCTGAGCGTTCTCTTGGATTGTGCGCTCTAATTGTTGTCGGAGCTCAGTCATGCTCTCTTGGACAATGCGTTGCATGCTGGCTTTTGTCGCTTCTGGGTCTTCTGGAGGCTGGACATTAGATGTGGACATGTCGACTTGATCTAGTTTACGACCCAGTTCTCGGCCCATGCCCAAGATCTCACCACGTAGCTCCCTAATAAGGGCTTTGACCTCGGCAGTGAGCCCCCCGTTGCTGGAAACGCTATCTTTGATTTTGGAAAGGAGTTTCTGGGCTTCTGGATTTGGCGATGTAGCATCGGAGCCGTCAGCTGATCTGGCCAAAGCAGCGGAATCGCTCTTCATCAAGGCGTGGTTGTCCGACTTGTCCTTGATAAATTCTGCGAGTTCGGAGACCTTTTGCTTGATTTCAGTGTTTTCCTGCTTCGAGCTGCTCATCATTTCGGAAAGATTTGACAAAAGACGCTCTTGTCCGTCTTTGGTGTTCATTTCCCTAATGATCTTCTCCAACATAGCAATGCTGGCAGCGCCTTCGACGGAGTATGGATTTGGGCTGCCCATTTCTCTATCGAGAAGGCTGTTGTGACTTGCCACTCGTGGCATGTGTGGCGGTGAGCTGTAGGGTTTGCTGTCGAGCAGACCAAGACCATAAGCAAAGCCTGATCTGTTGAGAGTTGGAGAAGCTCCTCCATTGATTGAAGGGCTTGTGACCAAATCGCGTAAGTTTTTGCGAATGTCATCGTCGCGAGTCTTTGTAGCCTCTTTCAAATGAATCAAGTCTGCAGCGTTGTCCTTGCTTCTACGACTCAGTTGTGCCATCTCCGTTTGTAGTCCGGTAGCGATCGAGGTGAGCTTGCTCAGTTGTGACGACAATTCGCTGATATCGCCGCCTGACCTTAAGCCGCCGTTTGTGATATCGGACAATGGTGTCTCTACAGCCATAGACTGTAACGCTCTCATGGTGGCAGACGGTGGGGTATTCTCGCCGATGATGGGTTTTGGAGGCGATCGAGTGGTGGGTTTGAGTGCTGGTGCGTCTTTCAACGGATCCTTCGTCGGCATAGGTGTGGGTGTGCTGGGTGTTCCATCTCTGTTTGTGAAATAGTCTTCGTTCATTGACAGAGGTCTCTCCGGCGAACCAGATCGCATTGTTTCGAGATAGCTCTTCAAATCCTTGCCATTTGTGTGTGAAGATTGCATACGTCTGTGTGCTGCTCCTTTGATGAGCGATTTCTCCGGCGACGATGAAGGCGACAGATTCTGGGTGTAGTTGCCTGTGAAGCTTTCGCGGGCGCGCTCGCTGAGCTTGTTGGCTGCAGCCTGTATGTTAGAGGAGACATTTGGCCGTGTCTGTAAGCTAGGCGATCCGGGAGGGACTGGTAGTGGTGGAGGCGCACGATCTGGGTCTGAACTATCCCACCTAGATTTAAAAAAACGATTAGTCAGGCCCATGTCGCTTGTAGATGAACCTCGATTGAGATTGTAGATAGTAAGACGACTTACATGGGAATTGATAGCTTTCCTGATTCGGAAAAGGAATGTTGATGTCTGGATTCTCTATCGCGAGAAGCTTCTCTGTCGAACGAAGGCATCGCGAAAGACTG
>Ga0058704_10000517_pt1 | contig 19712 bp, 11 predicted proteins | sample AgamicMgSfe_FD_71363 | JGI IMG/M metagenome (GOLD analysis project Ga0058704, IMG submission 71363) | Agave microbial communities from Guanajuato, Mexico - Mg.Sf.e | ecosystem: Host-associated > Plants > Phyllosphere > Phylloplane/Leaf | place: Guanajuato, Mexico | collected 2012-05-30
TTCCCCTTCTTCCCCCTCGCCGTCGCCAATCCCACGCTCTCCCCCTCATCATCCAGCACCTCATACTCATCCTTGACCAACCGGACCGTCTCGCGCTCCTCGAACTTCTCCACCGCTTTCGCGAGCGCGACGTTCAGGATCTGGCTGCCGTGCGAGGGGGCGCGCGCCGAGGCGTCGACGGCGTACACGATCGTGTCGTCGGCGGCGGTGGCCGGTGTCGGGGAGGGCGTGTCGTCGTAGTCGGAGGAGGAGACCGAGTCGTCGGAGGAGGAGACGGCGTGGGGGCTGCCTTCGAGGAGGGTTTGCTTGCGGGTGACTTTGGCGCTGTGCTGGAGGGCGGCGACGGCGCTTTTGGCTTCTTTACGTTTGAGGTTGTATTCGCTGCGCTCATTAGTTTTTGTTTTTGCAAAGATGAAACTGGACTGTGGGTCGAACTCACGTCTCGGAAGGACGGTGAGGCCGGGGTTTGCCGCCGGCGAGTCTGCCCGGCGTCTCAGCGGTGCCTAGAGCCCATTTGTGCTTGCGGGCGGCGGCGCGTTTGTAGTCTTGAGCAGTGCTACGGAGGTCGGAGATGGAGAAGGTCTGCTCAGAGGACATAGTGATGGTCGTCGGTTGGGGGTTGTCGTTGTCGAGGTGGTGGTATGGTGGTTAGGGTGGAGGTTGAGTGGTTTGTTGTGAGGTTGGTAGTTAGTAGGTTCCCAGGTGGGTGAACAAAGGCAAGAGTGGTTTATTGACGGGAGGACAAAGGAGTGGTGGAGGGGAGCTGGTGCTAGGTAGCTTGACGTAGAGCAAGAGCACTTGGGGTGACTCGAGACAGGCTGAGTCACGGGGTTGGTGTCACCAGGCACATCATGCATGTGATGTTTACACGAGCCGTCAGCCGTCAGCCGTGACTGCCTATGTAGGTCCAGTACTTGCTCATTCGCCAACCGATGAGTCGACCACGTGAACCAGACCAAGGAAGGGAAGTCCAAGTCCAGCCAAACAAACCACCGTTCCTTGGCCACGCCCTTCCACTTGCAGTCATCACCTTGATGGCAGCTCCTCCCCGAGCTCGGTCCCTGCGCTGCGTGACTCCAAAAGAACGTGGGGGCGCAGTCAAGAGACATATCGTTATCAGCCGCTTTGCCACCGACTGACTTCGATGTTGAGGGTTTGACACCTTGCCGGTCTCGATATTATCACCGTCACAACCGAAGCGGGTTTGGGAAGACTCGGCTTGATCGTTTATCTCTCACAAACGATAGGAGGAGTTGGCGGAGAATTGATGAATGGCCGGAAGCGGATTGTCCGATAAGATAACGAGAACGTCATGCTTCTATTCGCAGTCGCGGGGTCACTAACTAGCACGTGCACCGGAAACACCCCGTTTCCCCCCGTCATGCCGGATGATCGGAGGTGCGGGATCTCCGCCGCACGTGCATGAACCGCGAGCTGCGGTTGATCATCCATCAAGAGGATCATGTGATTCATGTCAGTCGTGTGGCTCTGTGATTCAGATTCAACAATTCATATTGGTGCGCCAAGGTGTGTGCTGTGTACACCGGAGGGGGTAAGGACGATGACACACCTCAACTACATACATGTGAGTAGGTAGAATCACTGAGCCTTCTTAAGCCCATCATCCACCACCCTCGGCGGCGCAGGCACCTCCACCTCCTCCCCGCCCCCCCACTCCATACCAATATAGCTATCACTGACCACCGCCACCTTCACCCGCATCTCTTCACCAGTCTGCGGCAACTTGATGACCGCCCTCGTCGAAGGCCGGATCGCACCACCAGCACCCCTCATCTTGTCCGCCGAAGGCCAACTGACCCGTTTCAACGCGACCATCTCCCCACTCCCGGCATCCCACACCACGACAAAGTAGCCTTCGGTCTGCGGCTTCGGGTACCGCGGCGCGTAGACGCGATACTCCTTGTCCTGCATCGGGTTCAGACGCGCCAGACCGACGGCGAAGCCCAGCGCGTTGACGTCCGTGACCGTGACGCGCAGTTGCGGCAGCTGGGCTAGGGCTTTGAGGACGCGGGCGTGCGAAGGGGGTGGTAAGCCGACGGACGTGAGCGCGCGGGCGACCTCCCGTTGAGACGACGTGGTGGCTCCCACGAGATCCCTCGGGGTGTTCTTCTCGTCCGCCAGCCGTTTCTTCTCCACCTCCACTTCCACACCTGGGAAGATGGACAGCGCGCCGTCGTCCGGCCAGCGCCCGGACTTGACGCACTGCAGCAGCGTCATCATCATCTGGCAGCTCTGGAGGTAGCCCAGCTCGGTCAAGACGTCGATGCTGGCTTGGATGATGCGGATGGCTTGGTCGAGCACGGAGTTTTGATCGCCGACGTAATCGCTGATCGGCAGGTCGATGCGCGAGAAGTGCGCCTGCAGCAGTAGGAAGGCCTTGACGTGCGGATCCCACATCGGCAGACCCAGCGTCTCGGCTTTCAGCGGAAGGCTGTGAGATAATTCCGCGTTGATGAGGTCTTCGTTGTGGCGGACCGGAAGCTCGTCGTACTCGGTCGCGCGGCTCATCCAGGAGAGGACGTCTTCAAAGGAGGCGACGGGCTTGGCGTGCTGCGTGAACATGCGGATGGTCCGGTGAGCGAGGTAGTAGTAACTCATGATCTTGCCCATGGGCGTGGAGTCGACATCGCCGTTGTTGTGGATCGTCAGGCAGCCGGACTCGGCGAGCTCGGACAGCGACTTGTCCACCATCTCGATCATGTAGTCGCTGGCGGCTTGCTGGGCGGCCGTGGTATTGTTCTCCTCCGCGGAGATCTCCAAGCCGTAGTACGACGGGTTCTTGTGCAGGCGGCGGAAGAAGAACGTCCAGGTCAGGTAGTCCAGGGCATCTTGCTTGGTCCCGATCGTCTCCGCGGAAACTTCGGCGCCCAAGTGATTGTCCAATACGTTATGTAGCGACGATTCGACCGGGAAGCCCGTGTGTAGAAAGTGCTTGTAGAAAGCCTTCTTCGAGTCCTGCGTGAAGATGCGCGCGATGCCAGAGGTGTCGAACTGCGGTCGACCCGCACGGCCTAGCATCTGGAGGACGTCGGTAAGGTCCATGTCTTTGTAGCCTTCAATCTTAGCGTCGAAGAACTGTGTGCCCTTGACTACCACCAGATGCGCCGGTAAGTTGACACCCCACGCGAGGGTGCTGGTAGCGACGAGGATCTGTATCTTGTTGTTGGCGAATAGCTCTTCGGCCAGAAGTCGGTCGGACTCGACAAGCCCGGCGTGATGCAAACCGATCCCGAAACTCAGGGCCTCCCTGAGCGCCTCGTCCTTGACGCGAGAGAGATTCAACGCGAGATCATCCTCGGACATCCGGACGAACCGCCGGGGGTTGTCTTCCATGCCACAGAGGTTGATGAGATCTCTCGCTGTGAGCCGGGTCTGCCGTCGAGACGCGACGAACACGATGACCGGCTTGTCCGGCGAGTGCGACTTGATGGCCAAAAACGTGGGCCGGTTCATGCTCTGCATGAGCGGACAGAAGCCACGCTGCTGCGGGAAGCCGTCGATGTAGATCTCCAGCGGTACGGGACGGACAGAGTGCCTGAAGTTGAACAGTCCCTCTTTCACACCCAACCAGTTTGCCAGATCTGTGGCGTTGGCACACGCGGTGGACATCCCCACAAGTCGGACAGAGCCCGACTTCTGCGACGCGATGTAATTCATACGGCTGACGATGATTTCGAGAATGGGTCCACGGTCCCCGCCCAGCAGGTGGATCTCGTCGATGATGACCAGGCTGACTTGCTGGACGTAACTTCTCGTCTGCCAGCTACGTGAGATACCGTCCCACTTCTCCGGCGTGGTGACGATGATGTCGGCGTCCCGGATGGTCCGCGTGTCGGGCGTGTTGTCACCGGTCAGTTCGACCAGCTTGAGGCCCATCTGCCGCGTGAGTCGTTTGCTCCAGTCTTGCACACGTTCACGTACGAGTGCTTTCATGGGCGCGATGTACACCACTTTACTTCCTGGTCGTTCGCGGAAGGCCCACCACATCGCCAGTTCGGCGGCTATGGTCTTGCCCGAGCCAGTCGGTGAACCAAGTAAGACGTTGGCAGACGTGTGATACATGCAGTGGAAGAGCTGTGTCTGCATCGGGTTAAAGAACTGGAATCGTTGGCCGTAGATCTCCTCGAGAAGCGGGTTCTTGAGCGCGTTGATCGGGAGAGGTTGCAGGTTCAGCAAGTCGGTGTAGACACTCTCAGTGTCTGGTCTGATCAGATGCTGGAAGGAGACAGGCGTCACACTCTCAGCACCGAGCCAGCGGTCCGACACTGTTCGGACGTAGATCTGGCTCGGCAACGGGTCCGACAGCGGGATGGTGAAGTTCAACTCATGGTCGTCGTAAAGCTTCCTGCGACTCAGGATAAAGAACTCGTGATGGTAGATCTCGCTGGTCTCCGAGTTCTCCACCCAAATCCAGTAGCTCTCGCTGCGGCCGTGATGACGGTCGTTCCATTTGAAGTCTGGAGTGATGAAGAGCTTGATTCGGAGCACATCCCTGTTCAAAGGCGCAATCTCCGCCTCGACTGTAAGTGTTGGAAAGTTATCCAACAGCTTCGAGATGGTGAAACCCATCTTCTGATTATGCACCAGGCTGCCAATTTCCGCAGCGTCCATATCACGCAGCGAGTCGATGGACCCGGTACTGCCTTTCTCGTTCAAGTTCCTCAGCACAGCAGCAGGTAGATCGAACTGGTGAAAGGGGTGCTCGTATGCCCAGACTCTTTTCTCAATACTCTTGCACATCTCTAGCAGTACCAGGCACTGATAGCCCCAGCGCCTATTAAGCGCGATCATAAACAACGCCCGGCATATTCGAGCGGCGTTTTGAGCAACATACGCAGTATCGCTCACCAGCGTGAAGTCCTCCAGATTCGCGTGGGAGATGTATGATTGCAGCAGGACGTTCGTCTTGCCCTGTTGTGTGCCAATCCCGCCGTCGATGTCGCAAGGCGCAGCAGACTCCTTGAGACGCATGAGCTCTTTCTCCTCGCTCTCACGAGATTGGATATTGTCAAACTCGCCCGACATGGAGATCATCTTCAGCACATCGGCTTCCGTGGCACGCGGCCGCATCATCGTGTTGAAGATCTCGATACTGGTCTGCAGGACGTAATATTGGCTGGCAATCCTCCCAACATCCTTGGCGCGCAACTCCTCGGTCGTTTCATTGAAGATGATCATCTGACTTTGCTGAAGCACTCTCGCAGCCTTCACTATCAGTTCACGCCGACGCTGGACAAGATTAGGGTCGTTACTGATTTCAGACCACTCGATGCCATAAGCCATCGGGTTGCGCCGCATGCGCACAAAGAGATAGCTGTAGCCCAGCCAGGTGATGGCTTCAGGCACGCTTGTGACCGTACCGAGTGAGATCTCAGCATTCAGGTTGTCGACCATCTTCTTACTGAACTGTGACTCGATCGGCTGCTGCTGGGTTACGGCGGTCAAATAATGCTGCAGCTTGTCCTGCGTCGTGAGGATCATGCCGATGCCTGTATCTTGAAACTGCGGACGACCAGCACGGCCGAAGATCTGCAAGACATCGAGAATGCCAAGGTCGACGAACTTACCCGCCTCAGCACTGTAGAGCTGTGTGCCTTTAATGATGACGGCTGCGGCCGGTAAATTGACACCCCAAGCAAGGGTTGCGGTACAGCACAGCACGTTCAGCACGCCCTCGGCAAAGAGACGCTCAATGAGATTACGGTCGGATCGAGGCATGCCTGCGTGGTGAGTCCCCATCCCTTTGGCTACGAGCTCTCGGATTTCTCGACCTTTCGACGTCTTGACATCCCGCATCGCGTTGGCGTAGCCTTCATGTCGCGTTGGGTCGAAAAGATCACCGAAGCCTTGATCCAACGCCATTTCGTGCAGCTGACGTGCCGTCTTGACAGTATCTTTGCGGCCGTGTACAAACACCATAACCTGATGTCCAAGCTCTAGCATGTCCTTGACCTTCTCGAACGCTGTGTTTTCGATGTTCTCTCGGCTCGCCTTTGATCCAGCTTTGCCCTTGACCCCGATGAAGCGTTGTTCGAGAGGCACTGGGCGGAAAGATTGATCAAAGTAGAATAGTCCTGCCATGCGGTTGACCTTGAGGAAGTCCGATACATCCACATAGTTGGGCAGAGTTGCCGAAAGGCCAACGATGCGGATGAGCGACTGCGTGCTCTCGACCTGCCGCTCAGTCCTGGCGACCAGTGACTCAAGTACAGCACCTCGCGCATCGTGCAGCATATGCACTTCATCGATAATCAACAGTCGCACCTTTTGCACGAGTTCTGTATCACCAGTGCTTTTCCGAGTGACGACGTCCCACTTTTCAGGGGTTGTGACAATAATTTGAGTCTGCACAATCTCTGCCTTGGTAAGTTGCATATCACCCGTCAATTCTCGCACCTGGACGCCGAGCCAGGCAAGTCGTTTGCCCAACTTGTCAGTTACCTCGGCGGCTAGAGCCTTCATAGGCGCAACGTACACAATCTTGAAGTCGTCGGTGTGGACGGCAAAATCTGAAGCTTCTGGCTCCTCGATGGGATTGGGATGGACGTTCTTGGCAATCGTATTCAGAATCGTGAGCATAGCTGCATCAGTCTTGCCGGCGCCAGTGGGCGCACAGATGAGCATGTTCTCACTCGTCTGGTATGCAACAGGGTAGACCAAGCTTTGCATACGGTTGAGTGCTTTGTAGCCCTTGAATGTCCGCTGGCACAAGCCATCCAGGTCCTTGATTTCTACAAGCTTTTGGTGCTTGCCCAGCGTACCAACCTTCGCAGCAGGAATGCTATACTCTTCGTACTTCTCTCGGTCGAGGCGCTCGCTGCCGAGTGGGAGAAGGTACTTTTTCCCTTGGGACGACAAAGTGTTTCCTGCGTCGTGCGAGCGATATACATGCGGGTATTGCTCGCCTGACCGATTCTGAGCGGCCGACAAAGTGGCCGTCTTGTGCTCATAGTCGGCCTGCCGGAGTCGAGCATCTCGGTCTGCTTTCGAGAGAACTCCAACTGAGGGCTTGGTTGGCTCTGACAGCAGCTGCTTTCGGTATTTGATGATGTCCGATACGAGGTCAAGCTCTCCAAAACCCAGTGTATCCGCCAACGTCATCTGAAGCTCATCGTCGCTACTGTCCGACGCAAGCACTGCGACGATTTGCTCGCGCAGAGCTCCTGCATCTAGACCGCTGCCTTTCCTCGCGACATTCTCACAGCTCTTATCAAGCCATGCGTGCGAACCCACGTAGGCCTCTGTCTCCAACGCGGTCTCCACGGGTCGCTCATCTGCAACTTCCCAGCTCTCATCACTATAGTCTTCCTCGTTGTCCTCGCTGATCAAATCCCAGATGTCCTCGGTGGGCGAATCCAGCGACAGGTCATCATCGTCGATGCCCAGACCAGCGCTCTGATCATACCCATTGGCATTACCGTTTGTTGAGGGCAGCTTGAGCTCTGCAATAGCGGCCTTCATCGCGGCCAGCTGCTCGAGCCATTGTGACGCCGCTGTGTCTGCTGAAGGAGACATGATTGCGATGTGAGGTTGCAAATGTGTCCTTTGAAGGAGGATTGATTCATGTACTGGTTCTGTGGCCTCTCGAATCACCATCCAAAGACGTTTGCCGCCAGTGTTTCTGAGGTGGTCCCGAGGTCGAGAAAGTGGATAATGACTCATCGGGCGTCCGTATCAGCACCCGACGTGCTTCGTGGAGCTTATCTGACAAACCTCAGGCATCTCTGCGACGAAACCACCGCAGGCTTGTCGCTCTTTGGGCCTCAGGTTCGGAGGCCAACAAACAGTACCACATACACATACTACTATATGTATATCATATCATCCGCAATAAACAACAACGAAACGCCAGGACCGAGAGCGTGCTCCTGAGCATCGCAAAATCGTCGTCTCTCAGCTAACCTACGAAGGTCCTCTTCTGAAAGCTGCAAAGATGGCGCCCAGAGGACAGACCCTACCACAAGCGACCACCGAGTCTGCTCGAGAAGCGCGCAAGTCATTCTTCTGCGAACTATGCCAGAAAGGCTACGCCCGAATGAACGACTTTGAAGCCCACGAGGGGTCGTACGATCACCAGCACCGAAAGGCAAGCCCGATCCTTTTACCCAATTCACGCGAAACGCCACACACTTACTAATACTAAAGCTTACCGACAGCGCCTGAAAGAAATGCGACAACTGACCAAGGATCCCAACGCCGCTGCTAAAGCCCGCGAGGCCGAACGCAAAGCGAACGAGGAAGCCGGGCTGAAATCAATCGACATCGCCAGCTTAGCACAGCCGGGCGCCAAGATGAAGAAGAAACCCGTCTTCAAAAGCACACTGCAGCCGCACAACGCAGCCGTGCTGGGAGTGCAGCCGGCGGCTGGAAGTAACACCGAAACGAAGTCCGGCCCGGAGGACGAGGGTGACGAAGCTTACGATATCGACGATCCCGATCAGGCCAGGGCGAACGGGTGGGAGGCCGAGCGGTACGATCCTTCGATGCGTGTGCCTCGATCCGAGTGTGAGATGTGCGGCGGAGGTATGTGTCGTAAGGTGAGCTCTGAACGTCAGACAGAGGGTGTTGATGAGATGGAGGATGTATTACAGTCGGTGGAGGAGGATCCCGCGCAGACAAGGGAGCAGATCGAGACGCAGGGGCTGGCGAGGGAGAGGGCCGTGGGTTCATGGTGGAAAAAGGGGTTCAGGCGACCTTTGAAGAAGGGTTGTAAAGTCTGACGGACGAGACTTTGACTTTCGTCTTGTGCATGGTTTTAGCATGGCGTTGGAAGAAGCATCACGCAAACGACTTTCGTCGAAGGGGCCAAACGGCGTCATGCGGTGGTCATGCACTCTGCAGCTTCAGCAAGGTGCAGATGGGAAAGCTTGCGCGAGCAAGACGCTATCGACGGCCCAGATCTACATCCAAGACCTCAACCATCTCGTGCTCATACTTCCCATCAACCGGCAAACCAAAGAACGGCTTCACGCCCACTTCGACAACCCCTTCAAACAACCCTTTGACTAGACTCTGCAGTTCAGTGCCCGTCTGCGCGAAGTCCGGAAACGCATTGACCTCCAGCAACCATGCCGTCCCTTGCGCATCAACCATGAAATCAAGCCCGAATATTTCAAAGGCATTGGGCAAGGGTTGGAAATGGATGCTCATTGAGCGAGCAGCGGCTTCGAATGTCTGGGACGTAACGGTGCAGATCTGGGCGAAGACACTATGGCGCCAATCGTTCTGTTCACCACTCGCTTTCCCTGCGGGCTGGGCGGTGGAGACAGCGAGTAAATGAAGGTCGGAAGGTAGAGACCAGAAAGTGTGTACGCTGCCTTCGCGCTCACCGGACTGGAGGCAGGTATTCGTCAGATGGCTGGTCAGGACGTCATTTGGCGACGTGCCATCCTCGGCGGTAGCTGGTGGAGTATATGGCTGCGTGGCAAAGAGCGCAAGCATGGGTCGGTAGACGTAAACTTTCAGCGCACCGACAGCGAGAACGTAAGTGCGAATGTGGAACTTGCGGCCCGCGGATGGATGAGGTTCTGGCAGGAGAACAGGCGGGTGGATATACGGCTGTACGACGAAGTGGCGTAGTTGGGAGGCCATGACACCATTGGCTGGTCCGGAGTCGTCCTCGCTCTCGGTGGCGTCTTCACCTTCTTCATCAGAGTGCACGGCCGCGTCCTCGTCGTCGCTCTCATCATCAGAAGGTGGATCCCATTCCTCGAAGATAGCCGTCAATTCCTCTTCGGAGCTAAAGAGTCTAACGCCCTGTCCGCGATCACTCATGCCAGGTTTCAAAATCCACCATTCTTTGGTGGCAGTATCCTTGCCCTCGTTCCTTGCCCAGCTTTCCTTCAACTCGAAAGCCTCAAGCAGCGCATCATCCAAGAACTCCGCATAGTCAACCTCAAAGTCGAGAGTAGGCTTGACGTGCTTGGCCAGCGCACTCTCCGGATGTTTCGTCAACCAATGCAACACGGTCGCGGAGAGGTAATGTTTCCGGATGAGAGCTTTGCGAATGACATAGCTGTTGGCCAGACTCGTCTCGGGGTGCTCGAGCAAATGCTCAAAATCGATCTTCTCGTATTGACGCCATTGTAGCAAACGCGCTGAAAGTGGCGGGGACCCAGTCGAAACTTCGTTGATCAAGACCATCAGTTCAGACGGCAAGCGTGCATTCAACGCCGAGAGTAGCAGTGGCTGCACGTAAGTGTCCTTGTAATCAATGTTGAGGAAGATCTTCTTACTTGAGTCCATCGTTGGTGACTGCATGTTGGGTATAGGAATTTCGAAGTGATGCATCGAGGTTGTGAAATTGGGGTGGCGGCAGATCCTCGGCGCTTGTGCAAGCAGCGCGCTCTCTCCTTGACGTCCATCGCAGCGCCCACCTGTCCGTGTTGACTTCACCGCCATACAGCAATAAAACCCACATCGGTCAAGCTTTCTTCGGAGGTGCCTTTGTGAAGAAAGTGCTCAGCTTTTTCATATTGGAGGTGTCGGCTTTCATCAATTTTTTGACGCCCTGGCTCATGTTCTTCTTCTTCGCCTCCTCCTCCTCTTTCTTCCTCCGCTTCGTCTCTGCCTTCTCTAGTGCCTCGTCGTCACCAAGCACTCCTCGCTTGCGACTCACATTGTCGCTGATAGCACGTAAAGCCTGCACATCTCTCTTCATGCTTTCGATCTGTGCAAGTCGCTCGTCCAGGGGTCGGAAGTCTACCATCGGATTGTGGGGTTTGTTGAGTTTCGCTACTATGATTTCGCAGAGGTCAGGGGGGATGTAAGAGGACAGGACGAAGTTGAGCGCGGTACGTAGCCGCAGAAGATGCGTTATCTTGGCGGCAGCGGAGCCAGAATCCTTGGTCGAGTCCGTGGATGCGGAGATTGATGGGGCATCTGGCATCGATTCAAGTGATTTTGTAGCCTGACACGCTGAGACTGGTCCTTCCTCTTTCGCCGCGATTAAGGAAGAACCAACTGGAGTGAATGTGGTGTCCGTTGATGTCGCGACAGAGATGGTCTCGGAATTGCCCGCCGTTGCGACATTCGCGTTCTCCGCTCCCTCGCGGTCATCTCGACTCACTACGCTGACACCGCTCTCTTCCCTTTGGACACTCAAAACAGGCACTTCCAACATCTGTCTCACAAACTTCTCTTCCAAGCTCGCCGGCAAGCCAACCTCGACCATGTTCTGCGCCTTGCTCCACATAACGAGGCATAGCTTGTCAACGTCGAGAGAGTAATGCATCTCCGAATCCGTGCCAAATCCTGCCATCTCGTATGCAGTGCTCACGGCCGCCATGCGCTTCTCGAGCATTTCTCGCAGCGGCTTGCCGTCATGTGCGGTCAGAAGGTTCTCGAGCTGGACGTATCTGTCCCTGTCTTCGTCGTCCAGGAACAGACGGTCATGGAAGGTCTTGAAATTCTGTGCAGAGTCGGGCCACAGGGTAGGTAAGACCAGGAAGAGCGGGTCAATGGGCGTTGCGATGAACAGGTCGGGTGACTGGAGGACGTAGCCGTCCTGTCCGGTCGGTTGTGCGTCCGGTGAAATCTCAGTGCTTAATTTGTCCGACGCGCTGTCCCGGTCAGGAGCCAGTAACCAGCTTCGACATGCTCCCTTCGGCGCGGCGACTCTGGTGATCTCGTAAAAGCCGACTCTAGGACAGGCGAAGTAACGCGTGGACTGCAACGTTGCTGGGTTTGGTAGACTCAAGATACGCGCACTTTGAGACGCATTGTTTGGCAGGATGAATAGCTTGGGAGGCTTTTCCACGCTCGCGTCAAGAGTCCGAAGAGTCGCTTTCGCCGGTCTATCCTGGTTCGCTTTGACCGAAGCCACGGGCTTTTTCGATCGCGTCTTAGCCATCTTCAAATTGTTCCTCGATCCTGCATACGAAGCGTTCACGCAGTTATCCAATGCTGAATCGTCGCGGAGGACTGTACGAACACACGCGGAGACGCGACTTCCAGCCCCGCATTTTCGCGCTGGTTCCGCGTTTCAATTTGAACGAGCAAGCAGCATCCATGTCCTAGTGTAACCGAAGACGAGGCCATTGTTGACGGCCCCAACAACAACAACACCAGCGATGCATTGCTAACCTTTACTGGCGCCGACGTACCAACATGGTCGTCGTACGCGAGTCTCCTCGCGCCAGACTCTCCCCGGATAAGGCCACCACTCAATGGCCGCCCAAGTCGCCGTTTCAGGCGCTACTGTCTTCGCCAAGCGGTCGCAAGAAATGGCAGGACCACCAGGGTCGCGGCGAGGAGAGATCGCCGTCGCCTTCGCCAAGGCGCAAGCCATTGGGCAGCGCGAAAGCCTTGCGAGCGCTGTTGGATGAAGCCGGGGAGGATGATGGTGGTGGAGATGAAGACGAGGATGAGGACGAGGACGTGGAGACTCTGCAGTTGCAGATGCAAATGATCCAAGCAAAGCTGAAGATGAAGAAATTGCGGAAGCAGGGCCAGAGAGCTGGTCCGTCTACCGACGAGAAGGAAAACAGGGGTGGACCAGCATCACGAGCTGCGACTCATCCGGTGTCCCCGCGGAAAGCCACAAAGCCTACCATATCGCAAGCGCAACAACCAAGATCCAATATTGAGGTGCCCTTATCACCGACGCGAGACCGCAGTACGGCACCTCAGGAGCATCTTTCTCCCGCACGGAAGAAACTTGGTATCGACGTTCAGGCCAAGGCTCAAAATGTATCTCTCAAGCGCGCCAGAGACGGGACCCAGCTTAAGCGCTCTGATTCTCAGAGATCGGCTATCAATCTCGATGCATCCAAGCCCAAGAGCTTCAGCGAGCGACTGCAAGCGAGCAAGCAGGAAGCGCAGAACCACGAAGATAAATACGAGCGAATCGAGAGATCCAGGAGTAAAGGCTTTGGCACCCTCCTCACCAATACCGAGCGATCGGGTGCGGACGACGGCAGATCTGGGTTTCAAGAGAAGACTGAGCGCCAGAGACCTTCGTCCACACGCGATACCACAAGTATAAGGCAACCGACTACGGCCGCGGCTGTCTCCCGCAGCGCATCGACAAGGTCTTCGCAAGCAAACACGCAGCGCAAAACAACACAGCCCGCGACCTTCCGAACGCCCGCTGATGCTTTAGCTGAAAAGCAGTGGGCCGGTCACAGCGGTCGTCCGTCAGACGCGCAAGCAGGTAATGAACCTCCGTCCTCAAATTATGACCCACTGTCAGAGGTACATCTCAGTAAACGCCATATCTCACACGTGGACGTTGCCCGCGCGATGGACGGCAAAGAAATCTACACCATCCCACGCCTGTTTAAAGAGGTAGTCTCGCCTCACTATGATCCCCCAGACTGTGAAGACGATTTTGTCGTCTTTGCCGTACTCGCCTCGAAATCATCGCCTTTCGCCCAGAAGGCCGCACATCGCACGTCAGACGAAAAAAAGCCTCAGGACGACGCTGAGGCGCCCCGCAACAAGTTCATGGTTCTCAAATTGACCGATCTCAAGTACGAACTTGATTGCTTTCTTTTCGGTACCGGCTTCGATCAGTTTTGGAAACTTACACCGGGGACACTGCTCGCGATTTTGAACCCGGCCATCATGCCACCGAAGAACAACCATCATAGCGGCCACTTCAGCCTCAAACTCAGCTCGTCCGAAGATTGTGTCATGGAAATTGGCATGGCGCGTGACCTAGGTTACTGCACGAGCGTCAAGAAAGACGGCGAACAGTGCGGCTCCTGGATCGACAAGCGCCACACCGAAATATGCGAGTTCCACCTCAACCTCTTCATCGACAAGCAGCGCAAGCATCGCATGGAAGTTAACGGCATGTGGCGTGGAACTGGCGATGTTGATCTCAACAAGGCCAAAAGTCAGAGCCGTGAAGCCGGCGGATGGGATAAGCAGATGAAGAAGAAGAGGGGTGTTACCAATCATCGGGAATACGGCACACTGTATTCCGTACCGACCGGTCGGCCGGGCAAGAGTGCGGCGAGTCTGCTGGACGCGGAAGACATGGACGCACTGCACGACATGACGAAGGAGGAAGCCTCCCGCAAACGCATCGCGGAAGCGCAACGGGAGCGTGACTTGCGGAAACGTTTGGGAGAGATGGGAAGTGGCCTGGGCGCAGAGTACCTCAAAGCGACAGACACGGATCCCAGCAGCACGTCGAAGTCATCGACCAAGTTCTCGGCCGACGGCGCGACGGCGAGATCGGCTCTCTTCGACAAACCGAAAGCCTCGGATCTAGGCCTCCTGGGCAACAAAGCCTCCGCCACGCATCTCAGCCCGGCGAAAGATCGCAAACACCATTTCGGCACGGCGGCCATATCGAGCAGCGGGCGGGACGCGATGGGCTGGGGCGGCGCGCGGAAACCCGGGCTGCTGCCTGAGACAAATCGCAGGCTCAGCCCGGAACGGGGGCAGACGAAGCTCAGTGCCGTCCGCCCACCGGCCGTGAGGGCGAGGTCGTCGCGGGATGACGGGAGTCTGAGTCCGACCAAGAAGCGGGCGCGGTTCGCGCTGGAGAAGGGCATTCGGGAGCCCGGGAGGGAGAGTCTGGGTGAGGACCTCAACAGCCTTGCTACTCCTGCATTCACCGGCGCTGATGATGACGATGATGACTTGGATATTGTATAGCATGGTATACATCTGTCATGTTTGCATACCTATTTCCACAACTTCCTAAATAGGAAAGTAACCGTGCGCGATTTAGGCTCCCGCTAGCCCCCGTCTGTCGAGAGCCAATTGCGTATCAGGAGCTGTGGAGGTTTCACGTGCTGCGAAGGCACAATTGCGTCATCGGCAAACCAAAGTGAATGCGACAAACGGGCATGCCTTGTGGCGAGCATTACCTCCCCGGCCGTGTGCATCGCCCGACTCCACAGTGTGTGCGAGAGACGGAAGGCTGGGAGATTTTCACTGACGGCTCTAACCACGGTCTGTCACAAGCATGCTATGCATCCGAAAAGCGGTCCCGTGATGTGTGAACCAGACGCTTCGCGATTTGGGTATCATCCTAAATGCTAACTTGACGCTCATTCCACGCTTTTTATGCCCATACGATACTGTCAAGAACGCCCCCAAGTCTAGACCTCATCCCTTATATACTTGCCCTCCTCGGCGCCATGGTCCGCCTCAAATTCCTCCTCTCCTCCGTCTCCTCGCACCCGGGCGGCAACAACCCCTCCTCCCTCAACCCCTCCAAATACTTCTTTCCGAACTGGTACCCGACCTGATAGATCTCGTCGAACTTGGCGAACTCGAGCGTGCCGTAGGCCTCGATCGGCGGGCGCATGTAGCGGCAGCCGGGGATGTTCTTGGCGCGCTCCAGCGCGTCGACGGAGCTCACGTACGCCAGCCGGGCTTGGATTTCCGACAGGGTGGGCGGGTTCGGGTAGGCGGAGAAGGGGTTCCAGCGGTTGAGGCTGGCCCAGATGCCCGAGAGGGAGTCGCCGTAGGCCTGCGGGCTGTCGTCGTCGAGCGCGCCGACGTCCACGGCGAAGACGACGTCGGCGCCGAGGCTTTTCATGTGCGAGACCGTGAGGTTGTCGACGTAGCCGCCGTCGAGCAGCATGTTGCCTTCGTCGCACATGGGCGGGAGCAGACCGGCGAGAGACATGGAGGCGCGGATGTAGCGCCACACGTACCCGCTCGTGTGGATCTCGGAGCGGGAGCGGCTGATGTTGGTGCTGTTGCAGTAGTAGTCCAGCCAGAAGTCCTCGATTTGGCTGTCGCCGAACGTCTTGAAGATGCCGCGGTTGAACTCGTGGCCGGTGGTGTAGGAAGCCGAGGGATACGTGACGTCGAGGGCGAAGCGCCACATGCTGCCCATCCGACCGGCGAATTTCTTCACACGACCATACATCGGCACCACGTCGGCGTCCTGGGCGTACACGGCGCCGATGAAAGCGCCGATGGAGGTACCGCCAACAATGTCAATCGGAAGGCCGGCTTCTTCGAGCGCGCGGATGACGCCGACGTGCGCGCAACCTCGCGCTCCGCCTCCGCCTAGTACCAGCCCCACGGCTTTCCCGCACAGTCTGCGCGCGAGGCGGTGAAAGTCGCCTTTGAATCGTGTCTCGGCGGAGTAGAGCGGTGTCTGCCTCACACGCCTCGAAGTATACTTGTGGATCTCCGCTTGCAGCACTTGGACCCGCTGCTTGATGGCGTTGCCGAATTTCTTGTGCGGCGCGTGGACGGGTTCAGGTGCGCTCCTGAAGGACATCTGAACGTGATGGTGGCCTCCATTAATCCACGACCTGTTCTTCAGCCACGCCCTCGTCGTGCCCGGCGGGCAATAGCGCTCCGCATGAAGAAGCACCAGTTCTTTCCGTGCGGTCGTTTTGGTGGTCAGCAGGAAACGCTCATATTCGCCGATGCTTGGCGAGCCGTCTGCCAGTCCGACGAGATAGATACAATCAGCTTGACTGATGCACGTCTGCGTCCACGGAGACTTGACGCTCGTATCCGCAACGTACAGTACAAGGCCGTACTTCTCTTCGAGGTCAGCAAGATACTGGGATAGCTTCAGTTTGCCCATCCTGCTGAAGGCGTGTCGTCCGAGGTGGTTCAAGATCGAAGACTGGTTGAGAGTGATGACGCCGTTGATGATGCCGATCTGGTTGAGCGCGGTATGCAGCTTGTTCCCAAACTCGACGACAGGTACGCCTGCCGTACATGGTACGATCGCAACGGTGCGAAGGTTCATCGTTGATGTAGCTTTCGGCCTCGACACGGCCAGCTTGCTCTCATTCGATGGTGGCTCAATCATGGGGTTTTCAGTCAGTGCCCTCATTCGCGAAGCGATGATCTTGGAAACCTTGATTGTGATGCCAGGATGCTCCTGGGCTAAGCTGTTGAAGAGAGTCTTTGGGAACTTCGCGAGCTCGGTGTCACGGATGGCGTGCAGCGTACCTGATCTTGTCGACTCGGTCAAAACCTCCAACTCACCAATACTTTCGCCTTGCCCGTACTCGCCGATGACCTTCATCTTGCCATCATCGCTCTCCTGTATAGCTCTCAACCGGCCGTTCAGAACGATGTAGATTGCGTCACTTTCGTCGTGCTGGTGGTAGATGGCTTGGCCTGCATTGACCTGCACCCATTCGAGAGCGAAGTCGATGTGCAAGATCAAACGAGGAAGCAAACTCGTGATTCGCTTCGCCATTGTAAGAAGAACCACAGGGTACCTCTCCACAATCTTCTCGATCGCTTGGCGGGGCAGGAAACCGACGTAGACATCCGTCTTCGCAGTCACGTCGATGAATGATCGATAAGAAGACACAGTACCCAAATAGCCTGCCAGGCCACCAGGCTTGATGAGGTACAGGCTCTTCCGCGCCTGCTTCTTGCGTCGGTGGTGCTCGCCCGTGCCCATGGACGCTGATCTGGACGCTGCCGACGGTCTTCTAGCACCTCCGGCACCTATGAGATCAGGCAGCGGTATTCTCGAAGCACCCGGCGTAGTGCCGAGCATGTTTGTATCAGCGTCCTGGTCGTCTATCGAAGCACTGACATCCAGGAATCCATCGATGACATAGTACAGCCCCGGGTTCTGTTCGCCTTCCTCGACCAACACCGAGCCTTGAGGGAAGAAAACAATCTCTATCTCGTTTCGCAAATCCTCGATGATGTTTGCCGAACCACCAGAGCTGTACGCCGAGACGGACGCCACCGACTCCGAGTCGTCTTGCGAGCCTTCGAACGGATCCATGAACCCAAAGGCATTGTTGAAAATGGCGCTTTGTCGTCTCGGATCAAACGACACCAGCCGTGGCGACTGTGCAGCTGACTCCACTCGCCTGAGGCCATCCTTGGTGTTGGTGAGGCCGATCGCCTTTGCCATGCACTCCATGATCGACTCACGAAACAAGATATCCTCGTCTAACGACTCCTGACGATGCATATGTGCCCCCGGGTTCTCATCGGACGATTCCCCATGGGGAGGGCCTGATGGGCTGTGTATGTCTCCGTTCGCCGGTTTTGGGGTCTGATACGGTTGCGAGAAGCTACCGGGAGCGCGGGCACGGCCAGGAGCTCTTGCAGCGTGCATATTGGTTAGCAGATCACCAGCGCTCACACCATTTCGTTCAGCGTTCAGGTCAGTGACATGGCTACTTTTGTTGCGAGTCGTGAAACGTGCTTTGATGGCAGCGTCACGCTGGAGGTTACTGTTCGTCCGCTTCCGGTGCACGATGCGAGGGTTGTGCAGTGCAATCCCTTTCATACTCTCCTCGGGGCCAATGCGCTCCTGATCTTTACGAAACTTATCTTTGAGCCGTTGCAGCGCCTCGCCTCGCAAAAAGTCCGGCAGGTCGTGGGAGATATATTTATCCATGACTCTCTCCGTGCGGAGCACCTCGCTCGCTAGTCCTAGGTATCTATGACCCGTCTGCAGAGTCACCCTCTGCAAGCGGGTCAAGATGACCTGCACTATCTGCGCAGTCGCTTTGGGGTACATCTTGGTTATCCTGTGGAAGGCGCTGGCAGGGATGACAGCTATTGTGGTGTCTACCGTTGCCCGCGCTACAATGTCTGGGTGCGCAGAACCCTGCTGCTTGAACTTCATGCGGGTGTAGCTGCTGGTGCGGGCGAAGCTGGGTCGTCTACTGCTCGCGTGGTTGTTCTGACCGTCGCTACTGCCATCCAGATTGAGCGGTGGCGGGTCTCTGAAGGCGGCACCGCTAATATTGTTTGCGAGGGTGGAGTGAGTCCGGTGTCTTGACACTGGCCTTGACTTCGAAGCCCTATTTCCCCATGCAGCCGGACTCTCCGCCCCTGGGTCGGGTGTGGCGGTCCCTTCATGGTGAGGGAACGGGAAGCGGCCATGGTGCTTCAGATTCAGCCCTGATGCACTCGATTCGGCCATGTCGTCACCGTCATCATGGCGCAGCTTGACATTTTCCGTGAAGAGGGCAAGGACGGAGAAGAGTGAAGACATGGGGGCCCCGTTCTTGACCTCCGTCAACAACTGGTAGCTACGGTTGCCGTGGCCATCGTCATCGACATGCTCGTCGTCAGATAAGGGAGATTCGTTGCTGGAATCTTGGTCCGGACTGCGTCGAGACTTGACGAAGATCTGAACAAGCCCATCGACGACCAGGCAGAAGCCCTTCTCCTCTTCCAGCAGCAAGGTCTCCCCGGCTATCAACTTCTTGGTCTGCATGGTTCGCGTGAGCTCATGGAAGACCGGTCGTTCCAGGTAGCCAAAGACCTTGATGGCGGAAAGGAACTCGTCGAAGTAGTTGGCCAGGCCTGGCTTGGAGTCTGCTTCTTGCGAGTCTGGGAAGATCTCGATCTGAGGTTCCTTCCGTTGCGGCTCGGGAGGCAGACGCGAGTACATGTTCAGAAAGCGATAACGGACGAACCAGCTGACGGTCGAGGCAAAGGCCAGCAGGAGCAGCAGGAGAGTCGTCATGTTCATGGTGAAAGTCAGGCTCGTGGACAGGAAGGTGAACAGCCATGCTGGCAAGGTCAAGGTAGCGAACGTGATGATCCAGTAGAGCAGATGAGGGACGACGGTGAAGAGGCCGAACAAGAGGCCACCGAGCATACCGAACGTTGACTGACCAGGGTCGATCGCCACATTGGTAGTGGTGGCGGTGGTGGTGATGGCGGCGGTGGTGGTGGCCGCGGATCCTACATGTACATGAGCGGACGACGAGGTGACGGACAGACTTGGCATGAGCGAAGTGAGGTTGGCCATCATCCTCCTCACT
>Ga0058704_10000518_pt1 | contig 19705 bp, 24 predicted proteins | sample AgamicMgSfe_FD_71363 | JGI IMG/M metagenome (GOLD analysis project Ga0058704, IMG submission 71363) | Agave microbial communities from Guanajuato, Mexico - Mg.Sf.e | ecosystem: Host-associated > Plants > Phyllosphere > Phylloplane/Leaf | place: Guanajuato, Mexico | collected 2012-05-30
CGCTGACGGCGAAGGAAGCCGCCGGTCACACGATGGCAAGGCCAATCTCCGCTCCCCACCGCCCCCAGCAGGCCCAAGGTCTGCCTTCGATCAGTAGCCTCACCAACGGCCTGCCACGCTCGTCGTCGCAACTCTCTCCAGACCAGCAGTCGCTCACAGAATCGAGCCGAGATTCGGGCACCTGGCCACAACCTCAAAGTAAGCGTGAGTTGACCCTCCTTTTCCATGTCAACACGCGCTCTGCAGAGACTTTCCGAAGTATACACGCCGCCAGTCAATCCCATTCACTCGACGTGTCAAGGGCGAGATGAATCCATCGCCCGCAATGCACATTTAACGAGGATTCCGGGAGCCGTGCTTTCCCGCCATAGACGTGGCTTAGGCCCGCTGACTCGAAGTGCTGGCAACGGCATACCGCAGTAGATCCACACAAACACCCCAAAGATGCCTCCGTCAGGCCTTGCGAACACAAAGCTGACTATGTTACTAAATAGACAACTCGGCCAATCATCAAGGCCTTCAAGTGCATACACTACTGAACCCGGATGACTCTCCCCAACGAAATTCAATCCCGTCCACGCCACAGTCGGTCCGTCTGCTCAACTCGGCACAATCCGGTAACTCGCAACTACCTTCCATCAACCAGGGTTTCCAGCATGATCCGCAACGGGACTCACGAGACTACACCCAAACACTCGACTCGAGGCGCAGCAGTGTCGACAGTCGCATGCATCAGGGGTTCAACAACCTGTACATCAACAACCCAACTTCGCCGTATGATAGCGCCAACACCTCCCAAGTCTCCCTCGCCGCCAGTCTCCGTCGACCGAATAATGGCCACGCACCCATGTCGCCGCTCAGCGGACGCTCGAGCCTTCGTGGACACCCAGCTCCGCGTGTCGCGCCGCCCATCATGCCTGGACGCTTGCCCGGCGGACCAGATCCCACGGCAGCCAAGCCGACGCAGGGTTTCGCCTGGGCTTTTCCCGATGAGGCCATTCCAGAAGAGAGACGTGAATCCGACAGCGGTGAGTCGAGTGTGAGCCATGGCGTCTCGAGAAACAATAGCTTCGCTGCGTCGTCCATCCGTAGCAGCATCTTCTCGACCGACTCGCAGCTTCCGCCCGGCCAGCGACGGTTCGATGACCCGCAGGCGACCACGCACCATCACTCCATGCAACATCGGACCATACAGAGCTTGCAGAACGAAACCCTCGCGGCGCAAGCGATTGGCAACTACAGCAGGACGCCAGAGTTGCGTGTTAGTCACAAGCTTGCCGAACGCAAGCGCAGGAGCGAGATGAAGGATCTGTTCGAGGACCTGAATAAAGCGGTACCGTCCAATGGTGGGACGAAAGCCAGCAAATGGGAGATTCTCACGAAAGGTACGGAGCCTCGATCTTGCGTATACGGCTAACCGCGCGTGCTAACGGATTCGCCAGCGATCGATTACATCCGCAGCACACAGCACAACGAGCGCAACCTTACCGCCGAGCTTCAGCGCCTGCAACGCGATTCCGAGTACGGGCGCGAAGCGCACAAGGAGAACGAGATGCTCAAGACGGAAGTCCAAGTGATGCACCAGGCGCTCCGGAGACTCGACCCGAATGCACCGCACGTCTACGGCCACTTCACCGGCCAGCTCACGCAGGCTACCCAGGCGAACGGAGCGAATCCGGGTATCAACCTCCCGCCTCTCAACGGGGCAGGTCCAGGGCCGGCACCGCACAACTTTGGTGGGATGCCGCCGCCGCCGCCGGTCGCTGCTATGCAAGGAGTCGAGTACAGCTATAGCGGCAGATAGTGGACGAAGACGCGAGGAGAAAAGAATAGTTGAGACGAAGTTCGATCACGGCCAGGAACTAGACATACCCCAAGCTCACGCGACGTGTCCCACGAAAAAGCATTTACGCTGCATGATATTACCGACGGCCGCATCTGCCGACAAATCTGGCAACGAAACGAAACAAGGAGCCTCCTAACCCGCGTTGTCCGATTCATACTACAAAGCTTTGAACGTCCGCAACAGTCGATATCGGAGGGATGTGAAGGATATCCGCGCCGTCACATTGTATCCCGCCGATTAACGTCGCTACTGGGGTTGACGGAGACGGTGAAGGGGACATGTGTTTCCCATCCACCTTCGCTTGCGATGATGCAACGACGAGGGATGGGAGAGTGAGCGAAAGTGGAAGTCGACAACACCCGCCTGCCTGCCTGCCGGTGGTGTTCCGTTATACTGATCTCGGTGCTGTTGACGAAAGATATGGGAAGCGCGCGGTGATGGAGCACTCCGCGGAGATGAAGAGCATACATACCTTTCGTTGGGCCGCTTGCCGCTTTTACTGCGTGTGGAGGATTTGGCTGGCGGGACGAGAGAAAGTCGTCCAGGTGGTGGGTTGAGCGCGGGATAATTCCAGCTGATATATGTAATCTTTGAAGAAGATATCTATTAATTTGTGAGAGACGGGTGGATGTGGACTGGAGAAGAAAAGGCCGGATAGGTCGAGGGTACTAACATTACGTATATATATCCATGAAGTATTTTGATGATCACGTTGCGGTTGAGGAACCACATGTTGTACTGCGTACATGGACATTGGAAGATGAAAAGGGAGACAGATTTGGAAGCCTTAGGCATCCACATTGGTTGCGCGAGTCGCCAACCGCGTCATCTGTACCGCTTCAAGAGGATTCGCATTGAACACATCATAAGCAGAGCGAAACCCGTCTACCAAAGCACAATGGAAGTGCTCTAGAGGCGATCAACTCCTGTATTCGGCAGCCTGGCCTGTTCGAACCCTCGTCCACCCGAAACGACACTCGCCGATGTACGGGCAGGTAGACTGCTAGGAGCGACGACTCCACGATATCGAAGCGATGGCCGCGAGGGAGAATGAGCGAGGAGGACGAACGTCAGGGCGACATGAGGTGGAGATGGAGGTGGCGAGGAAAGGGGAAGAGGGCGCGGGCTTGCTGACGGACAGTGACAATGACGATGGGGAGGAGGGTCACGGGTTCGATGAGGAGAAGGGACGCGTGCGACGCGCGGGCGAGAGCGAGGAGGGTCTGCGGTCGAGCAGTGAGGAGGGGGATACGGATGGGGCTCGTTTGGTCGAGACGCAGGCGAAGCATAGGGTAAGCTTCAGGCCGCTTTTTCTCTTTGGGGAAGGGTGTAGAGTATGCTGATGTGCGTGGGAATTAGATGTCTAAGAAGGCGCGGTACGGGGGTTTCGCGGCGGTGCATGTGGTGATTGTGGTTGTTTTTCTTGCGTTGTTATATGGCGCGTGGAGGGCTTCGCATGCGAGAAATGTGGTCGATACGCCCGCGGATGTGCTGGGAGAGGAGACGAAGGTGGAAAGTCAGGCTACGGATGATCAGGAGACGCGGTATCCGGCTCGACGTCTCTCGAACGGAACGCACATTTTCGCGCCTACGACCGTCCTGATTTCCCTCGACGGCTTCCGAGCCGACTTTCTGCAACGCAACCTAACGCCGACTTTGGATCGCTTCGTCCGGTCCGGCATCTCGCCGCAGTACATGAACCCGTCTTTTCCGTCTCTTACTTTTCCAAACCATTTCACCTTGGTCACGGGTCTCCACCCGGAGTCGCATGGCGTGGTGGGCAATACGTTCTGGGACCCGGACACGCGTAAAGAATTTTACTACACCGATCCCGAGCGGAGCATGCAGCCCGAATGGTGGAATGCGGAGCCGTTGTGGGAGACGGCGGAGAAGCAAGGCGTTCGGTCCGCTATTCACATGTGGCCTGGAAGCGAAGCGCACATTGGGGACCTCGAGCCGAGCTATGTCGACCAGTTCAACGCGGATGAGCAGCTGCAGCGTAAGGTTGGCCGGATCCTCGGTTGGCTCGACTTGCCTGGCGATGAAGACGGGGTGGAGACCGGCGACCGGCGACCGCAGCTCATCGCCGCTTACGTCCCGAACGTGGACGCCGATGGTCATGCGTACGGTCCTAACTCGACGTACATCCGCAGTACCATTGCCGAAGTCGACGGGATGCTACATTCGCTCTTCAGCGGCCTGGAAGAAAGGAACCTTACAGATGTGGTGAACGTCGTCATCGTTAGCGATCACGGCATGGCGACCACTTCAAATCGCCGACTGTTACAGCTCGAAGACCTTGTCGATACGACGGCGATCGAACATATTGACGGATGGCCCTTGTATGGTCTCAGGCCGTACGATCAGTCTGACGCTCAGCTCCAGAAGCTGTACCAGGATCTGCTCGCGAAGGCACAGCTGCCGGAGTACAAGCGGGCTTTCGACGTGTACCTTCGCGATCACAACATGCCCGCTCGGTACCACTTCAGCAACAACAACCGGATCGCACCGCTGTGGCTTGTGCCGAAGACGGGTTGGGCAATCGTCACCAAGGACGAATTCGACATCACGGCCGACACCGTCAAAGGCCAGATCTACAGCCCCTTGGGCCTCCACGGCTACGACAACCAGCACCCTCTCATGCGCGCCATTTTCGTCGCTCGTGGACCGGCGTTCCCGCATCCAGAAGGTAGCAAGCTGGAGCCCTTCCAGAACACCGAGGTCTACAACATCGTTTGCGACAGTCTTGGCTTGAACCCAGTGTCCAATAACGGCACCCTTCGCTTGCCGCTGTCGACAATCGGCCTGCACGACTTCGACGCACCCGTCGATCTCCCTGACGACCCACAAGAGGACGACGCACTCCCGCCCGAAGTCCCGAATCTGGCGTACTCGCACGATCCGGAGCACGATTCGGCGTCTGGAGGTGAAGATCAATACCTGGAGGCGGCGAGTCCAGTTATAAGCTATGCGTTGCCTTTGGGCGTGAAGACGGCTTTCCTGGCTAATGCGCCCGATGTCATGGTGCCGACCGAGGGGATACCCCCTGTGCCATCCACCACCACCGCGCCGACAAAGCCGGAAGATGGCGGTGAGTCGGCTTCGACTAGGCCTGTGGTCCATGACGGTATCGAGGATGAGGACAAGGACGGCGGGGTGAATCGATGGTGGGCTTGGGTCACGGGGAAGCTGGAGGCGGTGAAAGGTTGGGCAGTCGGGGCGTTTGGGGCGGATGGCAAGTCGCCTACCAATGGCACGGAGGAGTCGGCGAGCTGAAGCTGGTGGTTGTGCTGTTCTGTTGGCGTTTTCATTTCCTGGCTAGATGACGAAGTAAAGAAGTAATGGTAAGATCATGCTTGAACACCCGTCTAGTACTGGGTTCATGGCTATGCAACAAACACTAACGCTACTCCGCCTGAAAAAGAACTCAAGATCCGAAAGTGAAAAGAATTGCAATATTGTCAAGGAACGACAGCAACGAGACGAGTCTCATCCAGCATCTTCAGCCGGATCACAACTCTCGGAGGGGTGGCCATAAATGAAGTCTTCTTAGTTACCGCCGCCGCCAACAGCCTTGGCAATGAACTGGGCCGCCTGCGGCGCAGTCTTGGTGTAACTGATATGCGATCCTTGAGTGTTCGTTGGTCCGTGGTCGCAGATGAAGTCGGTGGAGCCGCAGACCTCGAGCGTTTTGCTCTTGTCGACGCCGGTAAAGGCCATACCGTTCATCGGGTCACCGTAGGTGACAACAGCCGCGACCTTGCTGCCACTGAAGCTCTTGAGCGCCGAGTGGACAACCATGCCGCCCTGAGAGTAGCCGGAGAGCACGATCTTGGTGTTGGGACACGCCGTAGAAGCTTGCTGGGCCAGTTTGGCCATGGTGGGACCGCCAGCGCCTCCCATGTCCGCATTTCCTTCCGCAGAGGCTGGATAATCCACGCCTTGGACCGAAACCTTGTTGGCGCCCAGTATCTTGATGAGGTTCGAAGCAGTCGGTCCGCCGATGACAGCCCCCATCGTACCTGGTTCTCCCGTTCCACGCGCGAAGATGAAGGTCACGTCACGGCAGCCAGTGTTGCCAGATACGTCGTTGGCCGTCATGCCACCCTTGAACGTGCTGGCAGGCGCATTCGGATATCCGCCGGCGCTGCCACCTGACGCAGCACCTGCCGCTCCAGTAGCACTCGAGTTCCCGGCTGCGGCTGGAGAGCTGGCATCGGGCGAAGATGCTGCGCCACCGACGCCTGCTGAGCTCCCTCCTATCCCAGAACCGCTCGTGGTCCCAGCGCTGCCTGACGAACCCAACGATCCGGCATCTGGGGAGGACGCTGCGCCACCGGCGGATCCCAAACCAGACCCAAGCCCTCCTCCTGCGCTTCCTCCAAGAGACCCAAGCCCAGAACCACTCGTTCCAGCGCTACCCGACAACCCTGACAAGCCGGCGTCTGGCGAAGACGCTGTGCCACCGGCGGACCCAAGAGAGCCTAGCCCAGAACCGCTCATGCCAGCGCCGCCTAACGAGCCTGACGCTCCCAGCGATCCGGCGTCTGGCGAAGACGCTGCGCCACCGGTGGACCCTCCTCCGGCCATTCCCGCGAGAGAGCCTAGCCCAGAACCGCTCATGCCAGCGCCGCCTAACGAGCCTAACGAGCCCAGTGATCCGGCGTCTGGCGAAGACGCTGCGCCACCTGAAGCAGACCCAAGCCCTCCTCCGGACATGCCTCCAAGAGAGCCTAACCCAGAACCGCTCGTGCCGGCGCCGCTCATCGACGACCCTAGCGATCCAAGAGACCCGAGACCTGTCATAACGTATAAGCGCGTGTGGAAAACAAGAGAGCACGAAGGATGGATTTCGGAAGTTTCGTCACAAGGGAAATTGTCTTCTAGTACTGTGCAATCAAGAAATATGTTTCAGAGCGCCATCTTGCGTCGCCGCACGCCCGGTTAAGGAATGACTATGTTAAGTAGGGAAAGGGGAGAGTAACATATCACTTACCCCCAATTGAACCGAGACCACGAGCTTGAACGGCACTAGAACCTGTGAAGAAATCATGGTGATCAGCGTAAAATTCTCAAGATTAGAGAAGGTTGATGATTACCTGACATGCCACCTGACATTGAAGCTCCGCCGGCCGGTGACCAAGAAGATGCGTCACCACCGCTGGGTGAACCTGAAAGTGACATTAGCCAAAGGTTTGATAGGGGGTGGGTTTGAACGCGAGACTCACCTAACCAGCCACCAGAAGATGCAGAGCCGTCAGATGATCCGCCACTGGATGGTCCTGAGGTAGAAGTTAGACAAGCCTTGACGCAGAAGGTAACCATATACCCGTCACCTACCCGACCATCCCGAGGTGCCTCCGGATGAAGGCGCGCTACCGCTGTCGCTGCCGCCAGACGCCGGCATACTTCCACTGTCGCTACCGCTAGGAGCCGGCGCACTCCCGCTGTCGCTACCGCTAGAAGCCGGCGCACTCCCGCTGTCGCTGCCGCCAGACGCCGGCATACTTCCACTGTCGCTACCGCTAGAAGCCGGCGCGCTTCCGCTGTCGCTGCCGCCGCTAGAGGCAGGCATGGTTCCGCTGTCGCTGCCACCGGATGCGGGCGCGCTACCGCTGTCGCTACCGCCAGAGGCAGGCATATTTCCAGAACCGGCTGAAGAAGATCCACTCGCCGAGCCCATACCTGCGCACTGAATGTCAGTTATCGCTCTCGTTGATAACATCATAGCTCGTACTTACCGCTCAAGCCTCCAAACCCACTACCACCGCTTGACCCACCACCAAGGCTGCCCATGCCGGATCCCATTGAGCTTGCCATTCCCTGACCACCACCTGAGAGCGATCCGAGCCCGCCGGATGACATCCCAGACCCTCCCATCGAGCTCCCCATGCCCTTACCACCCGAGAGCGCTCCAAGGCCTCCAGAACCTGACATCCCGGCACCAGCATTGGACATTCCGCCCATGCCTCCCATCGAGCTCCCAGCACCAGGCATGCCACTACCCATCGAGCCCAGCATCCCTCCTTTGTCGCCTCCCATCATGCCTCCCTTCTTGCCTCCCATCAAGCTCCCAGCACCAGACATGCCACTACCCATCGAGCCCATCATCCCTCCTTTCTTGCCTCCCTCCATACCCCCCATCTTTCCACCCTTCATGCTGCCCGACATGTGCTTGTCAGATGTGGTAGCAGACGGCATGGTAGCACCGGCACCCGCGCCCTCGCTCGACGAGTCTGGGCCGTAAGATGCGCCAGACATACCAGCCGCGCCTGCGCTCGAGGAATCCGGACTAGATGATGCGCCAGACATACCAGCCGCACCACCGTTCGAAGAGTCGGGGCTGGATGATCCGCCCTCGTGATGGTGGAAACCTCCGAAAGAGCCAAACCCACCGGTAGGAAGGGCAGCGCCGGCCGGTTGGGAGAAAGAGGGAAAGTCTAGGCCACCCTTGCCTCCACTGCCTGGGAAACCAGTCGGAAAAGCGCCACCAGCCGGCATGGACAACGCTGGGAAGCCACCGAATCCTTGCCCTCCGCTGGCGGGGAGTCCGCTTGGTGCTGCGGAGCCTGCCCCGAAGCCGAATCCAGAGCCGCCCAAGCTTCCACCAGGCCCAGAGAGACCGCCGGATGATGAACCCAGGCCCGAAGACATGCCACCTCCAGACGACAGAGATCCTAGACCAGAGCCTGAGCCCATGCCAGAAAAACCACCAGTCGATGAGCCTGACCCCGTTCCGGAAAGACTCTCGGATGATGAACCCGAGTCCATGCCGGAAGATGATCCAGACGACATCCCACCGAAGTGGCGCTTCTCATTTGTGTTGTCGATAGGCGCAGCCGCCACGCTGAGGGCGAGCCCAAGGATTGCGCTCTGAGCCGTGATCTTCATATTGCCGGTTGTGAAAGTAACTTTGAAGAGCGAGTGTAAAGTCCGATCAACGGATGAACGACAGAAAACGACGGAAACTCGGATGCAGTGATGGCAACCAAATGTGAAGCAAAGGAATGCAGAGGAATATACTTTTGGGAATTGGCGGTCGAGCAGGCTGACTCTTATACTTCCTTACGGTGGATTCAGGACTCGCGTTTCAGATGACAGAAGCTTGCCACTGACCTCCCTATTCTCCATCGCGTCGGTGATAAAGGCCGCATGCAGCAGGAAAGCTTGACACGAAGGCAGCGTTGCCGTCAAGAGATCTTCGGTGGAGATGCTCGGGGTAGATGGTGAACGCACGGCGACAGCGTTTCATCCCATGAAGCCGCGCGGTGGCTGCCGCCTCCGTTTTGGGAGAGTGGACGGTAGACCTGCCGTATGTCGTGCGAAAGGAGGCAACTTCTTGCTCGATCCCAGATCGATCGTCTTTTGACCGCTGGGAAAATTGGCTGAGCGCCTCGAAACATCTTCCGTACAGCACGTCATTGGCACACATGTCTTCGTAGTGCGACGTCGCAGCATTGCACATGGTGTAACAGAAATGGTTTACCGAGCCAAAATAGCTCTGATGGTGAGTTTCGAGCAAGGCCCAAGCCCCAAGGGTTGGTGTATCGTAAACCAAGCCATCACAGCTGCCTTTCGGTCGAAGTTTCATACTTTGACGGTGAGACGTGTGGTGCACGTGGCTCGTCGTCAGCAGTATTGCTGCGAGTAATGAGATGATAAGCGTAGTCGTCAAAACAGGTCTGCTGCCTGCATGATCGCGATACCTAGGCACACTCATGTTAAGGTCTGATGCGTTGTTGTCGACGAAGCATCGATGCTCTCCCTATCCGTGATTTGTGACTTGCCGAGCGCATGTCTACCGAGTAAATGCCGTACTGTATATTGCCAGTAACGGGCCTACACCTGTCAACACGCGTCCACGTTGCTTGCGATCATGGCCTCTCGGCGTCCACCTGTCCGACGGCGTGGTGAACTGCTCATGAGCGTACTGCGGTAGTCGCGGACGGTGGCGACAGCGTGGTGATGAGTTTGAGTTCTCCAAGCCTCCACGTCGCGGTCTCAAGTTACGACGGGCCGCTGTGTGGCGTGTCTAGATTTTTCTGAAGCAAGTGAAGTGCATTCAAGTTCGTCTCGAATGGGCTTAGTCAGTCCAGAAAGTACTACCTAATCTAGTACAATCTTGATATCTACATGTCAATAGCATAAATGGTTCGAAATTATAGAATTACAACAGTCTACTATACTACGATAAGTTATGAACTAAGCCTTATATAGACTTATTATGTCTTAGAGACTTTTAATACTTCTAGCTTCTATATACGATTTAGACTCTTGTATCTCTTACAATCCGAGTACTCTAGGCAATATAAGTAACATTAAGTTATAATCTCTATTATAGTATAATAGTAGTAGTAGATATTACTTTCTTACTTACCTAGAACTGTTAAGGCAACTGAATCATACAGTCCTTACGTACACACCTAGATACATATATAGTTATAGTAATTACATCATTACCTGAACCTTGAACCAAGCCATCCCCTTCCTAAATAACAGTATCACTAATCGCCTCCGGCCCCTCGGGTTTGAACCTACCTACTAAAGTAGCCACGACAAACCCTATAGCAACAGCCAACGAAGAACACCCCTATACCCCTTTTCCTACGACACCCAACAAACCCAAGACCAATTTCCAGCACAAAAAGTCAGGAGTCAGGACTGCCAGACCCTCACGAGTCTACCAGAGCGAGCAGAACAAGATAACCCAACCCCCTACCTTTTTCCGCCTTCCGGCGTTCGATCATCTCCATCCATCCATCGATCATCGTCATCATCGGAAGCAAGCCCGTTTCGACAACGCCCCGATTTGCTGTACTCGAGTCTCGAAACATTCCGGGCGACCCCCCACAGGCTGTCACTGTCATCTTAAATGATGACCACCTGAGGAGCGGGGCCAGCGTGAAACCACCATACAGTAAAACACCACGAGTCCACGACTACAATGTGCGATCGATGCTCGAGTCGAGTCGATTCGAGTCGAGGAGTCAAAGATGAGAGCAGAGCAGATACGGCGGCCAAACCGGTGGTGTTGATGATTGGAAATTACGAGGCTCACTCATCATTGCCGTGCGGATGGATATATATAGTTCCCTACCCGAGAGCCAAAACATGAACCTACCTAGGTATGTACGGCAAACCCGGACCATCGATGCGATTCCCCCGATTCGTGCCAAAAACCCAAACATCAAAGTGCTAGCTAGTTAGATCAGGTTGTATATGACGAGCGGACTGTGTGTCTCTGAAACAAACGCCTCGAACAACAAAGGGAAATTCTTCCTTCAATCATCGTGAATCCTTCCGTGAAATACCCGCAGCCGGACATTCAATGTGCCGCGATCTGCTGGACGACCATGGCCTGGTTCAGCGCGGGCGTGTGGTTCTTCGTGGCCAGCACGTTCTCCAGCGCATCGCGGACTTCGAATTCCTCCAGCACGGCGCCGAAGCTAAGACAAGAAAGCGTCAGCGAACCGAGCTTCGTCGTTGATCATGAGATTGGAACATACCCATAACACCTGACCTTCGTCCCCAACTCCTGCTTCATCTGCTCAAAGTCCTGCGCGCAGAACTCGCCCACCTGCGCGTGCTGGTAGATGATGGTCCAGGCCATGACGGGGGTGATTTCGCTGTAGTGCTCAAAGGGCAGGCGGTTGCTCAGGTCCAACAGCTTCGACAGGCCCTCGGGCCCCACGTCCGCGGGCATCTGGTGCGGGTACTTCTCGGCGGGTTTGCCCATGATGTGGGACTGGGGCGGGGCCGTGGCCATGAGCGCGTGGCCCGACATGTGCTCGTGCTCGCCGTCGTCGGGGGCTTCCATGGGGTGGTGGAAGGGCTGGTTGTCGCCGTTGTGGGAGCGCACGAGCAGGTATTGCATGTGGTCCATGCACGGTCGTTCGAGCCTGTCAACGGGAAACGTGAGCGTCAGCCCACCCGAACCTGTCGCGTCACCCACCAGCGTACCGATCAGGACCGCAAGCAGAGTCTTCCCGAGGGCGGTCACTGCTGAGGCGGCGGCGAAGGATAAGGTGCAGGGACCTGGGAGTCGTACGTGAGGACAAAGTCTATGCCGATTTGATCGTAATCGAGTCGGTTGTTGGGCAGTTGCGCCATGTTGCGCATCGGGTGGTTCGGCGGCGGTCCGCCCGGGGGCGACAACTGCCCACGTACTTGGCCCGGCACGGGCGGCGGTGGGCTGAAGCCGGTGCTGTCCGAGCCTGTGGCGTAGCTTCCGGAGATGCTGCCGCTGGAGCTCGGTCCATAGCTGCTGTTGGGACGTTGGAACTTGACCGGCGAGGCGGAGAAGTCATAGGCTATGCCGTGGGCGGCGAGCAGCTCTCGCAGCCGTCGGTTCTCCTCGAGGACGGATTCGCGCTCGCGAGTACTCCCGGAGAAGACCTCTTTGAGGCGAAGGACTTCTTGTTCGAGCGCTTTGATGTACATTTCTTTCCGCTCCCGATGCGTCCTGCACGGTTTAGCAGAGTACGTAAGCCTGTGTTCGATCGGTGGCATACCTCTGTGCTTGTCGGTTGAGCTCCTGTCGTCGGGTGAGTGCCGGCTTGCTGTCCGGTTTTGGACCTCTTCGCTTGGGTTGTTGGCCATCTGACGGACTTATTAGTATACGCTAGCCGCATTGTGCGTGCCCAGTGATACCTTTGGTCGGCTTTCTGTCCGGATTGAGGTTCTTCAAGAAGCCGAGATTGCTCATGGGACTCTTGTCATTGCCGTTCGCATGATTGCCTAAACAGACGACTACAGGTTAGGCTCGAAGCTGCCAGAACTCGATGCGACAAGCTGACGAACGTACCATACGGGTCGGTCTGCATGGCGCCCGGTGGAGACACGTGCGCAGGTACAAACGCTGTTGACATCTGTGGTAGTGATGTTAGACGTCCCGTCTGGGGTTAGGACACCACGGCAAGCACCTACGGTCGCAGTCTGGTCAGCATGTTTGGACGAGTACATGGCCATTGTTGAGGTCCTTGGGTGCTTGGATGCATGAAGAGTGAAGTGACGAAGTGAGCGCGGAAAGAAATTGTCAAGCTGAAGGCAAACGAAGTGGAAAAGGTCGTGGCCTACAAAGCCAGTGCATGTATATCGGCCTCAAGGCGATGATAACATATGGAAGTCTCTGATGGTGGGTGCTGTCGAGCTGAGCGTCCAACCTGGCACGAGACCGATTCTGTGCAGTCTTTCCAAATCATTGTGGAATACAAACAGGATGGGGTTTGCTACTCGAAACGCCCCAGCAGGTGGGTGGCACCGCGATGCATCTGCCAGTAGATTCTGCTTACCTCGACGACGTTCAGGTACGTACCCCTCAAATCACTGCCGGGCCAAGGATGAAGATCAGGATGGCCGTTGAGAACGAGGTGAGAGTCGAGGGCCAGTCTGTCCTCTTCGTGTGATGAAATCGCCGGCGCGGCGTTGGACGAGCGACGCGAGATCGGCCACCGGATTTGGAATGCGCGTGTCGCGTGCGATGGTGAAAGCCGGAGCGCGCGGTTGTGCGAGCGCACTGATTGCGAGATGCGAGCCGGTCGAAGGTGGGCTGTGGATGAGATCACTTGTACTGTTTCTGGTGGACGGCAGAGGAAGTAGATGGGCGACAGCAGTTCGGACAACGGCGAAGAAGGCCGGTGGGGTGGTAGCCGGGCGTTCACAGGTTGACTGGTGGGTCGACGGCGGGAACGATTGATATCATTAAGGTTGAGAAGGCATAGTAGGAGAGCAAGAGACAAAGAACGAGAATGGGCCACGATGTGCAGAGCCAATGTAGCGTGATGTGGTTTGAGTGCGGAGGTCTGGAAGTCTGGAAGTCTGGCCGGGCCACTACATACACTACGACTGGCTTTTTTCCTTTGGCTCCGATTCCACGTCAACCATTCTCTGCACACCGCACCCATCATGATCAACGGTAATGAGCAGCAAACCGCATGAGCGAGCAAGCAAACTTTTCATCCGCATGTCCAGCATTTGGATGACACATCTTGGACGTACATGTATGCAGCCGTACAGAGAACACAACATTCGTCTACCTCCAATGGCACTTTTGTAGCGACGACGACGATGACCCCATACAGTAGGAGGGCTCCCAGCTGTTTGTGGTCGGTGGCTGCGCCGATTCGATGATCACCCATGATTTGATCAATCTTTCATTAAATTACATGTACTTCGTCTGAATCCTTCCATTACGTTACCTATTTACCTCCCACGTTCTCATCGTGAAAGCCATCACATCACGTGTCTCTGTATGATTGCCCCCTCCAGGCTCGAATGTCGGCGTTATTTCTTAGTGTGCCGGCAGGAAATATCGTCATTAGAAGAAAGAAGGGTGGGTCACCCGGTCACCGTGGAGAATGGCTGCACTGCCGGTACATGTAGGGAAGTGCAGGTACTGCAGCTTGCTCGTCCATCACTGCTACACAGACTTTGGAGCCAAGGAGAGTCCTGGGTACGTAGCAGCATAGGCGACACGACCGACATCCGGCCCGTGGGCGATCCCTCAATGTCTCGGACGGCGAGTGCGACCACCGCCACCAGGACGCCGAGGACGACGAAGATTAAGACGAAGGCGACGACCACGACCACGACGACAACAACCACAACATCACCCCCGCAAAGCAACTGGCTATGGACGTTACTCCTGACCGTCCGCTGCGCCCTGCTGCTCACCCCATGGCTCGCCCACCTGCTCGCGAGCAACCTCATCCTCTCCGCCCTCCTCCCCATCTCCACCTTACTACCGGACCTGTGCTACGACCTGTCCTCGAGCATCGCCGAGTCGGTCTGGGTCGGCATTCAAACCATCTTCACGCGCAGCAACCGGGCGGAGATCGTGGTCTCGGGCGTTGAGACCCTACCGGCCGACGGCGAGAGCGCCATCGTCGTCGCCAACCATGTCGCCTGGACGGACTTCTACCTCGTCCAGCAATTGGCGCTCGCGTGCGGCATGCTCGACCGCTGTCGCTGGTTCGCCAAGCGGCAACTCCGCTGGGTGCCGTTTTTGGGCTGGGGGTTGGTCGTCATGGGCATGCCGCTCGTGGGCCGGAAGTGGTTGTCGGATCGGAGGGAGATGGATGGCGTGTTTCGCCGTTTGCTGCGGAGGCGTTGGCCGATATGTACGTACATATTCTCGTTCCTGACTCTCCATCTCTCTCGTCCCCCTCCCGTCATTCGGTGATACAAATATGTCCAATCGGTATGTACGCTGATGAACGCAACGCGCGACAACATAGGGCTCATCTCCTACAGCGAAGGCACTCGCTACACCTCCGCCAAACGCCTCGGAGCGGAAGCCTGGTGCAAAGCGTACAACAAGCGTCTCGGCCGCCACGTCCTCTACCCGCGCACCAAAGGCTTCATCGCGTGCGTGCAGCGCCTCCGCACGACGACCCACGTGAAAGCCGTCTACGACGTGACGATCGCGTACGCGAGGTTCACCGACGAAGGGGTAGCCATCTTTCAGTCGCCACCGACTTTCGCCCAGACCGTCTTCACGCCCAGGCTGAACGAGCAGTGGCGGTTCTTCGTGCACGTGGACCGACATCCGTTGTGCGATCTACCGCGGACGGACGAGGCGCTGGCGCAATGGCTTGAAGACAGATGGGTTGAGAAAGGCGAGCGGTTGGGAGGGCTGAAGGAGAGACTCCCGGCAGGTTTGCCGTGGAGTGATCTCGGTTCTACCGATTCCACGTCGGCTCATGATTACGCTACATCATCTGCCGTTGCCGGATGACGACTGTTATTACTGCGCCCAATTCTGCCACGCGCACGAGCATCCGCCAGTGCCGCCATCGACGCCACCATTTCCATCACGCTTGGTCACTGACTGCGACGATCCATTCCCCACTCGAGGAACAGCGGCAGGATCGATTAAGCGTCCGCCGAAACCCCGATCTTCACTCATCCATCTCCCAGAGCTCTGCACGACATGCTTTTGCCCATCAAGCCCGTAACAGTACAATCCCTTCGCACGCGCGTCGCCACCGTGCCGGTCCAACGTCACCGTCACCGCGTACGGAAACGAACCCGCTCCATCCAGATCGTTGGCACTCGAGTTCGCCGCGGCAAGGCCGGGAGATGGCAGCAAGGGCCGACTCGCCGCGACGGGTTTCCGCGTCCAGATCTGGACATGGAATCGCGTCTGAGCCCACGTGCACACTTCCGTGGCATTTTCCAACGGAACCCTGCTCGCGCTGGATGTGTTTGCAACGTAAATGGATCGGTCGAAGTAGGAGTACAAACCGTAATGCTCGTCGTCCCGTCCACGGTTGAAGAGCCGAAGGGGCTGCGCTTGCACGAACGGATACGACTCGGCAAGCGCGGGCTCGCCGTTCCCTCGCATTGCCGGGCGCGGCACGCTCACTGGCGCAGACGCAGAAGCATTCGAGTCTTGGCCCGAACCATCCGCCGTGGTGGGATAGGGATAAACTGGGCTCTGGCGCTTGCGCAGCGCGGATATCTCGAGTGGTGCTGGGTCCAGTACGGAAAGATAGAACGGCGTCTCGACTCCCTCGAACGGCACGGTGGTGTTATCCGTCGTCTGCCCGATGAACGACTGATCGCTCTTGGACGGAGGCGAGGGATTGGCGACGAATATCGATCCCGAGCCGGACCTCCTCACCAACGCCCCGGCCTGAGCTGCGCCGCTCGACGAACAATTGGCGATCGTGGTTTCATTCCGAGGCAATGTTCCATTTCGAAACCTGAGCTCGAAGCGGAAATTAGGTGCAATAGGTTCACCGGAATCGACAGCGCAACCCCATAAGCTTGGCAGACTAACACAGCTTGCGACCTCTTTGGCGGGGCTTGACACCATTGTGCTGACGCCTGTGGGCAAGGGCGGGAAACCAGTCAGGTTGAGCCATTGGGACTGTACGGGCATGTCGTCGGACTTTTGCGGAATGAGCATGACAAGCAAGACGATCAACAAGACGACCAGGCTGGCGGATGCTGTGGCAAGAGGCCACAGGAACCGCCGACACCACGGCATGACGGGGCGTTCATCTTCCGCCGTCCGAATGATCAGCTGACCGAACCGGTCCGTCCCGAGTCGTGGCTGCTGTCGGAGATGCTTCGGGGCTGGAAAGAAAGCCTTCTCGTTTTCTCCCCCGTCAGAGATGCCGAGGCCGCGAGAGCTCGAGCTGGCGCTTGAGAGACGAGCGAGTTGAATCGGGGGAGATCGAGTGTGACTGTTTCGCATGCGCTCGCCTGGAGCCTTAGCAGTCTCTGGGCGTGGCATCGCGAACGGTGGTGTCAGGCTTCTGACCGGGGTAAGCTCGACTTCTCTCAGTTCTCCATTCGCGGACTGCGGGCCCACAAACGTCGCCACGTGCGCTTCCTCTACGATCGGTGTCGCTGTGAGTGGGGAGAAAACCGACTCGAAGGTCGCTGCGGTGTTGCTGCGGTCGTTGGCGGGCCGGGGTGGGTTTGCCTCTCTTAGTTCATCTTCGGACGGTGTGCTGAAAAGGACACGCTTGGTGGCTGTGGGTGGTGATCTGGATATTCGTTCATGTGCAAAGGATCCTTCTCGGTGCACGCCTTGAACTTCACCCGCTTTATCATCGCACACGGCTGTCTCATGTTCATGTTTAAGCTCACGTGGCTTGTGGTTGTGCTCATCAAGCCCGAGACCAGCCACCCCATTGGCATCGACCCCTTCGGGACGGAACACACTGTCGCTTGGACTCCAGCCCTCGAGACCATCGACATTTCGCGAGAGACTTTCGGAAACCAAGCTCGGAAAAGATCGACCTATCTCGTAGTACGGAGCGGCCAGGCCCTGACTGGGAATCCTGTAAATATTGACCACGCCGTCCGCACTGGTATCCAGCGCACCAGGCGCCGTATCACTTCTTTTCGGTACACGAGGTCGAATCGTTCTCGTATCTGGCAGGATCGCCGAACGTAGCTCCTCGTCGTCCGTAGCGCGAGTCGTGAAGACCAGGCCCGTGCGCGAGTCAGTGTACCCCATTTCTGACGCATCATCAAGTATGGCTCTCTTCTCGTCCGTGTCGGAGGGCGGGCCGTGTCCTGATGGTGAACGCCAGAAGTGTGTGCCTGATATAGCGGCGGAAGTAGCGGAGAACGGCGAGGTGATCACGTTCCACCATCCTCTGCTCCTCCGCGGCGTTGGGAGATGTGCTTGAGCGGTTAGACGTCTCGACTGCCGGGACGGTGCATCGTCTTCTTCGAAAACCGTGCAAATCGATAGCGTGTTAGCTCTGACACCTGCGCGGTGAGCTGGCTGCTGCTGGACGAGGTCATCTCGGTGACCACACTGATCCTCGGTAAACAAGGGAAAGGGTGGCACTGGAGGAGTCGAGTCGTGGACTGATGGCTTCGGCATGCAGTTGGTATATCTCGAGTACACGCTTGAGGCCGGTCTGTACCCATTCGCATTTTGTAGGTCATCTAGCGACAGACTAAGGTCGAAATCTTCTTTAGCAGGTGTAAGCACTATCGTGGGAGTGAAGACCTGTTGTCCGTAATGCTGAGACCGCCGAGTCGGTCGTGGAGATTGTGAGCGAGGCGCCGTCGATGGCCCGCTTGCTGGCGCTGTACTTTGTGAGAGTGAAGCAGAAGGCACGGCTATGTCGATTGTGATGGCGCGATCGGAAGGCGAGACGTCCTGCGTAAGGTCGAGCGGTGAAGGCCGGAGACCTCGTATGCGCTTGTGTAATGGCTGAGCTCGCGGTTGAGCTCCTCTATCCTCGTCGGACACCGTTGGCACAATACTAGCAGTCCGACTCCGGCGCATTGTGGGTCTGGAAGCGCTCGATGCGTCGCTTGCGCCGGGCAGAGTGTTCTCAGATACCGCACGGCGAGCACCTGGACGGATCGCTAGTCCGTTCTCTAGCTGCGGCTTCAACCCGGCATCCTTGTCATTCCTGAGCGCTGTCACACGGTCAAGGCCCACGAAGCTCCGCTCTTGAGTCCTGGACTCATATGGGAACACTTGTTGCGGCGCCTGACCGTGGTGGTGAGTAAAGCTGGTATCTACCGCAAGGTCAGGCCTGGTTCGATGAAGCAGCATTTTGAAGGATCGCTTCTGGCTTGCGTGCAACGGTCTTCCGTTTGAGGCATTGACGGTCATGGCCATGGTCAGTTTGCGTAAGAAGTGTTTGAACGGTTGAATGTCGAAAGGGTTAACGAGACGCCTGCGCCTAATGGACTGAGACAGGGTGAACTGGTGAAGGAGCGCCGTGCAATGCGAAACAAAGGAAAACGAAAGCTAGCAAACTCGAGTTGAGGTGTGCGAGAGAAAGTTGAAGAGAAGATGAGACGACATGTTAAACAAAGTGTGTCGCCCACCTGCCACAACGTGTCTCTGTATGAGTGGAGACGTTGTTCTACCCATCTAACAGCGTCTCACATCCTATTCGTCTGATGTGAAGATCCAAGAGCCGCTCGCGCAATCCTTGTGCTGGCGGAATAGCAGTCCTGTGAACAGATCAAGGACACTCAAGCTTGTGAAGAGTGAGTTTTCGGTATGAATTGGGCAGGTCTTCCTGTACCAATCGAAGCCATTTCAGCAAGAGCACGAAGCGCTCGCTCTCTGATTTAGCCGCCGACAGTGGTCTGCGGGTGAGCCCTGGAAATTTGTGTTACGTTGTACCTGCCAGAAGGCATCCTCAACTATCAGGTACGACAGACCCGTTGATGTGCACCCTGGCGAGGAGAGGTGTTCATTTGATGGAGCAACGATGATAATGAGTATAGAGGTGGACGTGGATGGATGGATGAGAATGCGACATGTCATCACATGTGCACTGGGAGAGACACTCGGCATCGCTTCGGATAATCGTCGGTTATTTGTCATCCGGGTTGTGCCGTCGGGTGCTCACCAGCGTTCGTTCC